>TARA_B100001093_G_scaffold92966_1_pt1 | contig 43784 bp, 38 predicted proteins | sample TARA_B100001093 | Tara Oceans TARA_B100001093 (sample SAMEA2623116) | marine metagenome | biome: marine biome (ENVO:00000447); feature: surface water layer (ENVO:00002042); material: "saline water (ENVO:00002010), including plankton (ENVO:xxxxxxxx)" | depth 5 m | reverse complement strand
CGGTTCAATGAAGCAACCAATGGGCTTTGTTTGTGTGAATGGTAGAGTCTCTCCTGCTATCATGCTTTTAAGAGTTTTTCTTAGGTAGGATTCCGTAGCGACTCTTCGCTTGTCTCCATAATTCTTGAAAAGGTTGTCAATCAGCCCGCGATATAAAAGGTGATTTTTCGAATCGAAGATGGCAACCTCGGGAGTGAAGGAGGCACCGGCGGCTTTCACTCGTTCATGATTTCGATCGCGCATTCCCGGGATCTTCAAAAAGTATTCCTTCCGATGTTCTGCGATTTCAGCATCGGTGGTCGTTGGATCTGGGTAGACGAGGTGAAAGTCGAAGCCTTCAGGCGAAAACTCGTCGTAAATTCTCGAAAGCTCGGGGGCATAGGCATTAGCAATCGGGCAGTCGATTGAGAAAAAGATGTCGACGCGCCCGAGGTAGTCTTTAGCATCAGACTCGCTTGTTAAAAGGAATGCTGTGACTGTTAAGAGGAGGCGGATCATGCGTCTCGCGATGCCTTTAAACTTTCCAACCAGTCCTGAAGCACTTGCAATTCGGAGGGGTCGAGTTCCTTGTTTTTATCCTTGTCGAGCCGTGGTAACAGAGCGCCGCGGAGACGCGTGGGTAGTTCATTACTTTGTAAGGTGCCATCAGAATTTTTATCAAGGAATCGAATCATCGATGGGAGTCCTTCTAGCAAACGTGTGTTGGAAAATTCCCTTCCCAATTGGGCGAGGATCTTTGTCTGGTTTATCTTGGTTTGCCTCGATAGTGCGGCGGTGTCAGAAGCCTTCACTGGGACGGCAAGCAAGGTGACGCTGCCCATTTCATCAGTAGACTCGAGTCCCCATTTGATTCGACGTGGTGGCGAGAAGGGATTGTCGTAGTTGTCCTCGGAGTTGTCGTAGGTGATTACAGTCGTTAAAACGGTTCCGGAAGGTAAAATGACCTTCTCTTTGAAGTAGTAAGTGTCCTGCCAATCCAGATCCCAGTCAGGAATTTCGAGTAAGACACGTTCCTCGCCATCGGGAAATTTTGCGGTCATGGCCATGGTCTCTGCCAAATAGTGAGCGTGACCAGTGATGGCGACCGCTTCGGCATCCACTGGGAGAGTAAAGTTGTCTGTGATAGTGTAGTTTTTCTCACCGGGCGGGATGTCGATTCCAATGCCGCGGCCGAAACCCGGGGGGATTTGTATTTCCTGAATCAGACGCGAAGGAGCTTTATCTGCGAGGTAGATTCCGACCTTGGTTTGTTCGAGTTCGGGTTTGCCGGAAGGGTGAAAATGGGTGGAGAGAACGAAGTCTGAGCCCTTCGGAAGCGGGCGAGCAAGGTCGCCTGGTAGCAGGCGGGGAGAAACACCTGGGACGTAGCCGCCAAGTGAACCGCTCTTGCGGAATTTCATACCTTGAAACCCGGGCTTCCCATCTTTCCCTTCTAGTTTTCGCGCGGTGCCACTATCATCGAGAAAGAAGAGTGAGTGATGAACGACCGCACGGGTTGACGGACGTAGCTCGATAGCTTTCACCCACTTGTCTTCGTCAAGTTCAAGGGGTAAAACGAAGTTGCGATAGACATCGGGGCCATCAGCTGCAACCGGATATGCCCGACTCATTGTTAGGATAATATCCGGCTCTCCTAATTGCCAGCCCCGAGGAAACGTAGGAAGCTCTGGCGTGTCTTGTATATTTCCTTCCTGTTTGCCGGACTCAACCCACTGATTGATGAGTTCAATTTCGCTGTCATCAAGACGTCGTATATCTGAAAAGTGAGATAACTGAGGGCTGGCGTGCCACGGTGGCATGTAGTGTTCGTTAACGACGCGCCTAATGGTGCGAGCTTTCTTGGATACTTCATCAAAGCTGCTCAGAGGGAAAGGGGCGTTTTCGCCTTCGCGGTGGCAGCTAGTACAGTTGCCATAGATAATTGGGGCAACGTCGCGGTGGTAGGTCACCTCAGACATGCCTGTCGAAGCAAAGACTGAGCTGATAACAAACAAGAGAGGGGCATGTTTCATGAAGTGGACTAAAGGTCGAGACGCACGCGTTAGTAAAAAGGTTACAGCTCGAATTTATTTTGGTGGGGGTGCCAACCTAAATTTCCACTTCGATTAGACCCCGCCTTACTAGCAGAGAGGACATTGAAGTCGTATCCAATAATCTGCTCATTGATTCATTTAAAATCAGGGGTTTCTCCGCTGCCATGGGTGTCGACCCGCTTGATTAATGTGTGTCATGAGAGCGTTAAAAAGTTCGTCATAGACCTTTGATGCCCTTTCTCTGGGGACAGGATTCTGCTCTCTTGGATCGTTGGCAAGATTGAACAATTGATAAGGTTCGAAGGGATGGTTGCGAAGCAATTTCCAATCACCGGTCCGGACAGCATGGTAGGGGATCCCTCCATACTTCATGTTACCCTCGAGACGGACCCAAAAGAGGGTTCGGGGTTCTTCTTTAAAAGGCTCTCCTTTGAGCACTGGTAGAAAGCTTCGCCCGTCAATTTCTTGATCTACTGGTAGCCCAGCAATCTCTGCAAGAGTCGGGTAGATATCCATTGTCAACGATACATGATCAGCCTGCCGAGACGAAGCATCGATAACGCCAGGCCATGTCACGGCTGTCCCCACACGAATCCCACCCTCCCACATGTCCTGCTTGGCTCCAGAGAGCGGTAGATTCCGGGCTCCGACGTTACCCTGTCCGCCATTATCACTTGTGAAAATAACGACAGTATCTTCCCAAAGACCTTCATCTTTGAGCCCTTGAATGACACGCCCAACGCCTTGGTCGAGGTGTTCGATCAGTGCCACAAGAGCAGCGCGCTTTTTATCAATTCCCTTCTCACGATCTAGCACCTTGTTGAGCCACTCTTGGGGGGGCTGGATCGGTGTGTGAGGCGCATTGTAGGCAAGGAAGAGAAAGAAAGGATTATTTTTTTCCGTTCGAGTTTTTAAATATTCTAAAGTCCAGTCAGTGAACAGATCTGTAGCGTGCCCTACCGGTTCGATCACTTCTTCCATTCGGCGCATGTAGTTCTGACCGAAACGACGGTGACCATAGTAATCATCCATCATATCGCCTAGGAATCCGTGGAAAAAATCAAAGCCGACATCTTGCGGCCGGTCAGGCGCTTCCAGTCCAAGATGCCACTTGCCGATCAGAGCGGTGTCGTAGCCAGCCGTTTTCAGGTGTGTAGGCAGAGTGATGACGTCGTTACGGAGGTCTCCCCAGTTTGTTGGGCGATTATCAAGCGGTGTTCGGATAACTCCGGGGACTCCGGCATTGTCTGGATAAAGTCCAGTTAGGAACGAAGCACGGGTGGGAGAGCAGACGGGACAATTCGCGTAGAAAGAGTCAAAGCGCATCCCGGCGGCGAAAAAATCGTCGATATGCGGTGTTTTGAGATCGGGAGCGCCGTAGCAGGATAGGTCCCCGTATCCAAGATCATCCACCATGATGACGAGAATATTGGGTTTACCGGTGTCAGCATGGGCTGAAGCGCCGTTAATCCCGAAGCTCAATAATAGCGCGATAAACCTAAAAAACGATTTCATGATAGAACCATTCTCGCTTCTACTCGTTTCCGACAAGCCATGAAAGCTCTTTTAGTATACCCGATATCCGCCATCACCTTTCTTCTGATTCAGGTCGCCGTGTTGAACGGTAAAGAGCCGCCTGGAGTCGAAATGGGAAAGGCTGGCGTGCCGAATTTTATCGCACGTCTGGAAATGGGGCGTAAAGCGCATGTCGCTTTTCTAGGAGGGTCAATCACCCAGAAAACAAGTGGACACTTTACGATGGTTTCTGAGTGGCTTCGGCGCGAGTGGCCAAACGTTGACTTCACCTTTACCAATGCTGGTCTCTCATCGACCTGTTCGGTCAGTGGGGCATTCCGACTCGAACGCGATGTCTTATCGCTGGACCAAGTCGATCTTCTCATCGTCGAGTTCGCCGTAAATGACGATCAGGATGCCGGTCACGATCGCAAGACAGCTATTCGTGGTCTTGAGGGTATCATCCGGCAATATTTCCGAGCCAATTCCAAAGGAGACGTTATCTCAGTGCAGTTCGTTAATCGGAACATGTTGGACAAAATCGAGGCGGGCGGGGAAGCCATCAGTTCGGCTTCGCATAAGGAAGTTGCGAGGCACTATGGAGTTCCGATTGCTGATGTTGGGCAAGCCCTTGCCTCTGAGATAAGGAGGGGTCACATGAACTGGGAGGACGATTACGGTGGTGCCCATCCCACGGATCGCGGTTACGAATTTGCTTCCAGATTAATTACCCACATCATAGAGAACACGATCTCGGTGGAAATGCCGACACCGGTTGCCCTTCCACAACCTATTGATTCAGGCTCTTTCTCCAATGCTGTGGTTATCGATCCGCAGTCTTTGGAATGGCTTGGAGGGTGGAAATGGGAACCGGTTTCCCGCTCGCTCCTGCCTCTCGGGGGAATTCGTGACCAGTATGAACCCTATCAAGCGCTGCGCTCAGATGAAAGTGGATCCTACCTCTACTGTAGCTTTGAGGGAACAATGTTAGGAGCTTTTGTTCTCGCAGGACCTGACGCTGGGAGCGTAGAGGTGAGTGTTGATCGCGGGGATTGGAAAAGAGTCCAACTTTTTCATGACCGCTTCAGTAAGGGCTTGAATTACCCTCGCTATGTTATTTTGGCAGATGATTTAAACCGGGGGGGGCATCAGGTAGCTATTCGGGTATCAGAAACGAAGCCCGAGAAAAGCGTGGGCCATGCGGCGACGATTCTTTTTTTCGGAGTGAATCGGTAGTGTAGGTCTTTGAGGGGACGAATTCACGCGCCGTCGCGCGCGGCTTGAAGGAACAAGTCGGCGTGTGCCTCAACCGAAGGTGTCAATGGATCGCTATAACCTCCTCCCATGGTAACAACCACAGGTATGCCACTTCCACTAGCGAGGGAAAACACCATTTCATTGCGACGACGCAAGCCCTCATGCGAGAGGCTGAGCTGTCCGAGCTTGTCTGTGTCTAATCCGTCAACCCCCGCTTGAAAAAGAATCAACTCAGGTTCGAATAGAGGAGGATCTCTCTGGAGAAACGACTCCAGAGTGGAAAGGTATTCGTCGTCGGTGGTTCCTGGCGCGAACTCCACGTCGATGTCGGAAGTCATCTTACGAAAGGGAAAGTTTGTGCCGCAGTGGAAGGAAACCGTCCGAATATCTGGATCGTTTTCCAAAATTTGGGCCGTCCCATCGCCTTGGTGAACATCAAGATCAAGAATCAGAATACGTGAAATCCCATAGTCGCGACGCGCGACGAGTGCAGAGATGGCGAGGTCGTTGAAGATGCAATATCCGGAACCAAAAGCGGCGTAAGCGTGATGAGTCCCTCCGCCCAGATTTCCAGCAAAACCACCGTTTTCGACAGCATGTCGCATCGCTGAGATAGTTCCGTTTGTTAGAACGAGTGTTCGTTCAACTATGGCTTCTGTCCACGGGCGAAGCCCAATGCGGCGAACGCTACCCTTATCAAGGCTGCCTGACAGAAAGGATTCCACATAAACTGTTTCGTGAGCTAGTAGGAGGTCCTCAACGGGCGTGGCAGCTGGCTCATGGTATATAATGCTGTTGCCAGCATCTTGCGAGCCTAAGAGTGCTCGCACAGCACGGTAGCGAGTCCTAGGGAAGGTCGCTTCTGGCGAGATTCCATCCGTGTAGATTTTTGAATACCAAAGAGGAAACATGGGCAACGACAGAGCGGCTTTTCAGCGGGCAATGCGGGATAGTGATTTCTCGCGTTTAATCGTCAAAGATTGGTTTGAGAGTATCACAGCGGAGACGTTCCATTGATTTTAGGTTTTGTAGCCAGTAGGCAGGAATATCTGGTGCGGCAGCGCCCAGCAATGAACCAACCACTGCTCCGCGGTGGCAACTGTCACCTCCACAGCGAGCGTTCGCTAGAATCCCTTCCGAGAAGTTATCGGAATATTTCCAAACGAGGCAAAGAGAAGCAGTGAAAGATTCCGGTAAGTAGCAGGCCGGGGAGTAATACTGACCAATGATTTGGCGATCTTCCAAGCTAGCCATTTTTTCGAGACGTTTTTCGCCGATCCAACCGTTAGCATGTTCAAGAATCGCATCACGAAGGGTGTCGCCCCCCGCGACGGAATTGAGGATTCGGGCCATGGCGAGAGCGGCTCGGTCCACTTCGTGATTCTTGTGAGTGAGCGCGACATGTTGGCGGATGAGCTCCTCATCGATATATGTCGCCTCGTCCCGAAGAGCATCGGACGCCGCAATCAGAGCGGGCACGGCGGAAAGTCCTCCGATATGAATGTCATCGATTCCACATCGGAGGGGAGGTGTGCCGGAAGCAAGTTGGTCAAAAAAGGCTCGATGGTATTCTTCAAGATAAGTGTCGAGATGCCAACCGGGTGTCTGCATGAGGTCAATGTATTGATGTATCCACGATTCAGGATTGTAGCCGCCCGCACGGATGGTTGAGAGGTAGAGCTCGATTGCGAGAAGATAATTGATCGTGTTGTCACCCGCCTCCAAGAACTGGTGGTAGTGCACCTCCCGCCGTCCCCAAAATTCTGCCTGGTCATGAAGAATTTCTCCGGTTTTATTCCTCGGCTTATAGTGAGACCGCCAGAGGATACTGTCGGGATGAGAGCTTTTCGGTTTGAGATAACCTTTCAGCGAGCCGTAATCGCGATCGAGTGCTTTTGTGTTGTAATACCAGTGAACAGGTAGTGCAACGGCATCGGCAGCAAGTGAACCAAGGAACGCATTTTGGAGGCAGGTTTTCATCGCATCATATTACGATGCAAGGAACTTGCGGGTCGCTTTAATGACGGATTCAGGCTGCTCCTCGGGCGGGCAGTGGCCACATTCAGGAATAAAGACGGTTTCGGCTTGGTTAATCATGGTTGCCACTTTTTCGATTTTCTCTTTGGTAACAATTCTGTCCTCTTCCCCCGCTATAATGAGTACGGGCTGGAGAATCATTCCATAGCGGATCATCGTGGATCGATGCTTTCCAAAGTTCTCGATGTAGCCTAGGCAGGCGTCCCGTAATCCTCCGACCAGCATGGTGCGGCGATAGTGTTCTGAGACCGTTAGGGAAAGGGTTTCATCGCCGTAGACGGCTTTGGCGGAGAGTTGGTGAAATTTCGCGGGATTAGAGAGAAGAAGCCGAACCATCAGAATGGCGAGCTTAACTCCGAGTTTTCCGCGGAGATACCAGGGGGACTTATCGGTGAATGTTGCTGGGGGGCTTACCAGCACGACCTGCATGACTTTTTCGGGGTGATGCTCTGCGATGCAGTTGCTGATGACGGCGCCATACGAGTGCCCCATCAGGTGGAAGCGTTCAATGCCCTTGCTCTTGAGAAGCTCGATAATTAAATCAGATTGCTCTTGGTGGTGGTAACTCTTGATTTTACGGGGCCTTTGCGTAAGCCCGAACCCGTTTAGATCGATGGCAAGAACGCGAAATGATCTTGAAAGTGGTTGCCGGATAAGCCGAAACGCAAAACTACTAGAGGCGAAACCGTGCAGCATCACGATGACCGGTCCCTCGCCAGAATCTTCGCAATAGACGAGTTGATCACCTATCTTCACAAAATTCTCCTGTGGTTCCTCAGCGATAACTTCGGAATAGGGAACCTCCTTAGCCAGCCCTTCCATAAGCACTATTGAGACACGGGAATACCGACTCCCTTGGCCATAAGGGTTGCCAGGAGGGGCATGATAGCCAGTAAAACTAGTTCAGCGCGGATACTCCATGAGATACTCGACGGTATGTCCACTACTTCATCCGGATCACCCTTCTTATGTTTCCCGAAAAACACGCTGGGATAAGCCGAGATAACCCCGACGAGTAGGAATAGAGAGACCTTGGCGTGAAAAACAGGGTTGCTGGAATAAAATTCAGCTGGCTTTCCAATCCAGAACCACTGAGCAAATCCGGTGGCAAGCACAATCACGACCATGACGGCGTATAGAATGTCTAGAGCCTGGACGCGGGCGATTTCGCTGCGTTTCATCCGTTTTTTTAAAGAATACTGCTGTCCGATCACAGCAGCCACGAGAAGCATTAGCGAAATGAAGTGGAGATATCGAATTAGGATTTCTAAAGCCATCAGGTTAGTCTACGCCTGATGCGTGGTTGTTGAGTGTCCATAAGTTCGAGGATAATTGATCCAGCGGCCCAAAAAAATGATGAGGGCCGCAAATATGTCCCTAGGCAGGATTTGACGGTAAAATAACCTGTGGCAACTTATTTTGGGCAAGCTAACGCTAACCTCCAAACTTCAGAAATGCACAAAATTAAACTCTTACTGGCCATCCTTACCCTCACCGCTCCCAGCGTGATATTGCAGGCGGAGGACATCGATTTTGCAACTCAGATCTATCCATTCGTGAAATCGGGATGCGTGAGCTGTCACTCTCCTCCCTACGCGGACGAAAGGGGTAGAACACGTCGTCCGAAGGCAGATATCATCCTCGCGACAAAGGAGGGAATTCTCAACTCTGTTGATGAGAATGATGAGAAGATCCTAGTCCCTGGAGAACCAGACAAGTCTCGCATGCTGCAGGTGACCAAGCTTCCCATTTATGACGACATGCACTTCCCGCCTGAAGGCAAAGCTCCTCAGTGGACTGATGCGGAAAAAGAACTCTTCTCTAAGTGGATTGCCTCTGGAGCCGATTTCGGAGACTGGACGGAAGATCCTACCCCACGTGAAGGACTCGAGTGGGACGGTATCGAGAAGAAGGCGGGCACACTCGAAACCTTCGAATAGCCTCAAAACGTCTTTCCACCTCACGAGTGGTTGTTCACCGTGGGAGGAATCATGAAGCCTTGGGCCTGAGAATTTAGGGCTTCAGGGTGCAGTTCGTAATGTTTCCTCACCGTTGAGGCCAAGCCCTTTTTTACTTTGTCAGTGACTGGTGACGGAATCTGATTGGGCAGGGCGTCCGATAGTTTTTGGACTAATTGGTCCTGAGGTGACATTACCTCAGATTGCCAAGATCTAAGGAGCCCACGGTCGACCAAAGCAGGCAGTGAACCCATGATGCCCAAATCGTTCTGATCGTGCACAAGGAGGCCTGACGTAGTGCCGCGGTCCAAGGTAAGCACTTGGAAAAAGTAAAGGGTGTGATAAGCCAGTTGTGCTTTGATGTCGTCTGGATCGACCTCGGGGTTGTCGGTAAGGGCTTGGTTTAAGATTTCCACATAGGTGTCGATGACAGATTCCCCGAAATTCCGCGCGAGATTTTGATCTGCAACGCGATCTTTAGTGCGGTAGCTTTCGAGATAAAAATGAGTAACTCCGCGGTGCCGATTCAAAGCGGGGATGAAGAAATATCTGTCTCCTTGAGCAGAAGCTTCTTCGTATTGCTCTGGCGCAGCTTTTTGCATCGCACTTTGAAAAGCGGCTTTGAATTGCGAGTGAGAAATGGATGGATTGAGGTCGCCCATGATCCGCCAATAACCGTTACCGTCCTTCATCTCTGTCCAGCTGATATGTATGTGGACTGAAGGGGCGTGTGGATTCAGCGGATGAATGATTGTAGATAAGGCTGTGGCGGACCCGAGCTTTTTGTCCGGTTCATCATCATAGTGAATCTGCGAGACATTGACCGAGCCCTGATTAAAAATACAACCCGTTGCTGCAGTAAAGCGATTGCCTCCACCGTGCCGCCCCTCATCCCTGAGCCACTCAGTCTTTTTAAATGCAGAAGAATCGCCATGGACGCTTGCAACATTCTCGAGCCCGCTAATAAATCGCGCCTGAAGATTGCTGACAAGTTCAAGCGCCTCTATCGCCTGAGGGGATGATGACATACCTTAAGTTCGAGCAATTAGCGATTGTGCGCAACGAACAACTAGAAGACCAGACTATTCTTACGGCGACCCGTAAACTATCCCTGAGAAAATGAATATTCCAGCACGGCCATGAATTTTCTGACCCGGCGGATGAAGTGGATAGAAGCTTTTCAAGCGAGAAATGTCGCCCGACGTTTTCTAACGTCGAGCGCGAGTTGTTTCAGCATTTTAGCGGTGGTATCCCAGTCTACGCAGGAATCTGTGACACTGACCCCGTATTCGAGCGAATCAAGATCCGAACTGATCTTCTGAGAACCTTCATGAAGATGGCTCTCGATCATAACGGCGCGAATAGAGGTGTCACCGTTGGAAATCTGCTTTCCGATTTCGGCACAGACTGTAGGCTGATTTCGATAGTCTTTGCCGCTGTTTGCGTGGCTGCAGTCCAGCATCAGCGAAGGGTCAATGCCCCTGCCTTCAAGGGTATTTCGTACTTCTCTTACCATTTCAGGCCCATAGTTGGGCCCCGTTTTTCCTCCACGCAAAATAAGATGGCAGGAATCGTTACCCTTTGTGGCAACAATGGCGCTGTCACCGGACTTGGTGAGTGAGAGAAAATGATGGGGATGACTTGCCGACTGAATCGCATCAATAGCGATCTGATAGTTGCCGCTCGTGCCGTTTTTGAATCCAACCGGCATACTAAGTCCAGAAGCCAGTTCACGGTGTAGCTGGCATTCCGTCGTGCGAGCTCCAATAGCGCCCCAGCTAATCAAATCAGCATAGAACTGAGGACTAATTGTATCGAGAAATTCAGTGCCCGCAGCCAAACCTTTTTCGGCGATGTTGAGAAGAAGTTCCCGAGCAATAGCCAAGCCCTCGTTAATATCGAAGGATTCATCAAGGTGTGGGTCGTTAATGAGCCCCTTCCACCCAACGGTCGTCCTTGGTTTTTCGAAATAGACCCGCATGAGAACGAGGACATCCTGCTTAAGGTCTTCCTTTATCGAAGCGAGAAGGTCTGCGTATTCCAAAGCTGCTTTCGTGTCGTGGATCGAGCAGGGACCAACAACCGCAACGATTCGGTCATCCTTTCCGGAGAAGATGCCGGCAATCTCCTGACGAGCATCACTAACGACCTGTGCTGCCTCCGCCGAAACTGGCAATTTTTCCATGAGCACGGTTGGAGCAATCAGCTGGCGAAGGCTGTCGATGCGAATGTCGTCTAAGGGAAGGGGCATAGGGCGAGGAATAAGCATCCTAATTTCCCTACGGGAAAGTAAAAAAACCGCTTTTTGTGGGTGATTAAGAGCATTCCTGATTGAGCCCTTTCGATGCTTCTATTAGTTTTTATGAGAGATGAGTGGAAGAAGATATCTGCGAAAAAATCCCCGTGACTTTACAGGGGGGGGCATTTTCGGTTTGCCGAAAAAACATCGCTCTACCGGCGATTCGGAATTTGATGAGCGCATTAAGCTACTTGTCGATGACTGGTCCTGCGGAGCGAGCAACGAACTGGTCCAAGAAATGATCGTGACCGCACTGAAATTAGGAAAAGACTGCCCTCCAGAAGGGGATATGAAACTTTTCAATCGTGCCCTCAAAGAAATGCGTAAGGCGAGTCAGGTTTTTTCTCCTTATGTCGAGGAGCGAAAGATCTCTATTTTTGGTAGCGCCCGAACGGAGCCTGATGAACCGGAATATGAGGTAGCCGTGGAATTTGGTAAGCGCATGCGTGAGGCAGGCTTCATGGGTATTACTGGTGCCGGTCATGGGATCATGGGAGCGGCCCAAAAGGGATCTGGTCGTGACAACAGCTTTGGGTTGAACATTAACCTACCTTTTGAACAGAGTGCCAACGCAACGATCGATGGTGATGAGAAGCTTATAAACTTCAACTATTTCTTCACCAGAAAACTTGCCTTCGTTAAAGAAAGTGACGCCTTGGCAGCATTACCCGGAGGCTTTGGCACAATGGACGAGTTGTTTGAGGCCCTCACTCTCATTCAAACCGGTAAGGCTCAGATTGTTCCAATCGTATTATTAGATAAAGAAGGCGGGACCTACTGGAAGACTTGGTTCCAGTTTGTTCAGGACCACCTTTTTCGTCTAGGGCTCATTTCAGAAGATGATTTCAGCTTGTTTAAAATGACAACGGACGTGGATGAGGCGGTCGACGAAATCTCACGATTCTATCGCAATTATCACAGCTACCGCTATGTAGGAGAGCGTCTCGTGATGCGAGTTCATCATCCCGTGACCTCTGAAATGCTGATCCGGCTGAACGAAGAGTTTAGCGATTTGCTTGAGGAAGGTGAATTTGGGTCCTGTGAAGCACTCTCAGAGGAGTCTGATGAAGTCCACCTCAAGGATATGCCGCGCCTCATTTGCCATAAGAAGCAAGGAATCGCTGGTCGCTTCCGCCAATTAATCAATGCGGTCAACGAATACTGATGCCAGACCTTTCTCATGAAGCGGCCCTTAGGAAAGAGGGCTTCCAAAGAATCGCAGGCATTGATGAAGCGGGCCGCGGCCCGCTAGCCGGGCCGGTTTCAGTAGCTGTAGCGGTGCTTCCTGAGAGTTATAAAAATAGCGTATTAAACGACTCTAAGGTATTGAGCGAGAACATTCGCCAGAAATTGTATAATGAGATAATTGAGGATGATCGAATTGTTTGGGCTTTAGAAATGGTTGACGCTAGCGAGATTGATCGAATCAACATCCTTCAGGCTACTTGGGTCGGAATGCGAAGGGCTTTTCTGAAGCTTGAGCCCCCCGCTGAGATCGCTTTGATAGATGGAAAGCCGATACAGGGGTTTCCTGCGGAGCATCGGGCTCTCGTCAAGGGTGACTCACTAAGCCTTTCTATAGCTGCTGCCAGCGTTATTGCCAAAGTTGAGCGAGATCGCCTCATGCGGGAATATGCTGAGATGTATCCGGAATATGGCTTCGAAAGACACAAGGGCTATGGCACCAAAGCTCATCTTGAAGCTCTCCAGAAATATGGTCCATGTCCCATACATCGCCGGAGTTTTGGCCCAGTGGCGAAGGAGCTTGATTTGTCGTGATGTGGCTCCTTAGGCTTTGGTATCGCTATGTTGACCGCGAGTGTGCGCGAGCGGTCAACCTTTTGGATCGAAGCGCTGTCAGCGATAGCGATTGGAATCGGTGGGTCGGTGAAACGGGTGAGCGACTTGCTCTCAAAGCGGTCTCTTCCCGCGGGGGTAAACCACTCTATCAAAATTTTAAGCCCAGACGCGGTGGTGAAGTAGATTTGGTCTATCGCGATGGAGAAATTCTCGCTTTCGCCGAAGTGAAGACGAGGACCAGTGAACAATTTGGTCAGCCCGCTCAGGCTGTCGACCAAGAAAAAAAAGCCCTCATCATTCGAGGAGCCAACGCCTGGTTGAAAGCCCTAGGACGGCCCGAAGTGATTTTCAGGTTTGATATTATCGAGGTGATCCTACAAGACGGCAAACCGCCTGCAATCCGGGTTATTGAAGCTGCTTTCACCGCGCCGCATTCAGGGCTCGGAATGTGAAAGTCCGGTTGGGACGAGGAATTTTCAGATGGTGCGCCGTGAAGCTTCTTCGCGAGCGCTATTTTGGTCGAAGAAGGATTCCATTCGATTACCGAGATCGGCGTAGAAGACTTCCGCAAGCTTCTCAAGCCGCTCACCCCTAACTTTGGAGCGCTTGTTCTTTTCCTCGGCAAAGCGTGCCTTTTCAGATTCGATACGCTCTTCAAAAGCAGTTTCAAGCTCGATCAGGTTCTCTATGAACTCCTTGGCAGCACGAGAGCTGTCTATCCCTTCGATGACAGCTTTCTCGAGGGGCTTATTCTGTGTCAGGTGCAGTAGCCTTCCAGAGGACAGGCTATCCATGTATGAATTATAGCTCTTGACCCAGGCTTCGCGTTCCCGGGAATAGCGAACTTCGTCACAATCGACGAGCGCGTCGTAGGGGCCGGGGCGGGAGAAGAATTTAACGACGAGGGGGATAGTGTCGACGAGAAGGAAAAGAGCGCACAGAACCCCATAGGTGATCAGCGCCATCTGGCCGCCTTCGTTGTTGTCTCTGAAGAGATGATGGAGGGCAAGCGACTGGGTGAGTATGTCCTTGCGGGGCTCGTCGTTGATGGTGTCAATTCGCTGCTGCTCTTGAACTCCGATTGAAACCAACTCACCCTGAAGCCGGGAGAGCTCTTCTAGACGGGTATCGATCTGGATCGAAATTGTATCTCGGATCGAATTCTGCTGCACGACAAACTGCTCAGCCTGCGACTGCTGGACTTGTCGCTTAAGTGACGCAATTCGTTCGCGTTCATCCTTGAGGCGCACAGCTTTAGCAGCGGCGATACCGACGAATTCGCCTTTGATCATGTCCTCAACCGTTTTGATCTGGGTAAGAAGCTCATTGCGCTGCTCAGTTAGATATTTTAGGAGTTCGCCAATGCGCGCCGCTTCATCGCGACGCCAAGCAAGTTGGTCGTTCTGGATGCTGCGAGCACGCGGCCCGAGACCAACAATGCCACTGCGCTGACCATTGACTTCGTTTTCGAATTCGCGTTGCCAGTGGTCTAGTTCAACCTGTAGAACTTCGTATTTGCTCTGCATCTCGGAGAACTCGGCATCGATGCTTTCGACTTTCAGAGTGAACGCTTCCGTTTCCTCTGCAATACGGTCGTCCATCTGTGCCCTGAGTTCATTGTCAAGGGCTGCAACCGGGTCGGCCACGCCGACAGAGGAATCAGCGACGAGAAACTGCGCCGAAAATGTTGAGTTGAACTCTTCGCGGCGGGCTGCGATTTGGCTTTCCATTTCGCCGATTTTTGTTTCGACGGCCTTCTTTTCTTTGTTCGCGGCTACGCGAACTTGTTCCATTTCCTTCTGCCGATCTCCCTCAACGGCACTGGCGATTGTGTCTTTAAAGAGAAGAAGGGTGAGGGGGTGGGAAATCGTAATTCCCATGAGTGCTGCTACGATGATCCGAAGAGCGAACTGACTGAGCTTACGGAAAAATCCCTGATAAGATCGGTAAATCGACAGTAACGCCCGGTCAATTGTCATGATTATGAGTCCCCATGCTAACGACACCGGAACGATGATGTTCCAGTTGTCTGTTAAGGTTGATAAGGCATAAGAACATGCGATAAACGCGAAGACGCTTGGAACGAGAACAGTTGCTCCAAAAGCAACATACTTTCGCTGCTCCCAGCCAGGGCACTGTTCAAGCGTGTCGGTCCCGGCTCCCGAAAGCCAGAAGAAGAGATGCTTAATCGGACCCGCTGGGCGATGGGTGGACTGATGAGGGGGCGGCGTATTCATGGCGCATTTTGGATGAAGTGACGGGCAAAAGTGGTGACAGTGAAACGAATCTCCCACGAATCCTAAGAAATCTTAACAAAATGTAAAACCTAAATAACCGTAAATCGTCGAACTGGATCTCTTAAAAGAACGTTATTCGCTACGGATGCACTCTTCGCAACGACCGCAAGAGCTGCGTGAGTCGAGAAGAAGTTCAGAGGATAGATGCTAGTGCTGGTAGCTGGGTTCTCTAGAAGCGATTTTCAGGATAAAATCTTTTAAAAATAGATAAAAATTAAAAAACAAGTCAGCTCTTGATATAAATTTTACTTGGCGCCTCTCTCCCTACCGGAAAAACCGATTCTTTCGGCTAGAACTCGGGCCACTCGTGCTTCGGATAACGCCCACGTAGCTGCGAGCGAACGGACGGATAGCTACCGGTCCAAAAGCTGGCGAGGTCCTCAGTGACCTGAACGGGACGATGATTCGGCGCCAATATTTCGATCACTACCGGCTGCTTTCCTTCGCACACCGTGGGGGAATCTTTGAGACCGAAAATGTGTTGAATGAGCACTGAAATTTTTGGCTTTTCATCTCGCGTGTAATTAATTCGACTTTGCTTTCCGTTTGAAAGCGCAAGGCTTTCGGGCGCGAGGTGTTGGACCGCCGCGTCTTGGTGAGGCGATAACCAAGTTTTGATTACTTGGTTCACGGGTCGATCTTTGATCTGCTTGTAGCTAGTTGCACCCTTGCAAATTTCCTCAAGCATTAGAAGGCGGGCTTCGTGATCGATCGGAGGGATATTGTATTCAGGAAAGTGCGAGGCAACTAGGTTCACGCGAGTGAAGTAGCCTTCGACTTTTGGATCCCATGCTTTGAGATTTAATTCACCGGAAAGGACGCGTTGAGAAATGAGTTTGGTAGCCTCATCCTGAGGGACCTCCTCACTAGGGCGAGACTCCAAAACAAGGTCTCGGAATCGCCGTTCCCTCCGGGCTTCCACTTTTCGGGATCGCTCATTCCAGACGGCTCCGGCATGATCAACGAAGTCGCTCGAAAAAGCCTCTCTAAGCCACCCTTCTTCAATACGCGTGCATAGCCCGAGTTTCACGCTAAGATCGCGTCCCTCAACCTCGATCATTTCTCCGGCAATGAAAAGATGTGTCTCCTTGTCAAAAGCAATACTCTGATTCTCTATTTGCCCTCGACGTCCCGTGATCACAGCACAGGATAGGGTGTTGGCGTTATGGCGGAGCGCGAGTCGGTCTGAGAATCCCGTAAGAAGAATGCGCCCGAACATCTCGGCGTCCGGTTCTTGTTCGTTATGCTCAGTTGATTCTTTCCACCGTGAGGCGATGCGGACCAGTTGTTCTGCGATCCTTCCGACGTCTCGCGAAGCGCCTGCATGAATACCCAGACGCTCTCCTAAATCTTTGCGATATCCATTCTGCTGCATTTGGCGCCAGGCGCGCACGAGAGGCTGGAAGTCTGAAAAATCGCCTTCTTGACTGAAATCTTCAGGCATTAAATGATCGGGGTTGCGCTTTCGCTTTGGAAAGAGTGAGCGGGCTTGCGTTATCGCGGTAATTAAGGCGACATAATGCAGACACCCTTTTGAGGAGGCTTCGGCGAGAACGCGACCAAACCGGGGAGGAACCGGAAGCTGGCTTACTTGCTGACCGAGGTGAGTTAGATGCTCTTTATCATCGAGTGTCCCAAGTGCCTTGAGACGACGATAAGCTTCATCAAGGGCCGACGGGTCAGGGGTGGCGAACCAGCGAAACGATCGAGTGTCTTCGATTCCGCTTGAACTCAGAATCAAAAGCGCTTCTGAAAGATCCATGCGGTGAATCTCTGCGGGAGTGGTGAGGGGACGGGATTGGTGATCGCGCTCACTCCACAGTCGAATAGCTGTTCCTGGGGAGGTTCGGCCAGCTCGGCCTGCGCGTTGATCGGCTGAAGCTTGGGAAATTTTCTGTATATGCAGTGTGGTGATTCCCCTTCGATGGTCGAAGGAGGAGCGGCGTTCCAGTCCGGAATCAATCACTAGAGTAACACCGTCGATTGTAATCGACGTCTCGGCTACGTTGGTAGCGACCACGATCTTTTGACGGGGAGAGGCTGATACAGCCTCGTCCTGTTTGCTGGGCGCAAGCTCTCCATATAGCTCGAGAATTTCGAAGGGAGATGCCCAACTTGAGCGCCTCAAGGCCTGAACTGTCTTCTGAATCTCAAACCGGCCGGGCATGAATACAAGAATATGCCCACTTATAGGGTGGCCTTTCAGATGGTCTTTGATTGCGCGTGCCGCCTGGTCCCATAACTCTCCTTTGTGCCTCTGGCGGGGTGGGGCATAGGTCAAATTTACCGGGAAGGTGCGTCCCTCGGAGATAAGATGTCTCACTCCGTCACCGAGGTAGTCGACGAGTTCTCCAGCATTCAAGGTTGCCGACATGACAATGATCTTAAGATCAGGGCGTTTTGTCCGCTGTAACTCGAGACAGCGGGCAAGAGTGATGTCAGCGAAGAAATGTCTTTCGTGGAATTCGTCGAGCACAACCGCAGCAACACCGTTGAGATCAGGTTGCTGGATAAACTTCCGGATCAGGATTCCTTCAGTAACGAAACGAACTCTCGTGTTTGGTGAAACAGCGTTTTCGAACCGAACCTGAAAACCTATCTCGTCACCTAAGTTGCTGCCGCGTTCGAAAGCGACCCGTCTTGCCAGCATGCGGGCAGCGATTCGACGCGGTTGCAATACGAAGATTTCTCCGTCTTCGCAGATTTCGGAATCGACGAGAAGCTGCGGTACTTGTGTGGATTTGCCTGAACCCGTAGGCGCCTCGATCACAATGCGGGCATGCGGCCGAGCAAGGGCAGTGACAAGATCGGTCTCAAGATCAAAGATAGGGAGGCTTCGGTCGCGAGGCATTCCGCAAAAAGTAAGGTCAAGGACGCCTTAGTGAGAATGAACCTAGGTCTCCATTATCGTTGGAATACTTAGCCATAAAGGAGGAATTGGTAACGGTTGCTTTGTGACCGAACTTGCCAAAGAGTCCGAGGCTTTTGTCTCCTTCGATAACATAATATCCGCCTTGCTTCTTACCCGGGAAATCAACGGAGTAACTTCCCTGAAAAAGAACGCCCCAGGTTGCATGGTAGCGGAATGCGTAGTGGTCCTTTTTAGGGGAAGGTTTTACAATGGCTCGCAAGCCCCCCGTATGATTATTTGTGATGGTCGACCAGTTGCCTTGCCACGGACCGAAGGGTGCGGTAACTCTGCCTGACTGGTAATCGGCTACCGATTGGGCCCACTCGTTTTCAAAGCTGGAGCATTGACAGAGAATAAGAGCCGACACCACGGCAAAGAGAATGCGAAGGGAACTCATCTTAGTCTAAATGGTAGGCGATGCTGGCAATTGGTCAATCCCGCGACGCAGCAAAGCGAGGAGTCGGTTTCAAAGCGAAAAACACCTCTAACCCGAAAAAAATGCCAACGGGCGACGAGGTGTCGATTTTATTCTCAATCCGTCCCTAATTTAGGGGCAAGGAGTCTCGCTAGAAACTTTTCAGGCGGCGCTTCAAGGAGCTGCCGTCGGGAATGTCCAATGTTTAAAATGTCACTCCCTCTGTGTTATGAGTCTCCTGTTAGAGTCGCGTTGGTGATCGCTTGTTTCGCATAGGTTCACGATATCCTTCGCCACCTTGATCATGGGTAGGCACTTTTGGTGAGAATCAGGAGTTCTTCCAAACTTCACTTCGTCAGCTGCTACAATAAAACCCCGAAGTTCCTCTTGAGCAGCGATCGGTAACTGAGTTTTCTCTTTCAGAATACGGGTGAGAAATTCCTGAGTCGTCTCATATCGAAGTGGGTCGTTATATTGTTCCGCCAAGTAATCCTTAAGACTATCTGAAACCTCCAACATAATCTCATTGGTATTTAACTCGTTGGAGTGTCGCTGAACTAATCGTAACCGCGCCACTGCCTTTTCTTTTGGACTAAGTGAGGAGGCGACTGGTTTCCTAGATCGAATCACAGAGATGGCGAGGGTTAGGGCGCCAATGAGTAGAACAAGGGATAATAGCGACCAAAGAATGATAGGCCATATCGAATCTTTGGGTGTGAGGATAGCTATATCATAAAGCTCATCAGCTCCAGGTTGTTGTGCTAGAAAACAATTGGAGGTTTTCATGAGGCCGTAACCTTCTTTCGCTGCTTAAAGAAGCCGTGGAGGGCGGGCAAATATTCCTCGTCGGTTCGAAGAGAGATCTTATCAATCGAAAGACGCTTGAACTCTCGGTCGATTGTCTGCTGCCACTGGGCGACGCCTTTTAAATAAGCGCGGCGAACACGGGGATTTGATGTATTTACCTCGACTTGCTGACCAGTTTCGGGGTCTTCGAGTCGGACATGTCCTGCCGACGGCAATGACACCTCTGCTGGATCGCTGACCTGAATAGCAACGAGGTCGTGCTTTCGATTGACGATGCGCAGCTCACTTCCCAGTTCCTCCTCGACAAGAAAGTCCGAAAGCATGAAGACAAGGGAACGCTTACGAATCGCGTTCTGAAGCAGATCTGCGGGTGCTCGAAGTGATGTCCTGCGTCCCTTGGGCTGGAAAAGAAGAATCTCGCGAATTAAGCGAAGTGCAGGGGCGGTCCCTTTTTTTGGGGGTAGATAGAGTTCAACCTCGTCGGTGAAAAGAATTAAGCCCACTTTGTCCTTGTTTTGCAGGGCACTAAAGGTGAGGAGCGCTGCGACTTCTGCCATCAACTCTCGCTTGCTGGGGCCGTGACTCCCGTAATTTCCTGAACCGCTGATATCGACGCACAGAAATACGGTGAGCTCACGTTCTTCGGTAAATTTCTTAACGTATGGGTGACCAAAGCGAGCTGTCACATTCCAGTCAATCGCCCGAACCTCATCGCCTGGCTGGTATTCTCGAAAGTCCTCAAAGTCGATCCCTTCGCCTTTAAAACAGCTGTGGTATTCGCCTCCAAAACTCTCGCGTACAAGCCCTCGAGTTCGTAGCTCAATCTTACGCACCTTCTTCAGTATAGCGGAGACTTCCGAGCGGCAATGTCCGTTGAGAGCAGGGGTTTTCGGGGAGTTAGAGTCCGGCATGCGACGTAAGTGCTCTTGCTAGGATTACTGATCACTCCAGAATATTTCACTGTGTTTTGCAACTTCTTCCGCCTTCATTTCTCCTTGTCGAATAACGAGTCGATAGCGAACTGTAAGCGGTTCTTCTGGAACAAGATCTGCAGCAAAATAGCTACCGAATCGACCGTAATCTCGTTCGCTGTAGCGTGCCGGCTTCGGGTTCTTCGAGTGGTCTAGGTAGCAAACGGTGTAGCGCTTGTCATGAACGATATAGCTCATGGCTTTCCAGGGGAGGTTGCGAGTTGTTTTATCGTCGAGCTTGGCTGACCAATTGATGGTTTTACCCATATCCGCAGCACCGGTTTCAGGACGAATGTAGTATGTGGCGTTCTTGTGCTTATCGTTGACATCATTGTGAGCTCGAAACTGAAAGCCCGCATGCTGAGGGTCGCCATCTACATGCATTTCAGGAACTGTCGGAGAGAGAATTGATTCAAAATCAACTATGATATCGGCTCCGCTGATGGTGAAGGTCATCGAACGTTTCTCTTCGGCAAAAGACTTTCCATCATCCCCAATCCAGTCAATCAAGGAAGTAAATGACGCAGATTCGCTATCAGCACTTTGCTCAAGGAATTCACGATGAACGAGATGCCCCCTGCGACAATGCCAAGTATCGATTTTCTCATGCTTTTCACCATTGCGATCGGTATAGCTGATTTGTGAAAATCCATAAAAAATGCCACGATGGTGGGTGAACTTTCCACCCGGGCCCTTGGTAATAAATTGATCCTTCAGGTAGCGGTCATATATATGGCAGAAAGGCTTGTAGGTTGCTTCGCGTCGCTCTGATGAGCTCTCGTCAATCGGCTCGTAGATGTAACGGGCAATCGGGCGATACTCGTGCTTAAGATCGAGATACTTTCCTTCAGTATCAGTCCACTCGAAAGCGTAACCGATTGAGAGAGGTATTCCCAAAATTACAGCGAAAAAAGGCAGTGATTTCATCATGTTAGATACTAAGGAGCGACAAGACCTTTCCCGACCATTTCCTCTTTGGATAAACGAGGGCGAACCCGGGCAGGGGTGGGAAGACCAGATATTCGGTCAAACTCGTCAGCTGTCCGAAGTTCGGGAACGTTGTCCTTGGTTCGGGTCTCCCAATCCTCAAGAGCGTCGCGCATGGCCTGAAGAAGCTTCACATAACGTTCATCGCCGGCTAGGTTTTTCAGCTCATATGGATCCAGTTTGGTGTCATAGAGTTCTTCCTCGGGGCGAGGGGTGGTGAAGCAGCCCATCTGGTTTTCTTCTAGTTCCTCTCTATCGCGAAGGCGAAGAAGTTCTATGTAGGTTGGGCTTCGCAGGCCATCTGCGGAGGGGGTTTGAGGAAGATCGGTATAGTAGTTACGAATGTATTTATATCGCTCATTTCGAACCGCTCTTACATGATCCTCGAAATCGTGCCAGTTCTTCTCAGCAAACGCAAAGTCCCGAATTGGTTTTTTCGGCGTGGTAAGAAGTGACGAGAAATCAACTCCTTCGAAGGTAGATCCGACGTTTTTAACTCCGCCAAGTTTCATAAAAGTTTTCGCGATATCGACCGAACTGACAAGGCGGTTACATTCGCTACTTGGTTTCACCACGTCTGGCCACCTCACAATCCAAGGAGTCTTGATTCCGCTGTCGTAGAGTGTGGTTTTATCCCTGGGAAAAGGACGGCCATTGTCACTGATGAAAAGAATCAGGGTATGATCAGCCACACCTTGAGCTTCAATTTCATCCATTACTAGGCCGACATACCTATCAAGTCGGGTAATTTCATCGTAGTAGAGCTGATAATCTGCCCTAACCGCCGGAGTGTCGGGATGATAAGGGGCTACCTTGATTTCCTCGGGGCGGGAGCCTTCCTTGAGGATGTTCGAATGGTAGGGGCGATGGGGATCAAGAGCCGCGAGCCATAGGAAAAACGGCTTATCTTTGGGGCGATCCTTTAAGAGCGGCACCCACTCGGCGCACCCGCTTTGGGCTTCGCCTTCGAGCGTTTCGACAAACTTACCGGCCTTACCTGCTTCACCGCTAGGCAATTGGAATCCGGATGTATCAACTTCTCGGATCTCGTCGAAACGATCGCGGAGTCCATCGCCAAGGTGCCATTTCCCAGAAGCAGCCGTCCAATAGCCGCGATCGCGAAGTTTTTCGACGAATGTGATCTGTTCGGGTGGAACCGGCCAGTGCAACTCTTCTGCGTCTGTCTGGTGAGGGTAGCGGCCTGTGATTATGCTGGCGCGACTAGGGCTACAGGAACTGATAGTGAGGATGGCATTATCAAATCGCATTCCTTCGTTCGCAAGTCGGGTCAAATTGGGAGTCATGATTGAATCGTGGCCATACGGGGCCGAATCATCCCAAGCCATGTCATCGGCGATGATGAGAACCATATTAGGAAGCCCAAGAGTAGCGGAAACATCGCTCGTGGGAATTTCCTGTTCTTGAGCAAAAGAAAACGAAACGATTGAACCAAAGAGGGTAGACACCCATATCAGATTGCGCATTTGGTGAATGAAGCAGATTCCGTCGATCGTGCCAAGGCGCGAAAAAGGACAAAATATGTTTCCGAGTGCTATCGGGGCGTGAAAGGCACAAAAATTATGAAGTGACTGCTTGAGATCGAGTGATCAAGTTATTGAGAATGGCAGCACGATCAAAATTGAGAGCAAACTTTTTAGCTCGCTTGGAAAGTTCGCGACGCTCCTCGATTGTCATAAAGTAGGCGCGGTTAAGGCACTCACTAAGCTCACCAACATTCCCCGCTTCATGTTCGAGGCAGTGTCCGCCGGTTGCTTCTGGAATGCCGCCTGTTTGTGTGGTAATGACAGGCCCATTCCCGCCCGCAAGCATTTTCTCAGCGACAGCGATCCCAAAAGTCTCGATAAACTCCGGACGAGGCTTGCTTGGAAGACAGTAAGCAAAGGCTCCGTGCATGAGCGCGCCTTTCTCTTCATCAGAAACATCATCAAGCACTATAATACTTCGGTCGGTCGCTGCGAGTTCTTGTATCTCCTCTTTCATTGGGCCGTTGCCGCAGATTATGAGTTTCTTTATACCATAGACCTCGCTTGATTTGTAGGCGTGGATGAGATCGTCTACTCCCTTGGCGGGAGCGATTCTCGAGAGAAACATGACATAGCCGTCTCTTTCCAATCCCCGACTGCTCAGCAGTTGGTCGACTCGAGTGGGATCATCTGTAATGCGGGTATAGGCGCCGGTATCGATGGCGGGGAAACTAATTTCAACCCGTTCGTTCAACTGGTGGGCAAAGTCTGTTCCTAAACAGGCGTCGACCTTGCCACCCGACTCAACAATCATGTCCTTGGTGAATTGACTGACGGCCACAGGGAGATCATGTTGGAGGTAATTTGCGAGAACCATTTGAGCTGCACCAACCTGTCCGGCATTCAGTGCGTTGGACACAACGTTTGTGATGTCGGACCCGACAGCCTCTCCGATCGTGATGACGTTAGTCCGCTTGGCAATGCTCTTGAAACTGTCGACTGCGTTGATCACCATCTGGCCATGAGGGACCAAATAAAGATCCATGATCACCGTCCTTCCAGAGAGTTGATGCAGGAGATCAACGAGCTGCCCGCTGACGGCGTAGCTTAGCCGTCCATCGAGCACTTTGTAGTCACCAATCGGCTCGGGGCGATTGACGTTGATGCCATTTGAGTAGGGAGTAATCGTTTCGAGAGGCTTGAGAGGTAGTTTGCTAGCCTTAAGTGTCTCGATAGGGTAAGTGACGATGTTGACGTTCTGAAAACCTCGCGCGACAGCTGCTTCGGCGAGGTTTCTTGCCTCGGTTGAGTGGCCGCAAATAATAGGATCAGCACGAACCACGAGGATCAGGTTTTGAGGATCGGATGAGGAAGGGCTGTCCCCTGTGAATGTTTCTACTGTGGAATGGGGGGTATTGTACATTTCTGAAAAGGGTTGAGGGTGCAACGTAATCAGTGGCAGAAGACGCATGTTACGTGCCAAGGTGTGTTCATTTAGGAGATACGAAACGTTTTTGCGGTAGCAAAAATGTCACGGCGGCCTCGAACAAGGCGGATGATCCTTTGAAAATTATCGACCTACGAAATGAATGAAGGCGGGCGCGACGTTTTCGCCCATCCTGAAGGTTCTGGCCCCATTTCCAATGTAAGCGTCGCTTCAGCGGAGAATTCAGACAGTTTCAAATAGGCTCTATCGAGCCGGTTTCCGTTTAGCCAAGCCTGTTGTACATAGAAGTTATCCGCGCTTTGATTTTGCGCAATGACACGGAATTCCCCGCCATATAGCTTCAAACTAGCGGAATCAAAGATGGGACTTCCGATCAGCATAATGGGTAGGCCTGTCACCGGAAAGAGCCCGATGGCACTCCAAACATACCAGGAAGAGAGGCCGCCTGAATCGTCATTTCCGGGCAGACCACCTTTCCCTGTGGTGAACTGGTAACGCATCACGTTTCGAACCACTTCTGCCGTCCGATCATGTCTGCCTGCCCAGATGTAGGCATAGGGAGCCTCCATATCGGGTTCGTTGTTTAGGCCCTCAAAGGAATGAACCGTTTGTCCATGGGCTGGCTCTTTAAAGCCAAAGAATTGATCAAGCAATTCGACAAACCGCTCTTCGCCTCCTGCAAGCTTAATTCGACCGACCATGTCGTGGATGAAACGGAAGGAGTAATTCCAGTTTTCTCCCTCGTAGTAGTCAGAATCTTCTCGTAACAGCCCCGTATTTTTATCGAAGGCGTTAGTCCAGTGGTAAGCTAAGGGAATGCTACCATCGTATATGATCTGGTCACCGAGCCTTTTGGCCATTTGTGAGATACACCAGTTAGCATAGGCCAAATCGAGAGTGTGTGTGAGTGGTTGAACGACGTGATTCCGAGAAAATTCAGAGAACTTACCGCCGCGACCGCGGCCACTAAGGCTTGTCTTCCAGAGCAGATCTAAAACCGTATCCCAGTCTCCTTGGATGCCGCGCATGTGAGCATCGTTAAGAATCATATGACAAAGACCGGTGGCCTGCTTAGAAAATCGCTCCGGAGCATTGTCCATGAGGTAGCTGATAGGGAACGCCCCTTCACGTTTGGCGACCTCAACGAGAAAAGCGACAAAGTCAGCGCCTAATTCAGGCCATAAGCTCATGAGCAGCGGTAACTGTGTTTTATAAAGATCCCACAACGTTGAGAGATCAAAGAAAAAGGGGCCCGGATCTCCTGAAAAAGGGTTTTCGTCTGTGAAGTCCGCGGGCTTGATTGTTGAATGATAAAACGCGGAATAGAAGATTTCGCGCATCTCGTCGGTCCCGCCTTCGACATGAATTTTTGCGAGGATTCTGTCCCATTTTGCCTCGGCTTCTGATGCAATCGACTCAAAGGGCACACCTCGTATAAGCTCAACCGCTTCACTGGGGCGTTTCTTAGAGTGAAGTGAAAATCCGATTCGGACCTCAATGGGGTCTCCCGGTGAAACCGCTTCGAACCAGGCCCCGAAGGGTAATTTTTGTCTCCTCGCCTCCTTCTTTGCCTTGTATGCGTTGATCCCCTCAAGAATTTCTCCGTTTTCCCAAAAACCAGATGATCTAATCGGAGTGATGCACTCAATGTGAAAAAAGTAGGGGATCCCCTCGATAATTACGCGCCCCTCGCAAGTTGTCGGGCTGAGAAACCTTGCTCTCCCTTTCTCAGGATAAGCCTTCATCCCCTCGATTAGCAATCCACCGGCGCTGAAATTAATGGCCACCTTTCCGGTCACTGTAGAGGGGAACTCATAGTGATGTATTGCCGATCGCCTTGCGCAGGTCGCACTGAAAGAGACGTTCAATTCTTCGAATTCACCCGCATAAAATCCGGGCCTAGCCCTCTCCTTGACAAGACTATAGCGCTTGCCTAACCCATCTAGACCTTCGCCAGTTATTGGGGTGGTTAAGAAGTAGTTGTAATACTGACGAATCCTGCCGGTTCCTGATTGCTGGAAGTGGGCAAGTCCCAATATTTCATGGCGAGCGAAGAGTTTTTCAGGATCGTCACCCGTGAGGGAAATGTTGTTCTGACCATATCCTGTCACGTAGGCGCCGGAATATGCGCAAATCGAAACCATCCCAAATGGTAGCGTAGCGCCCGGATGGGTATTGCCGACAGGGGGTTTTGCGCACCACCAATGGCTCGCAATTCCTTCGGGAGACGGCAGGCGCGTGGTATCATTACCTAGGAAGGGGTCGACATAGTTTGCGTTTCCAGAATTGGGCATATCCGGGGTTTTGGCTCAGAACTTCGGTGTTTCTCCAAAGCAATATAGGGGCCAACTGACAAAAAAACGCTACGAGTTTCTCAGAATCAGCCAGATGGAGCGAAAAAGCCGAATCCCGTAATAAAAAAACACGGGAATAGCACAGGATATTTTGCCGCTGGGAAGCCAATGCCCCCGTTCGCACTCCTCAATATAGGTTCTCCCCGGGTTGACCTCAGAAGGGGGGGTGCATATTATCGACGCATGCGTTTACAACACCTGCTCGCCGCGAGTTTACAACTAACTCTTTCCAGCTTTCTCTTCGCTGAAGAAAAGCCCAATCTGCTGGTGATCCTCACGGATGACCAACGCTACGACGCGATGGGTTTTATGGGGCATCCATTTCTTAAGACGCCGACATTAGACCGGATTGCCAAAGAGGGTGTGCATTTTAAAAATGCGGTGGTTACAACCTCACTTTGCTCGCCTAGTCGAGCTTCCATACTCACCGGGCTCTACGCGCACAACCACGGGGTTGTCGACAATTATAATCCGTTTTCGGACGAACTCATATTTTTCCCAAAATATCTTCAGGATGCAGGCTATGAAACAGCTTTCGTGGGCAAATGGCACATGGGTGGAGAGATTGACTACCCGCAGCCCGGATTCGATCACTGGGTCGCTTTCAAGGGACAGGGTGTCTACTTCGCCGATCCGGCGGAGGCCAAAGTCAAGGGGCGCTACGTGCCTCAAGTAAGCCGTGACGGTCTGAACGTGAACGGTGAGCGAGTGCCTCAAGAGGGCTACATCACTGATGTTCTTACCGATTACGCAACCGATTGGCTGGTAGATCGAGACGGCGAGAAGCCTTGGATGCTCTACCTTTCACATAAAGCCGTTCATGCTGACTTCCTTCCTGCCAACCGTCATGCTTACTCTTACGAGGACGAGAGCTATGAAAAGCCGGTCACATGGTTTGAGCAACCTGAGATGTTTCGCGATGTCCCTTTATGGGTCCAAAATCAGCGCAATAGCCGGCACGGCGAAGAGTTCGCGTATTACACGAATCTCGACATCACGACCTACTACAAGCGCTACTGCGAGACCATTCGAGCGATCGACGATAGTACTGGAGCTGTTCTCAAAGTGCTTGAGGACGAGGGAGAACTTGATAATACCGTGATTCTATTTATGGCCGACAACGGTTTTCTTTTTGGAGAGCGAGGGCTGATAGACAAGCGTAATGCTTACGATGCATCGGTTAGGATCCCTATGCTGCTCCGTTATCCTAACTGTGTCCAAGGTGGGCAGGTTTTGACAGAAGTTGTGGCTAACATCGATGTGGCTCCTACCATGCTTGATTTTGCAGGAGTTGAGATTCCGAGCTATATGGACGGAAAAAGTATGAAACCACTCGTCACTGGCGAGGCAACTGGGTGGCGTGACTATCTGCTTTATGAGTATTATTGGGAAAGAAACTACCCTCATACGCCCACCACGCATGCCGTCCTCGGAGAACGCTTTAAGTATATTCGGTATCACGGAGTTTGGGACATTGATGAACTCTTCGATCTAGACAAAGATCCCGAAGAACGGATCAATCTAATTAACGACCCCCAGTATGCTGGGACGGTTAAGGAGTTAAACCAACGGCTCTTTGATTTATTGGAAGAGACCAAGGGCACGGAAATGCGGATTATGCGCGACCGAGGAACCAAATTCCTCCATCGCAAGTCGGGGGGCGAAAGAGAGGCGCCATTTCCTGATTGGTTCTATCGTGAACCCGACACACCTGTTAATTGATCTACAGTTTCGTCACGAACGAGGCCTCTTTCTCGCTTTCATCCGACTCTCAGCCGTCGTTACTTTGTGACCACCGGATCCAGTAGTAAGAATTTCAGAGGGAGCAGCAGCTAACGGCAACCCGAACTAGGTCCGGTTTTGCCAGAGGGCCCCGTCGATAGGAGCGAGGCGAAGCGCTTATGCCAATCTTCTGGTTTAGGCGGCTAAGCTTCTATCTGGAAATACTAGACAGTTAGGATCGGTTAAGCGATGATCTGACGCGTTTCGCTCATGTCGCCAGAATCCATTCTTGCTATTCTTCTTCCAATTTTTGCTTTTGGAATAGGGGCAGCCATAGGGTCGTTTCTCAACGTGGTAATCTATAGGGTCCCTAATGGCCTGAGCGTGAACAGGCCGAAACGCTCCTTCTGCCCCAATTGCCAGAAACAGATTCCGATAGCATTGAATATTCCTTTGCTCTCCTGGCTGATGCTTAGAGGAAAATGTAAATGGTGTGACGTCGCGATTTCACCCCGCTACTTTGTTGTCGAACTGCTTACCGGTGTGGTCTTCCTAGCTATCTGGATGCTTAAAGTGCCGGAGGCTGATGCTCTGCGAGATTATGGAATACTGGGCGAGGTCTTCGCACTATGGCTGCTCTCTTCTTTACTGATCTCAGCCACGTTCATTGATTTCGATCATTTCATCATTCCTGACTCAATCACAATCGGAGGGTCGATTGTTGGGCTCGTGCTGAGTTTTACAATTCCAAGTCTGCATAACGAAGTAGTTTGGTGGAAGAGTGGTTTACAAGGGGCTCTAGGTATTGTCGTCGGATTCACCGTGCTTTGGCTAGTTGTTCTCTTAGGCAAGGTAGCCTTTGGTAAGATTCGTCACGCGTTTGACGAACCTACCGAATTTTCAATTTCCCAACCGGGCGGTGATGAAACTCCAATCATGATTAAGTTGGGAGACCGCGAATACGAGTGGGGTGATGTTTTTTTTCGAAAATGGGATCGCCTCGAGATGGAGACCCAAGAACTCTTCTTCAACGATGAACCGATAGAGTTTAGCGAATCGTTTCGAGTCTTTGGCGACAGATTTGAAGTCGACGGCAAACGCGTTGAAGTGGAGGAAGTTAAGAGAGTGTCGGGAAAAATCACGTCAGCTGTCGTGCCTCGGGAAGCGATGGGGTATGGGGACGTTAAGTTTGTTGCCATGATAGGGGCCTTTCAGGGCTGGCAATGCGCCGTCTATGTTTTGTTCGCGGCCTCCGTCATTGGTGCCATCGTCGGACTCATACAGAAATTTGTGGTAAAGGAGGAGTGGTCGCGCCCACTCCCATTTGGTCCTTACTTGGCTCTGGCAGCTTTCCTCTGGATTTTCACTGGGCCTGCTATTTGGATCTGGTATCTATCAGTCCTGCGGGTCCGTGCCGGCCTTCTTTAGAATAGAGATATGCTCATCGACGGAACGGCTTATCGTAGTATATGGCTCGGTGAAGACGGCGTCTCCATCGACATCATTGATCAGAGGAAATTGCCTTGGTCATTTCAAATTGTTTCCCTCAAAACTAGCGACGATGCGGGTCGTGCAATCTGCGAAATGATGGTTCGGGGCGCCGGCCTGATTGGAGCGACTGCTGGCTATGGTATGTTCCTTGCTGCACTGGAATGCTCAGAAGCAAAAAACGACAACTCTTTTGATGACGCGTTTGCTTCTCATGGTGAAAAGCTCAAGTCAGCTCGCCCAACTGCGGTAAATCTAGCCTGGGCGGTGAATCGTCAACTTAGCGAGGTATCAATGATCTCAGGAGCTGAAGCGAAAGTTGCTAAAGCCAAGGAGGTGGCAATACTGATAGCGGATGAAGATGCGGAGTGGTGCCGAAAAATTGGTCAGCATGGGTTGCCCTTGATTCGTGAGATCTTCGAAGCCAAGGGTGGCGAAGAACCCGTAAATATTCTGACTCATTGTAATGCTGGCTGGTTGGCGTTTGTGGATTATGGGTCGGCAACTTCGCCAATCTATGCGGCCCATGATGCTGGTATCCCCGTTCACGTATGGGTTGATGAAACGCGTCCAAGAAATCAAGGGTCAAGATTGACTGCTTGGGAGTTGGGAAAGCACGGAGTTCCACATCACGTGATTGTAGACAACGCGGGCGGTCACCTCATGCAGCATGGGATGGTTGATCTGCTGATCACCGGCACGGATCGAACTACCTGCACCGGAGACGTAGCGAATAAGATTGGCACTTATCTCAAAGCGCTCGCCGCCAAAGACAACTCAGTTCCCTTTTACGTCGCGCTACCTTCCTCTACTTTCGACTGGAACGCCAGCGACGGGTTGAACGATATCCCTATAGAGGAGCGGTCAGGAGAGGAGATTAATCGGATAGGGGGTGCTCCAGATCCAGCGTTTTCCTCCGAGCCCGAGGTTGAGGTAACCGTTGTGGCTGAAGGCAGTCCAGTGGCAAACTATGCCTTTGACGTCACGCCAGGGCATCTCGTGACCGGGCTAATCACTGAACGGGGGGTTTGCAGCGCTACGGAGGCAGGCATAAAGGAACTTTTTCCAGAGAAATAATGTGATTTCTAGCGTAGTAGTCTTGTTACCTAGCCTGCCCATCTTTTCATGCCTGTAAAGATCGATCCCAATCTTCACCAAGATAAGAAGCCCCCGTGGATTCGCGTGAGGCTTCCCAACAATCCTGTATTCTGGGACACCAAGGGCATGATCGAGGATTTAAACCTCGTGACAGTTTGCGAAGAAGCCCAGTGCCCCAACCGATGGGAGTGTTGGGGCCATGGGACCGCAACCATGATGATTGCTGGGGAGCGGTGCACACGTGCCTGCGGTTTCTGCGCCGTCGATACGCGTCGTCCTCTTCCTCTAGAGGCAGACGAACCCGACCGCGTGGCTGAGGCTGTACGACGGATGGGGCTGAATCACGTTGTGATTACGGCAGTAGCCCGAGATGACCTGCCCGACGGCGGCGCCAGCCATTTTGCCAATACAATTTACAAGGTTAGGGAAGTAAATCCTGATACGGTCGTAGAAGTTTTAGTTCCCGATTTCATTGGTAAAGATGATTGCTTGTGGGTGGTGATGGAAGCGGCTCCTGAGATCTTTAACCACAACTTGGAAACTATAGAGCGACTCACTCCTGTCGTTCGTTCTCGGGCCAAGTATTGGCGTTCCCTCAAAGTTTTGAAAACCGCACGGGAGATGGCGAACCAAATGGATAATCGCTGCGCGACCAAGAGCGGGATTATGCTGGGATTAGGCGAGAAGGAAGATGAGATCCTTAAAGCGATGGATGATCTCCGCGAGCATCGGGTAACGGTTCTTACGCTTGGGCAATATTTGCGGCCGTCCCCGAAGCACCTCCCTGTAGTGGAATATGTTGAGCCGGCTACATTTGATCGCTTCAAGGAAATCGCGCAGGATAAAGGGTTCCGCCACGTTGCTTCGGGCCCACTAGTCCGCAGTTCCTATCACGCGGCGGACTTTAAGCCTGAGCTTGATCCTGAGGCCTAGCTGTTTCGGAGAGACACCCAGATTTCTCAATTTAGAGAATATTTTTGATCCGGTTCGGATTCGTTCTTGTTTCCGTGCCTGCCCGTCCACAAATGTGTTATCTTCCTTCTGCGAAAACTCGCGTGAAAAGACCCTCAACTAAGCTCCGAAACATCGATTAATTATAGGTTGTTTCAAAGTGTGAAAATGAACCTTCCCGGATTCCTCATTCGTACACTGCTCCTCGCGCTGTTTACGCTCTCGTTGCTTGCTGGTGCCATTATCTCCGATTATTACCTTCGCCACGAAGTGGCAGGAAAGGCTGCTCGCCACCTCACGTCGAGAGGCATCGAGATTTCGACTATTGCCGCGATCAAAGCAGCTAGGCAAGGCGAGATTCAAGTCTTGACGAATCTTGAGAGCGCTGGACTCGACCTTGGGCTTCCAGATAATTATGGTTTCACGCCGCTTCTTGCGGCAATCTACGCAGGAGACCGTTTGGCCATACAGTTTCTCATGGATCGAAACGGAGTCATTGAAAATATCAATGTCTGCACGACTCAGGATCGCGATACTCCTCTCAGCGTCACGCTGCGGGACCGCAACTATCAACTCGCTGCCGAGCTTGTCGAGGCTGGCGCAAAAATCGATGTCGACGTGCAAGCAGGCTACCCAATCCTGTTGGATGCAGTTGAAAAGAAGGACCTTAGATTGCTCAATTTTCTGCTGAGCCACGGTGCCGATGTAGAATACCGTGGTGTCCAGCCCGTCAACGCCTTGGCGCTCGCGGCGTCGAGCGGCGATTATTCGTTAATGAAGCGATTCATCAGAAAGGGGGCTGATGTCAATACCCGCGGCGAGAGCGGCAACCCATTGCTGGTTGAAGCCGTCTTGGAGGGTGATCTCAAGAAAGCCCGGCTGCTTCTCGAAAACGGGGCTGAGGTAAACGTTCACTGTTCGGAGAACGAATCCATGAGACTGACTTCACTCAGTTATGCCATTAGCCAAGACGCATCTAATATAGTTAATATTCTCTTCGAATACGGTGCCGATTTGGATATCAACGGAGTCGATGGCGATCCGCTCATCTACCAAGCAATAGCTGAAGCTGACCTTGGTGCTGCTCAGCATTTTCTTGATCTGGGAGCCAACCCGAACATCATGAGCAGGGAGGGCAAAACACCGCTCGAAGCTGCAGTTTCGAGTGAAAACATTGATGCCGTCGAGCTTCTTCTCGCAGGAAAGGCGGATCCATCTCTCGCTGGTAGAGGCCTTAAGAGCCCGTTGCTGCTAGCGAGCGAAAATGGGAACATCGCCATCGCCAACTTGTTGATAGCATATGGAGCGAAGTTTGATAAACAGAAACTACTCGCGAAGGCCTACGGCGAATTCAATACGCCGCTGGTGAGCCTTCTCCTAGAGGCTGGTGCTGATCCTGAGTCGGCCATTCCAAAGTCGGATGAGCGGCTCTTTGATGTAGCAGTTCGAGAAGGTGCAAACGGCGCGGTCAGGACTCTCTTGGATTCCGGGGCTGGGATCGGAAGTAGTCTTTGGTCAGCACTTCTCTCAGAGCAGGACGAAATGATTCGCCTGATTGTAAACGGGGGAGCGAGCCCTCGACAAGTTGGCCCCAGTGGCGAAGATCCGCTTGATTACGTTCTTCGACGAAAACGTTATAAAGCCGCAAGGTCTCTGCTCGCTGGCGGCGCAGAGCCAAATGCTAGATACGACAGCTCCGAACTTTGGTTATTCAAAGCGGTGAGGGAAGGTAACTCTGAGCTTGCTCTTATCCTGATCGAAGCAGGCGCCGAGGTCAAAAATATGAAGACGAAGGATGGGCACACCCTTTTAGGCTGGTCTATTGCCCACCAAATGGCCGATGTTGTTGAGGCTTTGCTCAGAGCCGGCGTTGATCCCGATGAGGACGAGCGTTCTCCGGCGACGTCTCAATTTTGCGGTTTTTTTGAAAGTAATACCTTTAAATACCATCTTCAGGAAGACCGGCGGATCAGCCCGATCATGATGGCAGCAGCCCAACAGAATCGCGAAATTACTCAGCTCTTAATGGATGCCGGAGCAAATGGGCGGGCGTCAACGGCCAAGTATTTAACAGCGGCGATTATCGGATCATGGCATAAGGACGCCGATATACAGCAGACTGTACTTCTTGGAAAAGTTCCGAAACTTCAGCCTCGTAAAGTAGTGGTCGATCTTTCGAGCCAACGAATGACTCTTTATGAGAATGGAATTGCTACTTATTCGTCACGCTGTTCTACGGGTAAGTCCGGTCACCGGACACCGACAGGAAGCTATGTAATTAGCGATCAGCACCGCTATCACACCTCTTCTATCTACGGTTCCAGCATGCCTTACTTTCAGCGCTTCAGCTTCACAGCTTTTGGTCTCCATCAAGGCTACGTGCCCAATTACCCCGCCTCCGCGGGGTGTATCCGATTACCTTACGAGGCAGCGCGCCACATGTTCGGCAAGTTGCAAGTAGGAGACTACGCTGTGGTTCAGCAATAGCCAGCGAACGGCACTGGGCCGGGACCACGGGTTCGCGACCAATGATTGAGCTAACGATTTGACAAATGCCCTCTGCATTCTCTCCCTGAATTGTTCCCCGTGATTTTTTTCCGTTTTTAGTCGGAGGGATTTTTTCGGGTCTTGGGGTTTGGGTGGCCGCAGTGGTTAGATCAACTTTTTCGTATTTGGCGCCCGTTGCTTAATTGAATCACTCCTCGTTTAGCGATCGGATGGGCGATTATGGAATACAGAAATTAGCGAACACCATAGGCTCCAGCACTCTGGCTAGTTCAAGGACCGTTTCCAGCTCAATTAGGGTCTTTCCCGCGGTTATACAGCAAAAGCGGCCTTTAGAATGGTTGCCTCATCGAGTGGTTTGCCCAGTAGTTGCAAACCGACGGGCAGTTCCTTACCATCGCTGAGGACGCTACCACATGGAACCGAAACTCCACAGATCCCAGCAAGATTTGCGGAAATAGTGTAGATGTCAGCAAGATACATAGAAAGTGGATTACTGAGTTTTTCGCCGATCTTGAAGGCGGGAGTTGGTGAAACCGGGGAGGCAATCACGTCGACCTTTTCGAAAGCTTTGTTGAAGTCATTGCGAATGAGTGTACGCACTTTCTGAGCCCTGAGATAATAGGCATCGTAGTAGCCAGAACTCAGCACATAGGTGCCCAGAATAATTCGGCGCTTCACTTCGGATCCGAGACCTTCATTCCGAGACTTTTCATAGATGCTGAGAAGATCGTCAGCACTTTCAGAACGGTGTCCGTAGCGAACGCCGTCAAAGCGAGCAAGATTGGCGGAAGCCTCCGCCGTCGCAATCACGTAGTAGGTCGCTACCGCATGTTCAGTATTGGGGAGCGAGATTTCGACAACCTCCGCTCCCTGATCAGTCAGTCTCCTGATCCCTGCCTCTACCCGCGTTTTAACCTCTGGATCGAGGCCTTCAGCAAAATATTCTTTAGGAAGGCCTATTCTTAGGCCGGAAACCCCCTCCTTAAGGCGTGAGGTGTAGTCGGGCACTGGCTGGTCCAAGCAAGTGGAATCATGGTCACACGAGCCTGCGATAGTTTGAAGCAGTAGGGCAGCATCTTCCACCGTCTTGGTCATCGGGCCTGCTTGATCGAGTGATGAAGCAAAAGCAACCAGTCCATAGCGGGAGACGCGGCCGTATGTCGGTTTTAAACCGATAACTCCGCAGTGACTCGCGGGTTGCCGAATCGATCCTCCAGTGTCTGTTCCGAGTGCCGCAACCGCAGTGTTGGATGCCACAACAGCAGCAGAACCGCCGGACGAACCTCCGGGGATTCGCTCGGTGTCGTGTGGGTTTCTGCATATCTTGATCCCTGAGTTCTCGTTTGAAGATCCCATCGCGAACTCATCCATGTTGGTGCGGCCGAATGGAATAGCGCCAGCTTCGCGAAGCTTTCGCACAACGGTCGCGTCATAGGGGGCGCGGTATTTGCCTGTAAGCATCTTGGAAGCACAACCACAGGACTGACCTTCGACGTTGATCAAATCCTTGATCGCAATCGGCACTCCACCCAGCGGAAGAGCGAGGTCTGCTTTCTCGGCATCCGCCAACGCGAGATCAAGGTCGTGAGAAAGATAACCTCCGATATCACCATCCTTTTGATCAATAGCTTCGGCGATCGATTTAAGAGCATCAGACGGGGTCAGTTCACCACTTTTGTAGGCCTGTTTGAGTTGACTGATGGTGAAATCGGCGGCGTTCAAAGAATGAAAAAAGTTTGGAGTTTAATCGGGAGAATCGAGCGGGCAGACTTACTCTACAACTTTGGGCATCTTGATTTGATCATGTGCCGTGGCAGGAGCATTCGAGAGAACAGCGTCCTGACTTAGTCCTGGGCCGTGGCTTTTGTCCTCACGAACGACATCAAAAACGGGAACGGCATGAGCTGTAGGTTCAATGCCCTCAACGTTAATGGTGTTGAGCTGCTCGACATACTGGAGAATCTGATTCATCTGCCCTTGATACTCTTCGATTTCTCTGTCGGCTAACTCGATTCGGGCAAGGTGGGCTACTTTGCGGACGTCCATAATTATTCAATGAGAGATGATGCGGGATGAGCCCACCTAAGGCGGAGCAGTCTACGCATGCCGCGGCGATCCGGCAAGTTTGAGTTGGCGTGTGCGGCAGGTTTGGTCCAACTTGGACGTTTATGCTGATTCATACCATAGACCTTGATTTCGAGGGATTGCATGAGGCGATCGCTGCTTTTCTGGTCGAGAGCGGGGAGACACGAATCCTTATTGAGACCGGCCCCGAATCGACGAGAGAAACGCTGGTTGGTAAGCTTGCAGCTTTAGGATGTAATCCGGCGGAGCTTGATGCGGTATTTGTGACCCATATTCACCTCGATCACGCTGGCGCGGCGGGATGGTTTGCGGACTTGGGAATCCCTCTTTACGCTCACCCGAAGGCAGTACGTCACCTTGTGGAGCCTTCACGTTTGATAGGGAGTGCCCGAACGGTTTACGGTGATCAATTTGATGATCTCTGGGGTGAAATGATCCCTGCACCACAAGAGTCGACACATGCGATTCAGCCGGGTGCAATACAAACCGTTGGAGAGCTTTCGATTGAGGCGATTGAGACACCGGGACATGCTTTTCATCACTATGCCTATGCCCTGGGAAACAATTGTTTTGCTGGAGACGCAGCAGGAGCTAGGATTGGGGGCAGTGACTTTATTTCCGTCACTTCAGCACCACCTCAATTTCACCTGGCCCATACGCTGAACTCGATTGATCTGCTTAGGAGCCGTGGGTTCGATGCAGTGTATTTGACGCACTTTGGGGCGGTGACGTCGCCCAAACAACACCTCAGCGATTATCGTGAGGCCGTTGAATTGAACGCAGAATTTATTCGCCAACGCCTCGAAGAGCAAATGGATCCAGAATCGCTTAAGATCGCTTATCAGGCCTTTTGCATGGAGCAGGCCTTTCGTGTTGAAACGGCTCGGGAAATTTGGGAAATACTGCAAAGGGTCAACAGTACGGACATGTGTGCCGACGGAATTCGCCTTTTCTGGGAAAAACTACGGACGGAAGAAACTTGAATAGCCTCAGCGAGCAGTGTTGACTTGTTTCGCGTATGAGAGGTTTGACCACGCTGATCGCCATCCTGACTCTTGTTGCAGTGTTAGCCAATTCAGGCTTCGCACAGGATAAGGAAAGTCTTGGAACCCTCTCAGGGCGACCGCTTTCCTACTCGAGTTTGGCGAGGCTCCCATACCGACACCTGATTAAGATCGCGCAGAGTGACTCCCGCTCAGAGGTGGATGCCGAGACCTACCGTCTTAAAATAGAGAGTAGCAATTCACTCGTTTCTTCCCGGGATATTGAACTCTATCTCGACGTGAAAGGTGCTCCAGTCATTCTTGTGGTAGACAACGACGGTTTTGTTGAAGTCCCACTCAATAAAAAGTTGATGGAACTCAACCCTGACCTCGTAGCTAATCAGCCAAAGGGAACTCTTAATATTTTTGTTGATCTTGAAATCCCGAAGGTTGACCCACCGAAAATCAAGGATGGGGAGGTCGACTATCGCGAACTCTTCCGACCACTCCTTGTCATTCAGAAAGAGATGAGAAAAGTCGATCCTATTTTTGGTCTAGCGGGGCAGCAACAATTCGTTCTCGAAGTGGATACAGAGGGCACTTCACTTAAAATTATTCGAGAGTTAGGCGCTCGCACTTTCAGGCCCAACAAGGACGGTAAAATTTACATGATCCTCGAATCGTATTTATTCGAGGAGAACCCTACTGTCACTATTCCTGATGATGCGAAGATTCAGGTCCTGCCTAAAACACCCGAGGAAATCGAAGAGATTCGCTCCCACTAGGGGTTTGATCAGGGCTTTCTTCTGACCTTGCGTCTGTTGTCTTGTTTTCCAGAACTGCTGCGAGATCGTACTCGGAATACAAAGGGCAAACCTTCCATGGGATGATCTTTCCGAATCTGATTCTCGAGGAAGCGCTGATAGGTTCGGGTCAGCAGTTTAGAGTGGTTTACGAAGAGCAGATACTCCGGAACTGGCACGGGTTGGGGTCGGTCGCTGCGCTTCTGAGTTGCGTAGAGCAGTTTAAGACGTTTTCCATGTCGAACGGGCGGAGGATTTCGCTCAATAGAATTTTGGAGCAGGCGATTCAATACGCCAGTCGAGACAGGATCTTGAGCCGTTTTTACGACCTTCTGGATGTGATTAAAGATTTTTCCAAGATACTGTTTCTCCTTGGCTGATATTGCGATCTTTGGTGCGTAGGGGAGAAAGAAAAGATCATCACCAAGTTCCTCACGGAATTGCTCGATACGATCCTCGAACTTGGCACCCGGATGGTAAAGGTCGAACTTGTTCAACAAGACGATACATGGCTTATGAGCATCGATCACCATCCCGGCTATTCTGCGGTCCTGAGTCGTCACTCCTGATGAAGCATCGATTAACAGTAAACAAAGATCAGCACGTCGAATCGATTTCTCAGATCGCATCACTGAAAAGACCTCGACGGAAGTATCCCGTTTATTTCGTTTCCGGATGCCCGCAGTATCAATGAGGGTGTATTCTTTTGCGTCACGGGAGTAGGGGACATCCACCGCGTCACGTGTCGTGCCAGCTACATCAGAGACGATACTGCGTTCATCGTTCATCAGCGCATTGATCAGGGACGACTTGCCAACATTAGGGCGCCCAACGATGGCGATTTTCACGGGAGGAGGACCGGCGCTCGCTTCTTCATAGGTTTCTACACCAAGTTCGTGAAGTTCGGTTTGAATAAGATTCTCCAACTTGTCAAAGTTTCGGCCGTGCGCCGCAGAAGTGTTGATCTGGTTTGGAAAACCGAGGGCAGCGAACTCAGCGGCGTCGGGCTCTGACTTTGGAGTGTCAACTTTGTTAGCAAGAAGCACGACCGTTGCCTTTGAATTACGAAGCAATGTAGAAAGTTCACGGTCTATGGGATGAATTCCCGTTTGAACATCAACCACGAATAAAATTAGGTCTGCTGATTCGATGGCTATATCAGCCTCCATTCGAACCTGCTCACCGAATCCATCATCAAGTGTAGCTCCGATACCGCCGGTATCGGTCAATTCAAAAGAGATGCCTCGAGGCCGCTTACATTCTGTGGCAATCCGATCACGGGTCACTCCTGGCTCATCATGCACGATAGCGATTCGACGCTTGGCGATACAATTAAAAATGGCGGACTTCCCGACATTGGGGCGACCAACAATGGCAACTTGAGCTAAACGATTACGAGACATCAGAATCTGGCGTGGTATACCCGTGTAACCGCATCTGATGAATGCCTTCTACGACATACTGGTAGCCGGAAATGAGCGTCATTACGGCTGCCAGATAGATCAAGATATCCAGCGGAAGCGGTCGGGCTTCGAGGCTCCAAAAGTCCACCAAAACCCAGCAGACGCAACTTAACTGTAAGAAAGTGCATATTTTACTGGTGATGATGCGCTTCATCTTAACCTCGCCGGTCGTGTAATGAATGATAATCACTCCAGCCACGATCGTGACATCCCGAGTAATCACCAGCACAGCAAACCATATTGGGAGCCCCGCATGCCACTGTGTCACACTCAGAGTGACAACGCCGGCAAGCAGTAAAAGTTTGTCCGCGACCGGATCGAGTGCCCGCCCAAGTTTAGTGCTTTGGTTGAAGTTGCGAGCAATGTAGCCATCAAGAGCATCACTAAGTGACGCTATCGCAAAGATAATTAGAGCGGAAACTCGATACCACAACACCCCATCACCGTCGATAATGCTCTGGCTGTAGTAGGCTGCAAATATGACAAACACCGGAATCAGAAGAAGCCGGGTGATTGTGATTTTGTTGGCCAGTGTCATGGGGAGCAAGCGTAGTTCGCGATCAATTCCACGGATAGTAGAATGATTCGACAATAGCCACGGCCTCGGCTATAATCTAGCTCGGCCCATACCGTTTTCCGCGTTAACAAAAACACGTTAGGCATGGCAAAAGCTGCTGAGACATCCCAAGAATTACTTGAGCAGGCGCTCGCTTCAAAAGAGCTTCGTTACTTCACTGCCAGCGGTGGAGCTGCCAAGGGCAAAACTGGTCCAGAGGACACCAGTGAGTTTGCGGAATTGCTCATGGCACTTCAGGAGTGCGCACAACTACTTGGGGAAACGCTTGAATTGGGTGCTGTTTCCAGCGCGATCAGTGTTCAGGGGGATGAGACAGCCGGATTCTGCTTCGACCCGAATGTAGACTCTGGGGATCCTGTCATTGCCGGTGCTATTGTGAACCGGAAAATGCCGGTTAGCGCGTTTGTAAGTTCTCTCCAAAACTACATCAACAGCGGAGACTACGCATGACACCGGAAGCTCTCACCGCAACTCTGGATGCCCTTAAGAAAGCAGGGTCGGTTTACGGCGTGATGCTTCAGCGAGGCCACGACGTCATCTTCAGTGATCTCCCGTTTGAGAACGATAAGGTGAAAGAACTATCTGACGTAATCGATGACATCGTCTACTTCTACGCACAGGAGAGCCGTTGCCCAGACCAGCTTGCTTTCCGTTATGATGGCGGGAACCTTGTGATTCTCTTTAAAGAGGGCCACCGGATGGTGGTGCTTCACCGCAGTGCGGATGAAGCTGACAGTATTTCGAAGTCGGCGACATCCTTTTTCTGTGATTATCTCACTGGGGAGGCGGTCAACTCATTTTGAGGGCTTATACAATAAGCCGCAACTCTGTGGCTTCAGCTCTTATGATTTGGGGGGGTACGGAACGACCCCTTTATCACAGCGTTGATACACTTGCTCTCGAGTGATTGATCGGAATCGGTAGCAAACACAAAAAAAGCTGCCCGTTCAGGCAGCTTTTTGTCTATCGAAACCTAAGAAGAGATCTAATCAGGAACGCTCCTCTTTGGGCTTATCTTCGCGAAGAGTGAAACGGAATCGGTTTCCGCGATTTCGTTTGGCGGCGGCTCGGGCTTTTCGTTTGGTGCGCTGGGCAGGAGTTTCGAAGGAGCGAAGCCGGCGCATTTCTTCGATAATACCCTCAGATTCCATCTTGCCCTTAAGACGCTTAAGAGCACGATCGATTGGCTCTCCTTTTTTGATATCAACTTCTGGCATGGTGAGTGATCGGGATTGGTTGTAGGTTCTAGAGTATTTGTCTCAGCTTCCCGTGAGGGCGGGAATCTAACGGGGGAAAAGCGCTCCGTCAAGTCCGGGCAACGATAAGAAGGGTGAAATGATTCGGTAATGGAGCACTGAACGCTGAATTTATGGTCATTGCATCTCGCTCTTTTCTTTCTTTGAGGTAAAGAGATGTTCAAAAGTTAAACCACTAATAGGAAAAATATTTAATCTTCCTTCTGCAAGCTGGCAACGACATTGAAGTCTTCTAGCGTGGTCGTATCGCCCTTTACCTCGCCTCCAGAAACAATTTCCTTGAGAAGACGGCGCATAATTTTTCCGCTTCGAGTTTTCGGAAGAGTTTGAGTAAAGCGAATGTCGTCTGGCTTTGCGATGGCTCCGATTTCTGCTCCGACGTGCTGGCGAAGTTCTAATGCTAGCTCATCACCATGATCGATACCTTCTTTGAGAGTTACAAAAGCCACGACAGCTTGGCCCTTGATATCATGAGGGCGCCCAACTGCGGCAGCCTCTGCGACTGCTTCGTGCGAGACAAGCGCGCTTTCGACCTCGGCCGTTCCTAGTCGGTGGCCTGAAACGTTAAGCACGTCGTCGAGGCGTCCAACGATCCAGAAATAGCTGTCATCATCAGTTCGAGCGCCGTCACCAGCGAGGTAGATGCCCTCATATTCGTTCCAGTAAGTCTCTTTAAAACGCTCCGGATCCTTGTAAATCGTGCGCAGCATGCTGGGCCACGGCTTCCGAATCACGAGTTTACCTCCCTCATTTGGGCCGCATTCTTCGCCGGTTTCATCAAGTATCGCTGCATCAATGCCAAGAAAAGGACGGGTCGCGGTTCCAGGCTTTAGCGGTGTCGCGCCGGGAAGCGGGGTGATCATGATCGCTCCCGTCTCTGTCTGCCACCATGTATCGACGATAGGGCAGCGTCCGGCACCAATCTTCTCATGATACCACATCCAAGCTTCGGGGTTGATCGGTTCACCAACCGTGCCAAGAAGACGGAGAGAGCTCAAGTCGTGCTTATCAACATGATGGTCGCCTGCTTTAATGAACGCGCGAATCGCTGTCGGTGCGGTGTAGAAAATGGTGACCTTATATTCGGCTACTATCTGCCAGAAGCGATCCCAGTCGGGCTGATTGGGCGCTCCTTCATACATCACTTGCGCAGCGCCATTCGCCATAGGGCCGTAGACAATGTAGCTGTGACCGGTGATCCAACCGACGTCAGCAGTGCACCAATAGATATCATCTTTCTGATGGTCAAAAACATATTTGAAAGTCGTCGCAGTACCGGTGAGATAGCCTCCAGTCGTGTGGAGAATTCCCTTAGGCTTGCCGGTTGAACCTGAGGTGTAGAGAATAAAAAGGGGATGCTCGGCGTCAAATCCTTCGGCAGGACAGAAATCAGACATATCAGCGGTGGCATCGTGCCACCAAGCGTCTCGGCCTTCCGTCATCTTGATCTCGTTCTCGCAGCGTTTGAGAACAAACACATTTTCAACCGCATCGTAATTTTCGAGGGCCTCGTCAACGTTGGCCTTCAGCGGAACGACATTGCCACGGCGCCATCCGCCATCGGCGGTGATAATGGTAGTCGCTTCTGAGTCTTCGAGGCGATCCTTGATAGAAGTTGCGGAGAATCCGCCGAAAACAACCGAGTGAACAGCCCCAATACGAGCGCAGGCTAGCATAGCAATGGCAGCTTCTGGAACCATAGGCATATAGATGAGAACCCTATCTCCTGACTTAACGCCACGGGCAATCATCGCATTGGCAAAGCGGCAAGTTTCACTGAGGAGTTCCGAAAACGTGATGTTTCGCGTGTCCCCGGGTTCGCCCACCCAGTAGATCGCAACCTCATCGCCTCGCCCATCAGCAACATGGCGATCGAGGCAGTTTTCGGCTGCGTTGATCTTGCCGCCATCGAACCACTTTGCAAAAGGAGCGTCGTTCCAATCGAGCACGGAATGCCATGACTTTTGCCAGCTCAACTCGGCAGCCTGCTCCGCCCAGAACGCCTCAGGGTCCGCGATTGACTTAGCATGAAGTTCCTCGTAGTCATCCATCGATTTGATGTGCGCTCTGGATGAGAAATCTGGTGAAGGAGAGAAGACTCGATCTTCTTTTTGAAGCGATTCGATATTGTTACTCATGGGAGTTAAAACTGAGGCATGAAAGCTACCAAGAGACCTTTGAAATGAAAACGGTAAAATTCGCGTTATTCAGGTCGTGGGTCTTACCTGAAAAATGAAACATCTCCATGACGATGGGATCAAGAAAGATTACGTGACCA
>TARA_B100001093_G_scaffold520348_1_pt1 | contig 43984 bp, 29 predicted proteins | sample TARA_B100001093 | Tara Oceans TARA_B100001093 (sample SAMEA2623116) | marine metagenome | biome: marine biome (ENVO:00000447); feature: surface water layer (ENVO:00002042); material: "saline water (ENVO:00002010), including plankton (ENVO:xxxxxxxx)" | depth 5 m | reverse complement strand
AGTTGAAGAAAAACCAGCAGTTGAAGAAAAACCAGCAGTTGAAGAAATATTGAAAACTGACAAGGAGGCTCCAGCTGAAGATGATAAAAAAGAAAATGACTAGTGTATATTATAAATAATATAAAAGGGTAAAACATTTAAGTTTTACCTTTTTTTTAAATTTTTAATTTATGAAAGACTTTAAAAAACCGGGTATTCTGCTATTAGAAGATGGCACAATATATCACGGTCATTCAATTGGATTTGAAGGTAAAGCAACCGGAGAGTTATGTTTTAACACAGGTATGACAGGTTATCAAGAAGTTTTTACAGATCCCTCTTATTATGGTCAATTAATGATTACTACTAATGCTCATATTGGTAATTATGGTGTTCATGAAAACGAAATTGAGTCTGATAATATGAAAATAGCTGGATTAATTTGCAAAAATTTTAATCTAAATTTTTCTAGAGCTGCGGCTAATGAAAGTCTTGAAGAGTATTTTATAAGACAGGGAAAAGTAGTTTTATCTGATATTGATACAAGATCTGTTGTTCGTCATATCAGAGATAAAGGTACAATGAACGCTATTATTTCTAGCTCTGAAATGAATATAAATCTATTAAAAGAAGAATTAGGTAATGTTCCTTCAATGGAAGGTTTAGAGCTTTCTTCATTTGTAACCACTAAAACATCCTATTACTGTGGAGATGAAAATGCAAAATATAAAATTGCAGTTTTAGATTTAGGTGTCAAAAAAAATATATTAAGATGTTTAGCAGATAGAGATTGTTATTTAAAGGTTTTTCCTATGAATACGTCATACGATAAAATTTGTGAGTGGAATCCTGATGGTTTCTTTTTATCAAATGGACCAGGTGATCCATCTTCTTTACATTCTGTAATTCAAGAAACTAAAAAAATTATAAATGATGGAAGAGCTGTATTTGGTATATGTTTAGGGCATCAAATAATTGCTTTATCAGAAAATATTTCAACATATAAGATGCATAATGGACACCGTGGAATTAATCATCCAGTAATTAACTTGTCGACTAAAAAGGCTGAAGTTACATCACAAAATCACGGCTTTTCTATTTCTAAAGAAGATATTGATAATAATTTTAATATTGAAATAACACATTTAAATTTAAATGACTCGACTGTTGAAGGAATTATGTTAAAGAATAGAAATTGTTTTTCAGTTCAATTTCACCCAGAATCATCTCCGGGTCCTCATGATTCACAATATCTATTTGATCAATTTATTAATAATATCAAAAAATAAAGTGTCAAAGATAAAAAATATTCACGCTAGACAAATAATTGATTCAAGAGGTAATCCTACAGTTGAGGCAATAGTTACTACTTCATTAGGAACTATAACTTCAGCTTCTGTTCCCTCAGGTGCATCAACAGGCAAGTATGAAGCTGTAGAGTTAAGAGATAATAATAAAAATTTTTTTTTAGGAAGGAGTGTTTTAAATGCAGTAAATAAGATTAAAACTATAATAAATAATGAATTGGTTGGTCTATCAGTTTTTGATCAAAAGTTGATAGATCAAAAAATGATAGATCTCGATGCAACAAATAATAAATCAAACTTAGGTGCTAATTCCATCTTAGCTGTTTCACTAGCTGTTGCTAAATCTGCAGCTCATGATTCTGGCAAGTATTTATTTAATTATCTATCAAGTGATAATGCAAATGAACTACCAATCCCAATGATGAATATTTTAAATGGTGGTTCACATGCTGATAATAGTATAGATTTTCAAGAGTTTATGATTATGCCAATTGGTGCTAACTCTTTTGCTCAAGCATTACAAATGGGTACAGAGGTATTTCATAATTTGAAAAATGAATTAAAAATCAATGGATACTCAACAAATGTAGGTGATGAAGGAGGTTTCGCTCCAAATTTAAAATCAAATGAAGATGCTATTGAAATTGTTTTAAAATCTATAGAATCTGCTGGATATCGTCCAGGACATGACATTTATATTGCTATTGATGCAGCTGCATCTGAGTTTTATAATTCGGAAGAAAAAAAATATCATTTCCACCAATCTAGTGGTGAAAAGTTAACATCATCAGAGTTAGTAAGTTACTGGAAGAATTGGGCTAAGAAGTATCCTATACTATCTATAGAAGATGGGTTAGATGAAGATGATTGGAAAGGTTGGGGTGAATTAACTTCTGAAATAGGAGATAATATTCAATTAGTTGGAGATGATTTATTTGTTACGAATTCTGAAAGACTTAAAAAAGGAATTGATAATAATGTTGCAAATTCTATACTCGTAAAATATAATCAAATTGGCACTTTATCTGAAACAATCGATGCTATTAATTTAGCTAAGAAAAACTCATACACGACAATTATGAGTCATAGATCAGGTGAAACTGAGGATGTATCAATTTCTGATTTATCAGTTGCACTCAAAACAGGACAAATCAAAACTGGGTCAATTTCTAGAACAGACAGGGTAGCTAAATATAATCAATTATTAAGAATTGAAGAAATACTTGGTAATAGTGCTGTTTACAATGGAAAAGGGTTTAAATTTCTTTAAATAAGTGTTATATTAGCAGAAAAAATGAGTAAAATAGCAGAATTACACTATAATAATAAAATTTTTAAACTTCCTGTAATTGAAGGTTCTGAAAATGAATCTGCTATTGATATAAGTAAGTTAAGAACTGAAGCTAATCTAATTACTTTAGATCAAGGTTTCAAAAATACTGGTTCAACAAAAAGTTCTATAACTTTTTTAAATGGTGAAAAAGGAGTACTTCGATACAGAGGTTACTCTATTGAAGATCTAGCCGAAAAATCTTCATTTTTAGAAGTTTCTTTTTTACTTATTTATGGAGAATTACCTACGCTAGAACAACTTGAAAACTTTACTGAAGATATTTCGAAGCACACACTAGTTCATGAGGATTTTAAATCAATATTAGATGGTTTCCCATCTAAATCTCATCCAATGGGTGTATTAGCTGCTTTGGTTTCCTCTTTGACTGCATTTTATCCTAAATCATTAGATCCAAATCGATCTTCTCAAGAAGTAAATGGTACAATTATAAGAGCTATTGCAAAACTACCCACTTTAGCAGCATGGAGTTTCAAAAATAGAATGAGGCAACCTGTAGTATATCCTAATAACAATTTTGGATATTGCGAAAACTTTATTAGGATGATGTTCTCTTTACCAACTTATGATTATGAAGTTAATCCTGTTGTTGCTAAAGCATTAGATAAATTATTGATTCTACACGCTGATCACGAACAAAATTGTTCTGCTTCTACTGTTCGAATTGTCGGTTCTTCACATGCTAGTTTGTATGCTTCAGTTTCTGCTGGAATAGCTGCGTTATGGGGACCATTGCATGGGGGAGCAAATCAAGCTGTAATTGAAATGTTAGAATCAATAAAAGATTCAGGTGGTGATGTAGATAAGTTTATTGAAAGAGCTAAAGACAAAAGTGATCCATTTAGATTGATGGGGTTTGGTCACAGAGTCTATAAGAATTTTGACCCAAGAGCTAAGATTATTAAAAAAGCTGCAGATGATGTCTTAAATCAGTTAGGAATAGAAGACCCTGTACTTGATATAGCTATGAAACTTGAGAGTGCTGCTTTAAAAGATGATTACTTTAAAGAAAGAGGATTGTACCCTAATGTAGATTTTTATTCTGGTATTATATACAGAGCTCTTGGTATTCCTACTGATATGTTTACTGTTATGTTCGCATTAGGTCGTCTACCTGGATGGATTGCTCAATGGAAAGAAATGAGAGAGAATCATGAGCCAATTGGAAGGCCAAGACAAATATATACCGGACATAATCTTAGACAATATACTCCAATTTCAAAACGATAGTTAACACTTGAAGTATGAACTACACTTCATTAGAAGATTGTATTGAAGATTTAAAAAGAAATGATCATTTAAAAATAATTACAAAAGAAGTTGATCCCAATTTAGAAATAGCTTCTATTCATCTCGAAGAATATAAAAAATCAGGACCAGCATTATTGTTTACAAATGTCAAAGGAAGTAAATTTCCTGCTGTTTCAAATCTTTTTGGAACACACGAAAGATCAAAGTTTATATTTCGTAAATCAATTAATAGGGTTAAGCATTTAATTGACTTAAAAATCAGTCCTATAAATGCATTTAAAAATCCTATAAAAAGTTTGGGAAATGCTTTTTACGCATTAAATTCACTTCCAAAAAAAAATTCATTTCCTGATCAATTTAAAGAAATTAACTTGTCAGATGTACCTCAAATTAAATCTTGGCCTGAAGATGGAGGTGCTTTTATAACATTGCCTCAAGTTTATTCAGAAGATATAAATAAACCTGGTATAATGAACTCAAACTTAGGTATGTACAGAATACAGATTAGTGGAAACAAATATGTTAAAGATAAAGAAGTTGGAGTTCATTATCAAATTCATAGAGGAATTGGAATTCATCAAAAGAACGCTTTGAAAAAAAACCAACCATTAAAAGTTTCAATTTTTGTTGGTGGTCCACCTGCACATACATTTTCAGCTGTTATGCCTCTTCCTGAAAACATGTCTGAATTAAATTTTGCTGGAATTCTCGCTGGCAGAAGATTTAGATATTCAATAAAGGACGATTATGTAATATCTTCTGATGCTGATTTTGTAATTTGTGGTGAAATGAGTAGTGATTTAAAACCAGAAGGTCCTTTTGGTGATCACCTTGGTTATTATAGCTTAAAACATGATTTTCCTTTTTTAAAAATTCATAAGGTATATGCTAAAAATAGTTCTATTTGGCCTTTTACAGTAGTAGGTCGACCACCACAAGAAGACTCTCATTTTGGAAAACTGATACATATTATGACAGGTAATGCTGTTGAAAATGAAATACCAGGTCTTAAATCTGTAAATGCTGTTGATGAGGCAGGAGTTCACCCGTTATTATTAGCAATAGGAAGCGAAAGATACACGCCATATAATCCGACAAAAAAACCAAAAGAACTCTTAACAATAGCCCATCATATTCTTGGGACAGGACAACTATCCTTAGCTAAATATCTTTTTATTATTGATGAAGAAAATGCTCCTGATATTAATAATGTACAAGCTTTTTTTATTCATTTTTTAGAGAGAGTTGATTGGAATAGAGATTTACATTTTTTAACAAAAACAACAATTGACACATTAGATTATAGTAGCAAAAAATTAAATGAAGGATCAAAATTAATTGCTGCCGCAGCAGGTGAAAAAAAAGTTGAATTAGCAAATAAAGTTCCAAATATTAAATTATCAAATGATTTTAATAATGTTGAATTGGTATTTAATGGTGTTTTAGCAATTGATGGTATTGGAAGTTTAAATAATCTAAAAACTGAATTGGAAAATAATATTTTGAATCAAATTAGATTAATAGTTTATGTAGATGATGCGAAATATACCTCAAAAGATTTAAGTAATTGGCTTTGGATTTGTTTTACAAGGTCAAATCCTTCTCATGATATTATAGGTTTGCACGAAAAAATTGAACATAAGCACTATTCTTGTTCAATCCCCATAATTGATGCTAGAACTAAATCGCATCATGCTCCTATTTTAAAGAGGTAGAATTTTTATGAAAATGTATAATAATAATTTGCAAAAAAGTTCCAAAAAGATGTTATTAAAATTGCAATTAATTTCGAAGTGTAAAACTTTTTACCAAATCTTTCATGAAATAAATATAAAAACAAATTATTAATTGTTAATCCAATAATTGCAATAATGAAGAAGCTAGTATACTCTTTAAATATTTCTGATGAATTACTGACAAATGTCCAAATTCTATTTAAATAATAGTTACTGCTTACAGCAATAATAAATCCTAAAGAGTTAGATACATATTTGTGTATTTTTAGTTTTTCTTTGGAAACCCATGTGATTGTAAAATCTATTATTAAACCAGAAAATCCAACAGCAAAAAATTTAAAAAATTTAGTTACTATCATAATAGATTGGGATTTTTTTACTCATATTATAAACTCGTAAACTATTGGACGCTAGTGTTAAGTTTATTGTCACGTTATTTTTGTAATATTGATTTATTGGTATTTTATATTTAATTTTTTCATTTTTTAATATTTCATTTTTTTCAGAAATTTCAAATAAGTAATGTTTAAATTCACTATCGTTAATTTTAATATGTAATTTTAATTTTTGTTTACTGTCCTTATAAAACAATCTAGTTTTATTTGTTTTGTTTTCTAAAGTGAAATTTAAATATATTTTTGAATTTATATTTGTTAAAATAACATCTTTTATTTCTAATCCTGTATATGAATAATAATTATCTATAAAACTTCCTCTATGTTTAACGTTGTTTTTTGACTTCCATTCTATTTCCTTTCCATAGCTTAACGCAAAAACTTTTTTTCCATCTAAAATAGAATCGGTTTTGTAAAAATCTAATTGACTAAATCTACTATAATAACTTGGAGATGCTTCTTTCCATTGATTTTTAGCAAATGAATATACTGCATGATCGTGATATTTATTTGTAAATAATATTGGGAAACCGTTACTTACTGAGTCTAATTCATTTGCCCAACTTTGCATATCTAAAAAATTGGATTTAAAACTTAGTTCTCTTTCAAAATTATTTCCTAATAATATTATTCTGCCAATTAAAATCAAAAATATAGTCGGATATATTAATAATTTAATATACTTTTCGATTTTTGGTTTATTAGATAGCTGTTTGAAGGAAATAATTATTAATGAAATAGTTGACACAGAAACCCAATGAGCTTCTATTCTACTTCTAAAGCTATATAAAAGCAGAAACAAATAAAATCCTAAAGCTATATTTTTTAGTGTTTTTTCAAAGATATCTTTAGGATTGAATGATATTGCTAAATAAATTATAAAAATTCCAATTAATGGTCCTGCTAAAATTATTTGAGAAAATAAAAAATCAGTAATATTAGTAAATTTAAAGCCAGTAGTTCTTGTATCTACATGATATAGTATACTTGGGAAACTATTTTCAAATTGCCATATAATATGAGGGGATAATATAATTACAGTTAGAAATGTAACTAACCAAAAACTTTTTTTATATATGAGTTTAATATTTGAAAGTACTGTAATAGCTATTATCAAGAGAGCATGATATTTACTGTAAATCATAAATGCAATCGTTATAGAAAGAACTAAAATATTTACTTTTGATTCATCAAGAAGGTATTTTTTATAAGCAAATAAATAAAGTACAAAAAAAAAGCATAATGATGCATCAGGTAGTGTAAGAAAGCCAGCTATATGTGAAGATATAAGAGGAAATGAGATAATAAAAAAGAAGGGGTTAATTTTATTTTTTTTGTTATCAATTAAACTTAAAATGCCAACCAAAACAATAGTACCCATTAAAATTGGAATTATTCTTATTCCCAATGTTGTGTGAGATATGATGTCTCCTAATTTTGTTGTTAAGCTTATCATTGGGGGATGGTCAAAATAACCCCAATTTAAAATTTTTGAATATATCCAATAATATGCTTCATCATAATGTAGATTTGTATATTTTGCTTGTAAAACATTTAGTAAAAACCATGATGTTAGATACCATTTATATTTTTCAATTACAATAAAAATTGAATTCATATTAGTATGTAAATGTTTCTATTTTTTTTTCAATTATCTTTTCTATATTCTTAAACAATTTTATTTGTTTTTTATTAATAAATGTAATTGCTTCTCCTTTTTTTTGAGCTCTTGCTGTTCTACCAATTCTGTGAATATAATCTTCAGGATCATATGGAACTTCATAGTTAATAACCAAATTAATATTTTTAATATCTATTCCTCTGGAAAGGATGTCCGTGGCAACTAGTACATTTATTTTATCATTTTTAAATTTTCTTATTGTTTCTTCTCTTTCAATTTGAGATAAACCAGAGTGCATTTCAGCAGATTTTATTTTTATTTTTTTTAGCAACTTATTAATTTCTTTAACATTTTTAATACTTGAAGCAAAAATTAAAATTCTATCAATAGTTTTTCTTTTTTTAAAAATAAATGAAATTAAATTAATCTTTTTTTGTTCTAAAACCATATAAGCACTTTGAGTAATTCCACTAGCAGGTTTAGATATTGAAATACTAATTTCCGAAGGTTTCTTTAAGATTTTATTTGCTAATTTTCTAATTTTATTTGGCATAGTTGCTGAGAAAAGTAGTTTTTGTGAATTTTCTGGAAACTTATTTATTATTTTAATAATATCATTATAAAAACCCATGTCGAGCATTTTATCAGCTTCATCTAAAACTATATGCTTTATTGATGCTGTATCAAAATAATTAAATTCCAAATGTGATAATAGTCTTCCAGGTGTACATATAATTATTTCAGTTCCGTTTATTATTGCTTGTTTTTGTCTTTCATATTCAACACCAGTTCCTCCACCATAAATTGCGTAAGAAGAATTATTAGTAAAATATGCAAAACCTTCTATTTGTATATCAATTTGTTTAGCTAATTCTCTTGTTGGAGTTATTATTATTGTATTAACTGAACTTTTTTTTTTTCTTTTTAAAAGTTTATCTAGAATTGGTAATACAAATGCTGCTGTTTTACCAGTTCCTGTTTGTGCACAAGCAATAATATCTTTCCCATTAAGTATTTGAGGTATTGCTTTTTGTTGCACTGGCGTTGGATTTTTAAAGTTCATTAAATCCAATGCTTCATAAATCTTTTCCTCAAAATTAAATTTATCAAATTCCATTTTGTAAATATAATAAAAACTATATCTGATTAATATTTTAAATTAATACAATAATCTTTAATAGATTAATAGATAAACTATAATTTGTGTATTTTTATCATACTAAAAATTAACAAAATGAATTATTTGACCCCTCTTGAAATATTTTATAAATGGGAAAAGCAAAAACATAATAATATTTTTCTTAGTCAGCCAATTAATGATAAACTGCATAATTGGACTTGGGGAGAAGTAGGTCAGCAAGTTAGGAAAATGGCTGCTTACATTAGATCCTTAAATTTAACTGAAGGTAGTAAAATTGGAATTTTATCAAAAAATTGTGCGCATTGGATCATGAGTGATTTAGCTATTATGATGAGTGGTCATATTTCAGTACCACTATATCCAAATCTTAATTCTAAAACATTAAGAAATATATTAGATCATAGTGAAACTAAGCTGTTATTTGTTGGAAAGTTAGACAATTATGATCAAATGAAAGATGGTGTTGATGAACGTATACAATGTATTACGTACCCTTTTTACTCTGAAAACTATCCAGTTTGGGATGATTTAATTAAAAATATTAACCCAATTGAAGATAATCCAATTAGAGATTCTCAAGATTTAGCGACAATAATTTATACATCGGGAACAACTGGAGAACCTAAAGGAGTTATGCATAAATTTTTTAACTTGAGTTTTGCTGCTACAAATGCTGTAAAGACATTAAATCTTTCAACTGAAATATTTTTTTCATATTTACCAATTTGTCATATTGCTGAAAGACTACTTGTTGAAATGGGAAGTTTATATACTGGAGGAAGAGTATATTTTGCTGAAAGCATTGACACCTTTTCAAAAAACTTATCAGATTCGTCACCTACTGTTTTTTTAGGTGTTCCAAGAATATGGGCAAAGTTTCAGCAAGGAATTTTATTAAAATTACCTCAAAATAAATTAGATGTATTACTAAAAATTCCAATTTTATCTATAATAATTAAAAGAAAAATAAAAAAAGGTTTAGGTTTGTCTAAAGCAAAAAATATTTTTACGGGTGCTGCGCCAACACCAGTTTCATTAATCAAGTGGTTTTCTAAATTAGATATTAATATTCAAGAAGCATATGCTATGACTGAGAACACATGTTACTCACATGTTACCTACAATGATAATATTCAAATTGGCTATGTTGGTAAAGCTTTACCATTATGTGAAGTTAAATTATCTGAGAAAAAGGAAATATTGATAAAGCACGATGCTTTAATGGATGGATATTATAAAAATCAAGAGGAAACAAATAAAACAATAAAAAATGGGTGGTTACACACGGGTGATGAAGGTGAAATTGACGAAAAAGGTTTTTTGAAAATTACTGGCAGAGTTAAGGACTTATTCAAAACAAGCAAGGGTAAATACGTTGCTCCATCACCAATTGAAATGCTAATTTCAGAAAATAAATATATTGAACAGGTATGTGTTGTTGGAAGTGGTTTGCCTCAGCCGATAGCACTCGTAAATTTATCTGAAAATGGTAAGAACGAAAATTCACAGGCTTTACTTATCGATCTTAAATCAAATTTAGTTCAGGTTAACTCAAGACTAGATAAACACGAAAGGATTAATAATATTGTTGTAATGCAGGAAGATTGGACCGTCGAAAATAAGTTATTAACTCCTACTATGAAAATTAAACGAAATTCTTTAGAAAAATTATATTCTAAAAAGTATCAAGAATGGTATTCAGATGAAGATATTTTATTAATGAATTGATTATGTTTTAAGTTTCTTTTTTTTAGCTGCTGGAAATAATATGTTATTTAAAATTAATCTATATCCTGCTGAGTTAGGGTGTAATGATAAGTCTGTTTTTGGATCTCCAACTCTGTGTTGATAATCTTCAGGGTCATGCCCTCCATAAAATGTCCAAGTTCCATTTCCAAGTTTTCCATGTATATATCTGGATTCATTTATTGATTTTGTTTCTCCCATTATAATAACATCTTTTTTGATATACTTGTTTTTAAAAGAAGTTGTTTGCCCCATAAATCCTTTGATTACTTTTTCATGATTTTGACATAGCATAGTTGGTACTGGATCCCATTTTGCAGAAAAATCAAATAAAGTAAAAAAATCAACCTTTGGAGAGATTCTTCTACTTCTTGTAGCATCGATTGATGAAAATTCATAAATATTTGGATTTTTAATTAATGTAAAATTTGTAAATGCTAATGTTTTATCAAAATCTAGTTTTTCATCTGCGAACGCATCACTTGGATCACTATCAAACATTTGACTACAAATGTCTGTTTCTGAAGCAGCTAGTGCAATATCATAACTATCTGTTGCAGAACACATTGCAAATAGAAAACCACCAGATATTATGTATTCCTTTATTTTTTTTGCAACTGCAAGCTTTTGTTTAGAAACTTTATTAAAGCCCAATTTTTTAGCTAGTTTTTCAGATTCTTTTTTTTGTTCTTTATACCAAGAAGCATTTTTATAGGAAGCGTAAAATTTACCATACTGTCCAGTAAAATCTTCATGATGAAGATGAAGCCAGTCATAAATTGGTAGTAAATTATTTAATACTTCAGTATCATATATCACATCATATGGGATTTCTGCATATGTTAGTGCTAATGTTACGGCATCATCCCATGGTTGTTTGTTTTTTGGAGAATAAATTGCAATTTTTGGAACTTTCTCTAATCTAACAATATCTTGATTTTTTTCTGGAGAACTAATGTCATTTAAAATTTGATTTGCTTTTAAGTCTGCTATAACGTTGTATGTAACACCTCTTATATTACATTCTTTTTCAGTTAATGTGTTATACTTTATTAAAAAACTACCCCCTTCATAATTTAAAAGCCAATTAACATATACGTCATTTGCAATAGTTTTGTATGCAATACCATATGCTTTAAGATGATTTTTTTGATCATTATTCATTGGTATTAATATGTATGAGCTATTTGCTTGATAAAAAGATAAAAATAATATGTAAAAGATTATTTTTTTAATTTTAAAAAGGCTCATCATTTTCATCTTGGTTCATACTTGATGATATAGAAATCATTGAAGAATTTTCGTCATTATCACTTACTTCGTCCATGTAATCTAAATTGCTGAATTTAGCAAATTCAGCTGTAAATTTTAGTCTTATGTTTGCTAAAGAACCATTTCGATGTTTAGCAATCATAATCTCAGCTTGTCCTCTAGAATCATCTCCATTATCCCATTCAAAAATTTTATAGTATTCAGGTCTGTATATAAAAGTTACAATATCCGCATCTTGTTCAATGGCTCCTGATTCTCTTAAGTCAGATAACATAGGTCTTTTACTACCAACACCTGATCTGCTTTCAACACCTCTGTTAACTTGAGATAGTGCAATTACTGGAATTTTTAATTCTTTTGCTATTCCTTTTAACGATCTTGATATTGTAGAAATTTCTTGTTCTCTATTTCCAGCATTTCCACCTGCATGCATTAGCTGTAAATAGTCAATTATTAAGATTCCAACATTATGATTTTTAACTAATCTTCGAGCTTTAGCTCTTAATTCAAAAATAGTTAATGCGGGAGTATCATCAATAAATATTGGAGCTTCTGAAAGATATTTAATTTTTTCATGAAGTTGGATCATTTCATGATCAGCTAAATCTCCTTTCCTAAGCTTATTAGCTCCTAGTTGCGCTTCACTTGCGATCAGTCTATTTACTAATTGTTCAGATGACATTTCTAATGAAAAAAAGCCAACTGCTTTTTTATAATCTATTGCAATATTTCTTGCCATAGAAAGAGCAAAAGCTGTTTTACCCATACCAGGCCTTGCTGCAATAATTATTAAATCAGATGCTTGCCATCCTGATGTAACTCTATCTAAATTAGAAAAACCTGTTGGTATTCCACTTAGTGTATCTTCTTTATTTCTAAGTATCTCAATATTTTCTAAAGCCCCTTTAATTAAAACACTCATTTTATCATAACTTTTACGTAATGTTCCTTCTGTTACAGTAAAGAGTTTTTCTTCTGCACTACTTAATAAATCAAAAATATCTACAGATTCATTAAAAGCATCATTAATTATATTATTTGAAATACTAATTAATGATCGTTTTATAAATTTTTCAGCAATAATTCTAGCATGAAATTCTGTATTTGAAGCCGAAGCAATATTATTTGTTAATTCCGAAATATAGCTTAAACCTCCAATAAAATCAATTTCTCCCATTTTTTTTAACTCTTCGGTTACAGTTAAAATATCAACAGGCTGTGTGTTATTAAATAATTTAACTATTGCTTCAAATATTTTTTGGTGTTCTCTTTTATAAAAATATTCTGAGTGAAGTGAGTCAATTGTATCTGATAATGATTCATTATCAATCATTAAAGCACCCAAGACAGCACGTTCTAAGTCAATTGCTTGAGGTTGAAGTTTTCCATCTACTTTGTTTGTTGATGTTGCTTTTAATACTCTTTTTCCAATTTTTTTTACCATATTATTCTTTTACGAAACCCATTTTGGAGAATTTTTCCATTCTATTAAAAATTAATTTTTCTTTTTCTATTTTTTTAAGCTCATCAATTGATTTTAAGATAGTTTTTTTGACTTTTTGATATGTTTTCTCAGGAAAAGTGTGAGCTCCTCCTAATGGTTCTTCAATAATTTCATCAACAAGTCCTAAGTTACTCATGTCAGTTGCTGTTAATTTTAAGGATTTTGCTGCAGTTTCTTTAAATTCCCAACTTCCCCATAAAATTGTTGAGCAATTTTCAGGAGAAATGACAGAATACCATGAGTTATTTAACATTAGTATTTTATCACCAACACCAATACCTAGAGCTCCTCCAGAAGCTCCCTCACCAATTATAATGACAATAATAGGAACTTTTATCCTTGTCATTTCTAAGATGTTTCTAGCAATAGCTTCACCTTGACCTCTTTCTTCCGCTTCCAAACCTGGGAAAGCGCCTGGGGTGTCAATAAGACAAATAATTGGTTTGTTAAATTTTTCCGCTAATTTCATTAAACGTAAAGCTTTTCTATATCCATCTGGGGAGGCCATCCCAAAGTTTCTATATTGTCTTTCTTTAGTATTTCTTCCTTTTTGTTGACCAATAAACATTACACCATGTTCACCAACTATACCCCAACCACCAATCATAGCTTTATCATCCTTTATATTTCTATCACCATGAAGTTCAACAAATTCACCTTTAGATAGCGCTTGAATATAATCTAAAGTATAAGGTCTTTGAGGGTGTCTAGATATTTGAACTTTTTGCCATGCAGTAAGATTATTATATATCTCTTCTCTTTTTTTTATTATTTGTTTGTCTAAATCTTCAAGTGTTTTGCTAATATCTACTGAATTATCTTCGCCTAGCTCTTTAGCTTTTTTGAACTTTTCAATAAGTTCCTCAACAGGTTTTTCGAAATCAAGATATTCCATACTTTTTATCAACAAATTTAAATAAAATGATTATTCATTACATATAAATTAATAGATGATTATTTTTGTTGTTGAAAACTATTCAATGATTTCATATCCAAACGCTAAAATAAACATAGGATTAGATGTTTTAAACAGAAGAGATGATGGTTATCATAATATTTCTTCAATATTTTATCCTGTTATGTCATTTACTGATATTCTTGAAATAAAAAAATCAAATAATTTTCTTTTTTCATCTTCAGGAAAAAAAATTATAAATAATAATATTTGTGTTAAAGCATTTAATTTATTTAAAAAAGAGTTTGATATCCCTAATGTAAAAATACATTTACATAAGCGAATTCCTATTTGTTCGGGCCTTGGAGGAGGATCTTCTGATGCATCATTTACATTAAAAATGTTAAATGATCTTTTTAATTTAAATTTAACACACCAACAGTTAAAGTCTTATGCCTTAATGATAGGAGCAGATTGTCCTTTTTTTATAGAAAACAAACCAATGTTAGTTGAGGGAATTGGTGAAAAATTAAATACCATAAAAATTAATTTAGATTCATATGAAATTAAAGTATATTGTAGTGATATTCAAGTTAGCACTGCAAAAGCTTATTCACTAATTAAAAGTTTTGAAGACAGTAATTTGCGATGTAATATCAAAAAGCCTATAAGTACTTGGCAAAAAAATATATCTAATAAATTTGAAGAATCTATTTTTCTGCTATATCCTGATTTAAGAGAAAAGAAAAAAAAAATTATTAAAGAGGGTGCATTATATTGCTCTATGTCAGGAACTGGTTCATCTTTATATGCAATTTTTAGAAAGTAGCAATCTACCCATTCATCGTAATTAGAAACTCATTGTTATCTTGAGTTTTTTCTAATCTATCTTTCATAAACTCAATTGCTTCAACTGGGTTCATATCTGCTAAATAATTTCTAAGAACCCAAATTCTTTGTATATGTTCTGTTTTTATTAAAAGATCTTCTCTTCTAGTACTTGATGAAACCAAATCAACAGATGGAAAAATTCTTCTGTTTGAGATTTTTCTATCAAGTTGTAATTCCATATTTCCAGTACCTTTAAATTCCTCAAAAATAACTTCGTCCATTTTGCTGCCAGTTTCAGTTAGAGCAGTTGCTAAAATAGTTAATGATCCCCCTTTTTCAATTTTTCTAGCTGCACCGAAAAATCTTTTGGGCTTATGTAATGCGTTGGCATCTACTCCTCCGCTAAGTATTTTTCCAGAGGCAGGCTGTACAGTATTGTATGCTCTAGCTAATCTGGTAATAGAATCAAGCAAAATTACTACATCATGACCGCATTCAACCATTCGTTTAGCCTTTTCTAAAACAATATCAGCTACTTTTACATGTCTACTTGCAGGCTCGTCAAACGTAGATGCAATTACTTCAGCATTAACATTTCTTTCCATATCTGTCACTTCTTCAGGTCTTTCATCAATTAGGAGTATTATCATATAAACTTCTGGATGATTTTCTGCAATCGCATTTGCTATATCCTTTAATAAAACTGTTTTTCCAGTTTTTGGTTGCGCTACAATTAAACCTCTCTGCCCTTTACCAATAGGCGTAAATATATCTAACATTCTTGTTGTTATATTATTATGACCATTTCCTAATAAATTAAATTTTTCGTTTGGAAAAAGTGGTTTCAAATGGTGAAATGGTATTCTATCTCGAACTATTCTCGGATCACAGCCATTAATCCTTTCAACATTTATTAGTGGAAAATATTTTTCACCTGTTTTGGGAGGACGTACTGTACCATTTATAGTATCACCTGTAATTAATCCAAAAAGTTTTATTTGGGAATGAGAGACATAAACATCGTCAGGAGAGGTTAAATAATGATAATCACTTGATCTCATAAAGCCATATCCATCTGGCATGATTTCTATAACACCTTCGGTTTCAATAATTCCATCAAAATCATAATCATATTTAGATACATGCTTATTTTGATTGTTTTGTTTTGTTTGATTATTATTTTTTTGATTATTATTCTTAATTACTTCATTCTTTTTTTTAGAATCATTTTTAACTACTTCATTCTTTTTTTTAGAATCATTTTTAACTACTTCATTCTTTTTTTTAGTATCATTTTTAACTGCTTCATTCTTTTTTTTAAAATCATGTTTTCTTATTTCATTCTTTTTTTTAGAATCATGTTTTCTTATTTCTTCTTTTATTTTTGAATTTTCAGCTTGATGATCTAAAATAGCATATGTAAGCTCTTGTTTTTTTAATTTTTCAACCTTCGGAATATTAAGGTTTTCACCAATTTTTTTTAGGTCTGCAACCTTTTTGTTGTTTAGTTCTTCTAGTGTGTACATTAGTTTTTTTTTGATTAACACATTATTGAAATGTGTGAAATAGTTTTGATATAAAGTGTAGGTGTAATTTCTTAAAAGATATATATGCAATAATACAATTTTTTATTTTATCATTGTATTCATATTTAATTTTTATTTCTATGCTTCAAAGACTTCAAACTATTTTAATGTTATTTTCAATTATTTCATTAGTCATTATAATTTTAAAGTTCCCAATTTTAATAAATAATGATGATAAATTGTACATTGAAAACTTTCCATTAATTAAATATATTATGTTAACATCAATTTTTTTAACAATATATTCTGTTTTTCAATATAAAAAACTAAAAAGGCAAAGACTATTAGTATCATTTTCAAGATTAATAATTACAATTGGTATAATTTTGATTGTAGTTTTATACAAGCAAGAGTACATGTTTGAAATAGGATTTTATTTATTGTTAATTCCTTTTATGTTTTTATTACTATCAGATTTTCTTATAAAAAAAGATCAAAAATTAATTAAATCAGCGGATAGACTTAGATAGTTAATTCCTAGCTAATTCAATAATATTTAGATTTCTAATTTTTTCTTGGTCAATATCAAAGCATACAATAGTTTTTACAATATGTATTCCATAATTTCCTGCAGCTCCCGGATTTATACACAACATTTTATTTTTTTTATTATAATGAATCTTAAGAATATGAGAGTGTCCTGTAACAAAAATATCAGGTTTATTTTTTTTAATCTCTAATAATATTTCATCATCATATTTCTTTTTTGATCCACCAATATGTGTTATGAGTATTTTTTTTTTTTCACAATTAAAAAAAATAGTTTTTTTTAATTCAGATCTAATCTTGTGATTATCAATATTTCCCCAAACTGCTTTTACTTTAGAATAGCTCATCAAACTATTATAAGTTTCAAGATTTCCTATATCTCCAGCATGCCATATTTCATCAGCTTTTTTTAAATATTTTACAAAACGTTTATCAATATTTCCATGAGTATCAGAAATAACTACAATATGTTTCATTTTAATAATTGTACAGTTCCAGTATATTGATATATTTTGTTTTTGAAATCAACTATTTTGATATTATATGAGTATGTGCCAATTGGACAAGTTTCATCTTTATTTTTACCGTTCCAAGGAATGTTTTCTTCATTATAGATTATTCCTCCCCATTTGTTGTAAATTGTAATATTGTACTTGTCAACCGATCCATTATTGATCATCTCGGGCTTAAAATAGTCATTATTTCCATCATTGTTTGGTGTAAATGAATTTGGTATAAATACATCGTAGTTTGGTAGGATTTTTAAACTATCAGTTATTGAATCTGCGCAGAGGAACTCATTTAAAATAGTATATGTAATAATATATTGACCTGTATCATTATATTGATATGAAAATTTTGAACTGTCATAAACAACGCTACCATCTCCTAAATTCCAATTAGCATAATACATTCCAATACTTTTGTCTGTAAATAAAATTTCTGGATCGTTAATAAATGCTGGTTGAGGACTAAAATCAAAATGAGCTTTCGGTTTTGGATAAATATTTATTTTATTTTCAATAAAATTTGAACATCTTGTTATTGTATCAGTATAATCATATTTAATATTATACTCGCCAACTGGTAAATTTTGTACATCAAAGAATGATAAAAATATGTTATTAATGTAGTAATCACCACCTGAAGGAGTGCCTTCATTTACTAAGTTAACTGGAAAATCAAACGATTCATCACCAAAACATTGATCAGTCAATTGTAAATTTAGAGATGGTAATTGATTAATAGTTAATGGAAGAGTGTCGTTTATTATATTAGTACAACCAAATTCATCAATAATTTCTTTTATTAAAATGTTTGTGTTGAAATTTGGGGATAGGAAAATTGGAGTTTTTTCAATTAATAAAAAACCCGAAGAATCTATTACAAATGATTTTAATATTGAATCTTCAATATTAACTTTGTAATAGTTATATTGTGGATTATTGATATATATTTCAAGCTTTGTATCTTCATACCTACATATAGAATCATTTTCCAGGCTAAAATAACTCTGTATTTGAGTTGGCTCATTTACAATTATTGTACTGTCAAACTTACATCCAATTGAGTCGGAAATAATAAAACTGTATTGATCTGCATTTAAGTTAAAAATATCATTAGTAGTTTGTCCATTACTCCAGCTATAGTAGTATGGAGGAATTCCTCCTGAAACAAATAATTTTATATTTCCGTCGCTATAATTAAAGCAACTTACATCTTGTTTTACAATTGATACTGATAGATCTTGTGTTCCATTAACAATAGTCAAGTTTAAATTTACTGTACTATCGCAGCCAAATTGGTTTATGAAAGTTTGGAGATAATTACCACTTATATTATAATTAATATTATTCCATATATATTCATCACACTCAGAAATATTAATAGTTAGATTATTACTATAGTCAATTGTTAAATTTAGTGTGGCAGTACTATCACAACCTTGGCTATTTATAAATGAGGAACTGTATGTTCCAGACATAGTATATAAAGAGTTGTTCCATAAAAATGAATCACATTCTGTTATATTGCTGTTACTATTATTACTCGTTGATAAATTTAATATTAGTGAGTCAATATGAACACATCCTATATTGTTTATTGAATAGTTGGTATAAATACCGCTATTTTGGTAAGATGTGTTATTTAAAATCCAAAAATAATTATCACATGCATTAATATTATATGTATTGTAAGTCGTGTCAGAAATTATAAGATAAATACCAACTATACTATCACATCCACTTACTGAAAGCAATGTATCGTAATATAAACCAGAAGTGGTATATGTATTATTATTCCATGTATAATCATAGCATGTATAAATAGAATCATAAATAAAATAATTATCATTAATTATTAAATTTAATGTGTGTGTTGAATCACATCCATTCACGCCTCCGCCATTGTATGTGTAAGAATAATCTCCACTACTATAATATATTTGATTATTCCATGTGTAACTATAACATGCTTCAATAGTATTTTGACCTGATGTACTATTATTAATTGTCAAAATTAATGTGTGCGAGCTATCACAACCAAAGGAATTTGAATATAAATTAGTATAAGTTCCTGATGATGTGTATACTACGTTATCCCAGGTGTAATTGTCACAAGATGTAATTGAGGTTTGTCCAGTATTACTATTATTAATTGTTAAATTTAAAATATGAATACTATCACAACCAGACATATTTGTAAATGTATTAGAATACACACCACTTGAGCTATATGTTACTAAATTCCATGAGTAATTATTACATGCTGTTACTGAGCTATATGTAGAATCACCAGAATAGAACGGATCTATTGTAAGATATAAATTATGTGTACTGTCACAACCAGCAGCATTAGTATATGTATTTGTATATGTTCCGGAAGATGTATATGATACTCCATCCCATATATAACTATTACAAGTAGTAATTATGCTTTGTCCTGATGAACTATTATTGATAGTCAAATCTAATGTATGAATTGAGTCACAACCTGTAACGTTAGTATACGTGTTTGTATATATTCCAGAAGATGTATATGATATTCCGTCCCATATATAACTATTGCAAGTAGTAATTATGCTTTGTCCTGATGAGTTATTATTAATAGTCAAATCTAATGTATGAATCGAGTCACAACCTGCAACGTTAGTATACGTGTTTGTATATATTCCAGAAGATGTATATGATACCCCGTCCCATAAAAAGCTATCACACGCAAGTACGGTGCTTTGTGATGATGAACTACTATTAATAGTTAAATCTAATGTATGAATCGAGTCACAACCAGCAACGTTAGTATATGTGTTTGTATATATTCCAGTCAAATTATAAACTAAATTATCCCATAAGTAGCTATCACAAGTTGATATTGTTGATGTTCCTGAACTACTATTATTAATTGATAGATTTAATTCAACAATACTGTCACATCCATTAAAAGAGGTAAATGTGTTTGAGATCAATGCATTAGAGTAGTAGGTCACTCCGTTCCAAGAATAACTATCACAATTTGTGGCTGTTATATTTGAAATTATTTGCTGAGGATTAATAATTGTAAAAGAATCTACAAGCATACAATTATTTGAATCTACCACGCTAAACATATAGTTTCCAGATGATAGAGTTTGAGGTGAATTATATGTACTGTTACCGTTTGTTAGTATTTGATTAAATGTAATTAAATTTACAGTATAATCACTAATTCCTCCGCTAATATTTATTGTAATATCTCCATTATTTCCATTATGACAGGTAGGGTTAGAAGTTGTATAATTTACATTTAATGCTGTTGGTTGAATAATATTTACTGAATCAGTTGTTATGCATCCAAAATTATCAGTAATTGTGACAGTATAATTTCCAGCACTAAGGCCATAGATACTATCAGATGTGAGTCCGTTTGACCATATGTGTGTAGAATTTACTGTTGAACTATTAATTACAATAGAATAATCTTCTGTAGCTCCAAACCAAGGTTGTTGATAGTTTGGATTTGAAAATAATCCTACATCACATGGACCAATTGAATCGACGCTAAGATTATTTAAAAATTGTGATACAATCCTCATTCTTGTAGCTCCAAATCCGCTAAATGGAACTGTTATAGGTATTGAAAAGAAAGAAGCTGGCGTATTTGGAATTGTTCCAACATGCTCTCCAATATCATTAAAATCTCCATCAATGTTCCAGTCAATAAATATTTTTGCACCAGAAGGGTAGTTGTTTGGAGAACAATCACCAAGGGTTATATTTAGTGTATAATTTTGACCCTGCGTTATGTCAGCAAATAAATTGGTATAATCCTCATAACTATCACAAATACCGCTAGTATTATTAGATATACTAAACATATCTCCAATTAGCTCAACATTTTCAATATTTGTTGTAATATTTGATCCTGGTTGGGAATTGCAATAGGTTAGTACTGATGTGGTTCCTGGTGGAGCAGATACTTGTAGAGATAATAAAGCAGTTCCATTATTATCACCAAAACAAAGAACGTCAGTATGAGTTATGGTTGAAGTAATTACTGAGGGTTCATTAATAGTTACACTATCAATATAAGTACAATTATTTAGATCGGTAACTGTATATGAGTATGTTCCAGCTGAAAGTTGTGTAGAGTTAAATCCAAACCAATTTGTAATATACGAAGGTGCACCTCCACTTATGTTAATTACTGCTGATCCATCAGAATATCCATTGCAACTTGCGTTGGTAGTAGTTGCTACTACAGAAGGAGTTTCGTTAACAGTTATACTTTGTGAAATTGATGATGAGCAACCATTTATATCTGTGTAACTATATGTAATATTATTTATACCAATATTTAAAGGAGATGGTATAAATATGTTAGATATGTTTCCATTAACTGTATAAGTACCTCCATTTGGTATTCCAGAGTTTAAATTTATAGTTTGCTCATTATCACATAAATCAGCAAATGGTAATAATGAAACATTAGGTAAAGAATTAATATTAATTGTTAAAAATGCAGTGTCATCAGGACAAGAACTAGAAGATCCGGGAACAATATAACTATATACCCCAGATTGTGAAACTGAAGGATTAAAAATATTTGAAACAGCTAAATTTGTAGGGCTATACCAGGTACCACCAGGATCTGGATTTCCTGTTAATTGATTAAACATGTCAAATTGTAGCGCATCTTCACATTTTGTTATATTATTATCTCCACCAGCATTTCCTCCTAATATGCAGCAGTTAGTCGTTGCATTTCCTGATGTTTGTTGAAAGTTAATATTGCAGGCTTGATTAGAATAGTTTGTTATTAATAATACGTAATAATCACCTGAAGAAGCACCTGTAATATCACAAAATTCGTTCCACGTTGAGGAATAACTACAATCTTCTACATTTCCAGCGGTTAGTTGATTACACATAGTGTTAGGATTGGTAAATGGACCCCAACAAATAAAATCGATATCATTTGTTCCACCATTGATACTTAGTCCCTGAATATTAATGGTTATATTTCCTGGATTATCAATTTCTAAAAAATAAAAAGCAGGATTTGGTTGAGATCCTAAGCAATCAAAATATGCTCCAGTGGGTGCAGGAGCATTAGTTGAAGCAGGAAAGGAATAATTAGTTCCAGTACAAAAGGGATCTGCTGTGTTACATGTAGTATTTTGTGCAATAATAACTGATGCACAAAAAAGAAAGTATAATGTAAACACTTGTTTCATTAGCTAATGTTTTTATAAAAAATTAAATTTACTTATCTAACTAAAGTGATTCCACCAGAAAACTTCCGCACTTTACCATTTAAGTCAGTTAGAACAATATTATAAATAAAGTTTCCTGTTGGAGAAAAATCACCATTTATTTTACCGTCCCATGCAGAATTACACCCTTCAATACAAGCTTTAATTTCATTGTCTATTTCTGTAAAATCACAACCTCTAGGACAATTTTGTGTAATATAATCATTAGTTTCAAAAACTTTATTTCCATATCTGTCGTAAATAGTTAAATTATAATCTTGAATACCATTTACTACAGGTAAAAAATGATCATTATATAAATCATTGTCAGGAGTAAATGCATCAGGTACAAAAATTTTAAATCCTGGATCTATGATTACTGTATCAATATGTGTGGAAACGCATCCACTATCAGATATAACTGTTAGAGTAACATAATGTGTGTCAACTACGCCAGGATAAAAATGTTCAAATGTTGCGTATGATGAAGTTGATTTATCCCATACTTCAGGGTATGATGGGTCTAAATTTGTACTTTGCCAATAATATGATAGATTATCATTTAATTCAGAATTTGCATTATTTTTAGATAAATTAACAAAACTAATGTACGGATCATTTATATCAGTTGGTTGTTTGTGTGCTGTAAAATTAGCGATAGGAAGAGGATTAACAAAGATTTTAATTTCTTCACCTTTTTGTATTGCGCGGCACCCCTTACTGTCAATTACATCTATAATTTTATAATTTCCTGTAATATTTGTATCTAAAGAATGAATATTTCCAACTGAATCGGGTATCTGGGTATTATCAAGATTAACGTTATAATAAATTTTATAAGGAAGAGTTCCGGAGTAAACTTCAAATTTTAATGTTGCATTACTATTTGGATTATCGCAAATATATCTATTTTCAGCATCTAACGATGCTATAGGAAGAGGATTAACAACAATATCAAAATTATCAAATAAATCTGTATAGCAACCTTCAGCATCAGTAACTCTAATAAAATCATAGTTTGTTGTAGATGTTAACACTTGTTTAATAGTAGTTGTATCGTTCCAAGGTCCAAGAGAAACAGGAACGCTATTATTATTATAATCAATTATCCATGGAGAGGTTCCTTTTGTAAATATAAAACTAATATATGAATTTTCTCCAGCGCATATTTCAGAAGTGTCAGAAGTGTTTGGTATTTCAACTTGAGGATTTTCATTTACATTTAAGATAACGCTATTATTTAGAGGGGAGATTGATCCACATGATGTGATAGGATCATAAAAGTTTGTAATATTGTATGTAGTGGTGTTAAATGGATTTATAAAAATAGGAGATCCAGAGCCAAAACCATTCACAATATTTCCATTTTGATCAATATCTTTTGTTATTAAACCATTATTAATTTCAATAGTGTAAATAGGTGGAACAGCTAATATACTTGAATTTATAGATATAGTTAAGTTTTTATTTTGACCCTCACAAATATCATTAGGAACAAATGCAAATATAGATGCTTCAGGAGTTGGGTTAACAGTAATATCAATAGAAGGAGGTATATTGGTACTAATACAACCATTATTATCTTGGCAGTAAGTAACAAGATAATTATAAGTAGTTAGACTAGCTGTTAGTTGCGGTGTAACAGTATGTGTTTGATTTGTAGTTCCAGTAAGTGGTGCTATACCAAACCCGTTAAGACTGATGTTAAAAGGAGGTGTTCCTTTGATAAAATTAAATTCTAGTACTGCATCTTCACCTTCACATATTTCAGAATCTAAAACATTAAATAATGATATTTCAGGACTTGGATTGACAATAACTTCAATTGGAGATAAATTTGTTGGCAACAAGCTTGGTGGACATAAATTTCCTCGAGCATCAATAATACTTGTTATTACTATACTATTTACAGGTCCTGGTGCAATCCTATTTAAATCTGCAGGAATAAGCATAGGAAATAATGTTGGTGTATTTAATGAATTTATTTGAGCGTTCGTTTGTGGTACTCCATTGATTTCCCAATAAACTGTAAGAGGGACTGCACCTTGTATTCCTTGTAGAACTAAATCTAGAGCTCCATTTTCTTCACATACTACTGGAGCAGTGTTAGCAGAAATAAGTGGCCAAGGTTCTACGAAAATATCAGTATTGATATTTGGATTAATTATACAACCATTGTTATCAGTTATTTGATCTACAGATATTGTTACAGGATTTGTATTAATATCGTAATTGGGAGTTAATATACCAGTACCACTCATAGCTAAAATATTAAAATTACTTGAACTTGCTATAGGAGTTTCATTTCCATTCATAATGATATTAAATGGTGGAGTACCAACAAGCATATCAATTGTAATTGTGGTAAAATCACCCTGAGGTACAGATACTGGTAAAGGAGGGTTGTTTATAAAAGTATTAGGGTCCATTACTGGAGTAGGATGAATAATAAGTGTAGATTGTGTTTCATAAGGTAATGACCCATTATTTGTACATACAGAAATTAATGGATTAGGAGTAATTTGATAACTAAAAATATTACCTATGTTTCCAATGTTAAACTGTGGATCATTTGGATCTATTGTACCAGTTGGGATTAAGTTTCCATTGAAAAACCAGCTTCCTCCTAAATCCTGTGTTCCATCAAGTAGATTATATAAATTATATGGTGAAACAGTACTAAAATTATTCAAGCAAATATTATCATTAGTTGCATTGCCAGTATTTGGTGCTTGTTCACTATTAATTGTAATTTCTTGCCATGCATCAGCACATGTTCCTGTAATTTCACTTACAGTATATCTATATGTGCCAAATGGATCGATAGGGTTATTAAGTATCGGATCCCATGCTTGAAAAGTACCAAATGGAATAGATGTTGGTGGAACTGTTCCTTGGTAAGTCCAAGATCCATTTAAATCTCCTCCTGTAAATAAAGGAGCAGAATTTAAATCCCATGTTGTAAAATTATCCGAACATATTGTATTAGTTGTAGGATTTCCAGCATCAGGAGCCTGAATAACATTAATTACTAAATTGTTTTGAGAATTATTAGAACAAGAATTATTATCAGTTATATTTATTAATGTATATTGATTAGATCCAATATTAGGATAAATTTCTATGGGTAAATTTGTTGTTACATCATTTCCAGTTGCATTAAGAGTAACATTATTTGATATGCCATTTGGATCAATAAAATTTACATTGTAGTTAGGTGTACCATTGTTAATATTGAAAGTTAGTTTTATATTATCTCCTTCACATATTTGATTATCAGCATCATCAGAACTAATTATTGCATTAGGAATATCATATATAACTACTTCAACTTCTTCATAATCAGCTGGGCAATTTCCTGTTAATGGAGCAGTATATCTTAAGGTATAATTTCCTGCACTACTAGGGGTAAACAAGTAATTAATTGGAATTCCAGGAACATTATTTGTAACATCCGACCAATAAGTTGTCGAGAATGGAACTGGAGCTGTAGTAAATAAACTATTAAGATTTAAAGGCAAACTAGGATCATTAATACAAATTGGGGGAATATTATTTGGTAATACGCCAGCATCAGGTGCTGAGGTTATATTAATATTAATAAGTGTAGGGCTAGGCGTTGGACATCCACTAACTGTTGGAAGTTGGTATTGAAAAATATGATTTCCAAAACCACAATTTCCTGGGTCAAGTGAATATTGAAAATTATTAAATGGTAAAGTTCCTGAAATACCAACTGGTGTAACACCAAGATAATCCCATGTCCCATTTTGATCTGGAAAAACACTCCAGCTATTCCATAATGTATCTGTTAATGGACTTGATGTACATAGCTGAATTGGATTATTAGGGGGATTTCCTATTGGTAGAGGGTTGTTAACTGTAATGCTTATTGTCCCAGAATTTATAGCAATAGGACATGGAGTTGCATCCTGAACATTTGTAATCACAAAATCGTATGTTCCAGCTACTAATGGGTTAGGAAGAGCTGTTGATGGTACAAATCCGTTAAATGGAAGCATTGAAGCATCAAAAGGAATACCACCTGCAATAATATTTCCGCTTCCGTCTTCTAAATCAAATGTAAAAATTCCAGAATTGATTTGTGGAACACTGTTAGATGTAATTTGAAAGGTAATATTAAAAGGATTTCCGTCATTACAAATAGTGTTTGAGCTAGTCAAAGAAACATTAAAATTCCCATTTCCTGGATTACCCGAAACTGAAACAGTATCTACAGCAACACATTGGGGGTTATTATTGTCGCTGGCAATTACTTGGTACTGAGTTGGCACTGCTACAGTAGAAACAGGATTTGATATATTAGGATTTGATAGACCGTTTGTACTTGGTGGTGAAGTTGAGATATTTGTCCATGCGTAAGTATATGTATTCGAAACAGGACATGAAACTGTAATTCCAGAACCTACTGTTGGATTTGATCCACTATTTAACTGAGCACTTGCAATAGCGGGTGTCGTATTAGTTCCGTTAATAATCAAAGTTGGAGTAGATGTATATCCAATTGCACCATTAACTGTAATAGAACTAATATTTCCGTTTGGCCAATTTACTCCATTAACAATACAGGACGTATATGTTCCTCCTCCTCCTACTAAGGAGCATGTAGGTTGTGGATTAAGAGCATTCCAAGGCGGAATATTATAGCCTGTACCTCCATTAGTAATATTCACATCTATTGTGTTCCAAAAACTACTTGGTGTTGGACCGTAAGCTGTTGAAGCAACTAAATTCATTTGGCTATCATAAATATAATAGTAACATTCTGTTCCTGATGGACCTCCTGCTCCATAACCACTAAAATCAGTTTCAATTAAATCACCATCAACAAGAGGAAGAGGGAATGTGTCTGTTGCATTTTGTCCGCCGCTTCCCATGGTAAAATAGCCAGTTAGCACACCGTTTCTATAAAAATCAACATAGTTATAATCGTTAGGAAAGGGTTGACCAGTTCCCCAGCCAGGAAAATTTGGACCACCACTTTTATAGTTTCTTAAAACAATTGAATAATTACATCTTTTAGTGATTGTAGCCTCTGCATTTAAAGTATCCGATCCTGCACATAATGCAGGTATTAATGAAGTTTGCATAAAAGGTTGTTCAATATATACTGTAACACTATCACTACAACTATTTGTGCCATCAGTAACATTTACAATATAAATAGCAGAGTCTGTAGATGGTGAAACTGTTATTGTATCTAGAGTATAATTTGCCGGAACACTTGGTCCTGTAATTATACTTGTGTAAGGAACTCCACAAGGTGGGTTTAGTGCAACATTAAAATTTGACATACCCCATTGATCCCAGTTTGCTGAAGATGTAGTTTGTGTTCCAACCCTAAATTGTGTTCCAGTTGAATACATTGCAGGTGTAATTGGAAATGAATAATTGTTCCAACAATGTTGTTGAATTGGTCCTCCAGAATTAACAGGTACGAAGTAGTTTATTGTAGTCCAAACACCTCCAAGAGTTCTGTATTCTAAATACAGTCCTTCATTTGGTTGATCAGGTCCATCACAAGGTGAAGGAGATTGTGTTTCATGTCTATAGTCGAAATTAAGTGTTCCAGGACATTGAACATCTAAAGGAACCGTTGTTAACCATCCTGCTGGACCACCGGTAAACCAAAACACCCAGTTAGGCTGAGGGTTAGTACAATATACCGGAGGACTACACCCGTTTGGAATATTTTGAACTACTGTGTAATTAAGAGCAGTACTAGTTTGCCAAATACTACCTAATGAACCTGAACTAAAATCATCTCCTAAAGCATTTACCGGTAAACTAATTGCAAGTTGAACACTCTCACCACAATTAACGGTGTCAAGAGACGATGGGATAGTAGTTATATTTGTATTGCATTGAGCAACAACAAAATAAGAAAAAACCATCAAAATAGTTGTTGCAAATAATTTGTATAGTTTTATCTTATTCATCTATCCTTATATTTTTAAGTTCAAATTTAGTTAGTCTAACAATTTTATTTACTCCAGGCATATCTTCAAGATTTTCTGAAAAATTACTAAATATTTTAAGATTACTATGAAAATTACATTGCCCAACTAAAATTTGATTAGCATTGACTATAGTAGTTCTACGATATTCTTCGCTGTCTTGTTCGCAATTAGAGCAAATATTATCGTACCATCTTTCTTCATTCCATGAAACTGTTAGTTTATTATTTGTTTTATTTGTAAGTTGTAAAATAATATACTGCTGATTAAAAAAATCTTCAAAGTCACAGTTTTGTTTTTTATATTCAATAATGCAGTTATCATTTTCAAAATATACTATCCATTCTTCTTCAGCTATATTTGAATTTGAAAATCCAATATTAGAAAATAAGAAACAACAACCGAGTAAACATATAATTTGTCGCATGTAATTTGTTTTGAACAAATATAATAAAAAAAAAAGCTAAAAAATAGTGTAAATAATTTAGAATATTTATAAATAATATATTGCAGGATTTTAATATAAAATTTAATATTTGTTATAATTGTTTACAGTGTTTTTTTGTAATCCACCCAATATTTCCGTTAGCTATTTTAATTTTTATCCATTCTCCAACTTCGTCAATGATTTCAATTTTAGATCCAGAATGAAGCGAAAAAAGATTAGTTCCATTATTCGAAGGAGCACTTTTAACTGCAATGTTATGAGAGAAAAGAATAGCATATTTTTTTGACTTTATTTTATTTGATGAAAATATGATAAACAAACATAATATAGGAATAGAAAAAAAATAAATAATTTTAGTTTTTGAAATTATGAAAAATAGTATGCAAACTATCCAAATGGAAATAATAGATATCAATTGCCAGTTTTTAGTAGAAAAAATATCAATAAAATTAATCCACCATTTTTTGTAAAACAAATCGGGTAGAGGCTCTATTTTGTCAATAATATTTAATTTTGATAATTTTAAATTTTTTTTTGTTTCCTTTTTATTTTTTAATTGTAAACTTTTTTCAAAAAACCAGATTGCATTAGCCCAATCATTAGTTCTGTAATAACAATTACCTATGTTGTAATATAACTCAGCACTCTCCGTTTCTTGTTCAAGAATTTGCAAGTATAATTTGCAAGCCTCAATGTATTTTGATTCACTGTAAAGTTTATTAGCATTTGAAAAAATTGTATCATTTGCTAAACACGATAATGAAATAAATAGGTAAATTATAAATATTAGTTTTTTCATTTTGTTTCTATTTCTAATTTTATTATTGTGTTTTTTGCTTGTTCTAAAATTTCATCCATTTTTTGTGACTCATCAATTACAGGAGTATATCTAGAAAGTTCACAGGTATCAAGAATTCCAATGAATTCATCTTTAATTTTTTCGTCTATACTATATTTACTGAAGAATATATCAATGTTTTCTTTTGATAAATCTGCAATAGAAACCTTAAATTTATCAGAAAAATATCCCCATAATGATTTCTCTATTTCTTCAAAAAATTTATCGTAATTATTTTCATTAATACAAATTTTTGCTTTTGAAAGTTTTTTTAATGCAATCTTATTTGCGTTTTTATGTTTATCAAAAACTTTTGTTTTAAGTCTTTTAAAATAGAAATTAATTAAAATTAAGATAAAAACAGGAAATGCAAATAGTAAGTAAAAAATATAGCTTAAAAGTTCTGAACTATTAATTTTTTTAAAATTTGTGTTTAAGTAAATATAATTAATATCTTCTTTAGAATTAACTAATGTTTTTTGAATGCTTTGGTTTTGCTCATTTTGAAGTGATTTTTCAACTTGCACTTTATGAGACAAGCTGTATTTTTTTATAAATTTATTTTTTTTCGTATCAAAGTATACAAATTCATATTCTGGTATTTCAAAAGCTCCTTCAAATCTTGGAATAATTAGGTATTCAAATGTTTTGATGCTTCTTTTTCTACCACCTTCAAAAATTTTTTCAGAAATATTTGGGTCATAAACTTCGAAATCATTAGGAAAATTAATTATTGGAGTTTTTATTAAATCAATATTACCTGTTCCTGTTATTGTTAATTTATATGTTAATGCTTCATTAGCATTAATTATATTTAAATCTAATTCAGATGAGATATTCATACTTCCAACTGCACCATTAAAATTGGTTGGGGGATCTTCTAGTTCAGAAACATTAATATCTATTTTATTGGATAATACTGATTGTTCTCTAATTTGAAAATTGTTTCCAAAAAAATTGGCAAATGGATCATTACTTCTTTGATTTTGAGTTCTAACACCACATTTAATTTCTAACGGATCAATTGTTAGTTTTCCTTTTTTTTGTGCAGTTAAAACTGATTTTTTAATAATCGCAGTATTATAAGCTGTTCCATTTAAAACGTCTCGTTTAAATCTAGAAGATGTTTCTAAATCTTTTGACCAAAATCCATTTAAATCAGGCAGTTTACTTAGTTCTGTATTTTGCAAGTCTAATCTTGTGTAGAGTTTGTAAGTTACAAGAATTTGCTCTCCAACAACTATATTTTTTTTACTAACTTCAACTTTAATAAATAAATTTTTATCATTTGAATTTTGTGAATTTGGATTTTTACCTTTAACAACAGTTAGTTCATATTCATTACTATTTATCTTTTTATCACCTACTGTTATTGAAGCTGCTGAAAATTTATACTTACCTTCTTTTGTTGCTTGAGCATAAAATGAATATGTTGTACTTACTTTACTTTCACTTTTACCATTTACAAATGTGTATGAACTTTGCGTTGAAGGATTTGGCCCACTTAAGATTCTTAGTCCATTAAAATTTGGTGACTTAAAGTTATCGCCTTTTTGGTTAATTATATATTTAATTAATATTTGTTCTCCAACAATTGCAGGATTTTTATCAACTGATACTGTAAGTTCTTGAGAGCTACTAAACTTAACAAAAATTAGAAATAATATTAATAGTTTTTTCAATTTACCAGTCCTTTAGTATTTTAATTTTCTTTCCTTTAACCTTCTTTTTTTGTAAATCTTGTTGTGTTTGCTTTTCTTTTTGTTGCATTGCATCAAGCATTTTCTCAGCATCTTTTTTGCTGATTTTGTCTTTTTTTTCTTGTGCTTTTTCTTTTTCTTTGTTTTGTTGTTCTTCTTTGTTTTGCTGTTCTTCTTTGTTTTGTTGTTCTTCTTTGTTTTGTTGTTCTTCTTTGTTTTGTTGTTCTTCTTTATTTTGTTGTTCTTCTTTATTTTGTTGTTCTTCTTTGTTTTGTTGTTCTTGAAGTTTGTTTTTTGCAACAATTAAATTATGTCTTGTTTCATCATCATTGGGATTTAATCTAAGGGAACTTTTAAAAGATTCAACTGCTTTTTCAAACTTATTTTCTTTGTATTGTGAGTTGCCTAAATTGTGATATAATTGTGCTAGTTGATTTTTGTCTTTTGTATTATCAAGTAAGGAATTAAAAAGCATTGATGCTTCTTCAAAACGGGTTTGTTTATACACAGCATCGGCCAAATTAAAAGATGCATTGAAATAATTTTGATCTTTTTCTAAAGATTTTCGATATTCAATTTCTGCATCATTATAGCTACTGTCATTATATAGTTTGTTGCCAGTTCGTAAATATCTTTCTTTGTTTTGTGCAAATAATGAAAGATTGTTTAAACAAAACAATAAAATTAAAACTCTAATAATCATTTTAAAAAATTTAAACTATGTTTTTTGTTGTTTAAAAATAAATCTAAAATTAAAAGAATAAATGCAATTGCAATAAAAATTTGAAATCTATCCTTAAAATTTGTAAAAATCATTGTACCAATCTCCTTTTTTTCCATTTTATTAATCTCAGTAAATAGTGCATCTAATCCAGCTTTAGAATTATTTGCTCGAATATATGAACCACCACTATTTGAGGCAATTTCTTTTAATAAATCTTCATTTAGTTTACTAATAATAGTATTACCTTCTTTATCTTTTCTAAAACCAATATTATTTCCATATTGATTGTAAATTGGAATTGGACTACCTTTTTCTAACCCCATACCTAAAGTGTGGATTACAATATTTTTTTCTTTGCTAGATGCTGCTATTTCAATGGCTTCTTGATCATGACTTTCCCCATCAGTAATAATAATTATTGCCTTATTTTGTTCATTTTTTTTATCAAATGAGGAAAACGCTAAACTAATTGCTTTTCCAATATTCGTACCCTGAGTTGGAATAATATCTGAATTAATTGTAGATAGAAATAATTTTGCTGCGGAATAGTCCGTTGTAATAGGTAACTGTACATATGCATCACCAGCAAAAACAATTAAACCAATTCTATCACCATTCAAATTATCTACAAGTTTCGATATTGCTTGCTTTGCTCTCTTTAGCCTATTTGGTTTAATATCTTCTGCTAACATTGAGTTAGATAAATCAATTGCTATCATTAAATCAACTCCTTCTCTTTTAACTTCTTCCATTTTAGTACCTATTTTAGGATTTGATATTCCAATTACTAATGAGATTACTATGCATATAAAAAGAACATTTTTAATCTTAATTTTATTTTTTGAAATTGATGGAGATAATTTTTCTATTAATTTAATGTCTCCAAATTTTTGTATTGCTTTTTTTTTCCAAATACTAAAAACAAACATTATCGAAATTAGAACTGGAACTAATAATAATAGATATAAATATTCACCTTGACCGTATTGTAACATTAGATAATTTTTTTGAAATAAAAAGTTTCTAAAATAAATACTGAGATTAGAAGAATTAAAGCTGTTATTGAAAAAAACAAATATTCTTCATTTCTCTTATGAAATTCAGTAACTTCAATTTTTGATTTTTCTAATTTATCAATATCATTATATATTTTTTTTAAAGAGTTATTGTTTGTTGCTCTGAAATATTTTCCGTCAGTAATTGTAGCTATGTCTTGAAGTGTTTTTTCATCAATTTTAACCTCAACATCTTGGTATTGAATTCCAAATGGAGTTTGAAATGGGTAGGGAGCAAGTCCTTCACTACCAACACCAACAGTATAAACTCTTATGTCATATTTTTTTGCTATTTCTGCTGCCGTTAATGGAGGAATTGAGCCGCTATTATTTACTCCATCAGTTAGTAAGATAATTACTTTAGAAATTGCATTTGAATTTTTCAATCTGTTTACCGAGTTTGCTATTCCCATTCCAATAGCAGTTCCATCTTCAATCATACCGCTATTAACATCTTGAAAGAGATTAATTAAAACATTATGATCAGTTGTTAGCGGACATTGAGTAAAACTTTCTCCTGAAAACACAACTAACCCTATTCTATCATTAGCTCGTTTATTTATAAATTGAATTGCTACATCTTTAGATGCTTTAAGTCTGTTTGGCTTTAAATCTTGAGCTAACATACTACCTGAAACATCAATTGCTAAAACAATATCAATGCCCTCAATTGAACTTTCTTCCCAATTTATAGATGATTGAGGCCTTGCAAGAGCAATTAAAAGTAAAAGTGATGCAATAATCTTTAATGTAAAAGGAAGATGGATTAGTTTTTGTTTTAGTGTTTTTTTGTAATTAACTAATTCAATATCTGAGTATATTAATGTGCCGAAATTTTTTTTACTCTTAAAAAAATACCATGCAAAAATTAATAGAGGAATAATTGCCAAATATATGTATTCACTATTTACAAATGTATAATTATTCATGTATTATTTCTTCTTTGGTTTTTTTAACAAAATTAGTAGCTAAATCTAAAGTTTTAATATTTTCATTTTGATCAGAAATTTTTTTAGCAAATTTCACAAGATCAGAAATTTCTAAAATATTTTTTAAAGATTTAGTTTCTTCTTTATTAATGCTATCTTTCATAATAACTAATATCTCATATGTTGTAAGTTCTAATGCAGGGAAATTAAATCTATTCTCTATGTATCTTCTAATAATTTCAGAGACAGACGAATAATATTCTTTAATATCTTTTTTATCGATTAGCTTTTTATTTTCTAGTTTTTTAAGTGCGTTAAGAGCTATTATATGTGCTGGAGTTAAAATCTTTTTTTTGACAACAAGAGTTTTTTTCTTTTTAGTAAAATACTTTTTGTAGGTAAAAATTGATAGCAATATTATTAAAGCAAGTGCAATCCAAGGCCAAATATCGTTCCAACCAACATTATCATCTAATGGGCCTTTAATATCTTTAAGTTCAGAATTTGCATCTATATCAAGTGATAATACATTTATAAATAAAGCATTGGATTTACTTGTTGCGGAAAATTTGATTGGTGCTATATAATAACTTCCGGTATCCCATGAAGTAATTATAATTTTTTGTATAATTTCTTCAGATAAAGTATCAAAATCTGATTGAACTATTTCCAATCCTTTAACAAGCGTATCCTTAAAATTTGGCCAAAATTCTGAATTTTTAATTTTATTTGATATCTTAATTTCAGCTTGTTGACCAATAAATATAATGTTTGTATCAACTATAATTTTTTGAGACCAGGCTTGTAAATTAATTAATAAAAATATTAAGATGTATATATTTCTCATCTTTTACTACTTCTTTTTTTAAAAAAATTAATTAGTGGCTTGACATAATCTTCTCCAGTAAATAAATTTATCAAATCTACACTGCTTTCACTCATTAGACTTTTTAGTTTTTTGTTTCTTTTTTGCTTTTCTTCTGATAATTTGCTAATAAAAAATTTGCTACTTGTATCAATAATAATTTTTTTTCCACTTTCAGCATCTTCAATTGGAACTAGTCCTATATTGGGTATTATTTCTTCTCTTTTGTCAATTAGTTTTATAGCTACAACATCATGTTTTCTACTGGCAATTTTTAAAGGTTTTTTAAAACTAGAGCTAATAAAGTCAGATAAAATGAAACAAATACTTCTTCTACTAATAACAGAATTAAAATATTCTAACGCTACTGAAAGATTAGTTTTTTTACTAGATGGGGTAAAGGATATAATTTCTCTAATTATTCTTAAAATGTGTTTTTTACCTTTTTTAGGTGGAATAAATTTTTCAATAATATCTGAGAAAAAAACTACTCCCACTTTATCATTATTTTTAATAGCTGAAAAAGCTAATACAGCTCCTATTTCTGTAGCCAATTCTTTTTTAAAATTTTTGTTTGATCCAAAGTTATTAGATCCTGAAACATCAATCATTAGCATAACTGTCATTTCTCTTTCTTCTTCAAAAACCTTAACAAACGGGCTATTGTAGCGAGCAGTTACGTTCCAGTCAATTAATCTAACATCATCTCCATTTTGATAATCTCTTACTTCTGAAAAAGCCATTCCTTTTCCTTTAAATGCTGTATTGTATTCTCCTGCAAAAATATGATTCGAAAGACCTCTTGTTTTTATTTCAATTTGTCTTACTTTTTTAAGTAAATCAGAAGTGTTCATTATGGAATTTCAACTGTATTTAGTATTTCAGTAATAATATCCTCAGATGTGATATTTTCAGCTTCAGCTTCATATGTTAGGCCAATTCGATGTCTTAACACATCATGGCATAGTGCACGCACATCTTCAGGTATTACATATCCTCTTCTTTTGATAAATGCATATGCCTTACTAGCTGCAGCTAAATTAATACTGGCTCTTGGAGAACATCCAAAGGAAATCATATGCTGAAATTTTTCTAAACCATATTTATCTGGATTTCTAGTTGCAAATACAATATCAATAATATATTGTTCAATCTTTTCGTCCATGTAAACTTCTTTTACAATATTTCTAGCATGCAATATTGCTTTACTTGATAATACGGAGTTAGCCTTTGGAAATTCTTTAGCTAAATTATTTCTCATTATTATTTTTTCTTGATCTTTGGTTGGGTAATCAATTATTATTTTTAACATGAATCTATCAATTTGAGCTTCAGGCAAAGGGTATGTTCCTTCTTGATCCACTGGATTCTGAGTTGCCATAACTAAAAAAGGCTCTTCTAAATTGAAAGATTCACCTCCAATAGTTACTTGTCTCTCTTGCATGGCTTCTAAAAGTGCAGATTGAACTTTTGCAGGAGCACGGTTAATTTCATCAGCTAAAATAAAGTTAGCGAAAATCGGACCTTTTTTTATTGTAAATTTTTCAGATTTTGGACTGTAAATTTGTGTACCAATAATATCTGCAGGAAGTAAGTCAGGGGTGAATTGTAGTCTACTGAAATTTGCATCAATTGTTTTTGCTAAAGTGCTTATTGCCAAAGTTTTGGCTAATCCAGGAACACCCTCTAGTAAGATATGCCCGTTGGATAATAAAGCAACTAGCAATCTTTCGCTCATGTGAGTTTGACCAATAATAACTTTATTAATTTCAAAAGTTAGCATATCAATAATTGCACTTTCTTTATTAATTCTTTCATTTAATTCTTTTATATCTGTTTTTAACATATCACTCATATCTTATTTATTTTTTTTGCAAAATTATAATTTGATGAAAAAATATCAAATTGTGAACGTATTTTTTTACAATTTATTTTATTGCATATGTATTTAATTAAACTTATCGTTCTATCTTTGCGAAGATGCGTTTTTTTATTGAAATTTCATATCGAGGAACAAATTATCATGGTTGGCAGGTTCAGCCTAACAATATAACTGTTCAAGAACTAATTAATAATGCACTAACTACAATTTTAAAAGAAGAAATATTTGTTACAGGTGCTGGAAGAACTGATGCTGGTGTTCATGCAAATCAAATGTATGCTCATTTTGATACAACAAAAACATTTGAAATTGATAAATTAATCTTTAGATTAAATCAATTTCTTGCTAAGGACATAACTATACATAAAATTATTAAAGTCTCAGATGATGCAAATTGTAGATTCGATGCAAAAAATAGAACTTATCGATATTTTATCATAAACCAAAAAAATTCTTTTATTGAAGATGCTTTTTTAATATTTAAATCACTTGATTTAGAAAAAATGCGTGAATCATGTAAATTTTTAGTAGGTAAGCATGATTTTACATCATTTACAAAAAAACATAGTCAAACTCATACAAACTTTTGTAAAGTTGAGTATGCTGATTGGATTTTTTTAGATAATCAATTAATATTTGAGATAAAAGCAGATAGATTTTTGTGGAATATGGTGAGAAGTATTGTAGGTACACTTTTACAAGTTGGTGAAAAAAAAATAAGACCAAGCTTCGTTAAAGATATATTGGCTAAAAAAGACAGGTCTTTAGCTGGAAAAACTGTTCCGGCACATGCACTTTTTCTTTACAAAATAGAATATTCAAATAAAATAATTAATGTCCAAAAGTAAAGATATACTAGATTTAAATTTACTAAAAAGAGTGATTTTATTTGCTAAGCCTTATAAATCGCGCTTTATTTTTGCAGCTATTTTCGCTACTACACTTTCTTTTTTAGGTCCAATACGACCATATTTAATTTCCCACGCTGTTGATAATTATATTTTAGTTCCAAAACCTGAATTGTTGTTAAATATGATGATAATTCTTTTTGTTTTGCTAATAATTGAAGGATGTATGCAATTCTTTTATATGTACTTATCAACATGGATAGGTCAAAATGTAATCAAAGATATAAGAGCAGTGATTTTTAAACATATTTTAAATTTGAAAAAGCGTTATTTTGATAATACACCAATTGGAACTCTCGTAACGCGTTCAATTTCAGATATTGAAACAATTTCAGATATATTTTCCCAAGGTCTTCTTGTAATAATTGCAGAATTTTTAAGGTTAATTATTGTGATTCTAGTTATGCTTTATACAGATTGGAGATTAACATTAATTACTTTGTTAACAATACCTTTTTTACTTATTGCAACCGCATGGTTTAAAAAAAATATAAAAATAACATTTGAAAATGTTAGAGATGAGGTAGCAAGATTAAATACATTTGTTCAGGAGCATATAGTTGGTATGAAAATTGTTCAAATCTTTAATAGAGAAGATGCTGAATACGACAAGTTTTATGAAATTAATAAATCTCATCAGAATGCACATATTAAATCAATTTTTTATTACGCTGTCTTTTTTCCAATAGTTGAAATTCTTTCAGCCACTGCTATAGCTTTGGTTGTTTGGTATGGAGGAACTCTTATCTCATATGGAAAGAATATTACTATTGGTGAATTAACAGCCTTTATTTTATTAATTCATATGATGTTTAGACCAATTAGGCAACTAGCTGATAGATTTAACATTTTACAAATGGGAATTGTTGGTTCTCAACGCGTATTTAAAGTTATTGATAACATAAATGAATTGGAACATAATAGCGGAAATCAAAAAATATTAAAATCTCCAAAAATTAGCTTTAATAACGTGTGTTTTGAGTATAAGAACAATGAACCTGTTCTTCAAGGTTTGACTTTTAATATTGATAGCGGTAAAACTTTAGCTATTGTTGGAAGAACTGGTGCAGGAAAAACTTCAATGATTAATATTATCAATAGATTTTATGATATAAAATCTGGTGAAATTAAAATAAATGATAAGAGTATTTATGATATTGATTTATGTAACTTAAGAGAAAATATATCGTTAATAAATCAGGAGGTGTTTTTGTTTTCAGAATCTATATTTAATAATGTGGGTTTATTTGATGAGAGTATTAGTAAGCAAATGATTATTGATGGAGCAAAAGAAATTGGCTTACATGAATTTATAAATTCGTTACCTTCAGATTATGAATATATAATTGGTGAAAGAGGTGTCAATCTTTCTGTTGGGCAAAGACAACTAATAGCTTTTTTAAGAGTTTATGTTAGGAATTCAAAAATTTTAATTTTAGATGAAGCTACATCTTCAATTGATTCAAAAACTGAGCAACTTTTACAAAATGCATTAAGAAAGATATCTACGAATAGAACAACAATTATTATTGCTCACCGCTTGTCTACTATTTTACACGCGGATAAAATTATTTATTTAAAAGATGGAAAAATATCAGAATCAGGAACACATAAAGAATTAGTTGCTCAAAGAGGTCTGTACTATAAAATGTATAGTACTCAAACAACATAGCTAGAAAGTGTAACGTTTTAAATTAATTATCTTTTTTAAATTTGCATAATGCGATATTTAGTAATATTATTTTTTTTAGTGTCAATTTTTACAAAAGGACAAATTGTGGTTGATAACAATATTCCTTATAATGATCCAATATCTCTTGTTGATAATATTTTACTTGGAGGTGGTATAATTGCAAGCAATCATACTTTTCAAGGAGCCACAGCACAAATTGGATGGTTTAATGCTCAAAATACCTCATTAGGCTTAGACAGTGGTATCATACTCTGTACAGGTGATATTTATTCTATAGACCCAGTAAATCTTGGCTTAGGTGTTACAATGCCAGTTCCTGCAATTGTAGATCCTGATTTATTAACAGTCGCTAATTCAGTGCCTCCTTTAATTGGTCAAACTTTTACAGTTGGTTCGGTTAATGATGTTGCTATTTTAGAATTTGATTTTATTCCAACCTCTGATTCAATTAGTTTTAGATATGTTTTTGGATCAGAAGAATATTTTGCATATGAAAACACTCAATTTAATGATGTTTTTGGATTTTTTTTGTCAGGTCCCGGAATTAATGGACCATATGCAAATGGTGCTATTAATTTAGCTATTGTGCCTAACTCATCTCCTGAGCTTCCTGTTACCATCTCATCAGTAAATAATGGAAATAATGGAACATTTCCTCCAATAAATGACCAATACTTCATAGATAACTCACTATCATTAGATACAATTGCATCTGCTGATGGATTAACAACAGTTTTTACTGCTAAAGCGTTAGTTCAATGTAATGAAACGTATCATATTAGATTAGCAATAGGAGATGGTACTGATGGTTTGTTAGATTCTTATGTTTGGTTAGAAGCTGGTAGTTTCTCGTCTCCAATTTTAGATGTTATAAATGATTTAGGTATTGATTCAACAATTTTAGATATCCCATGTAATGTGAATATTACATTAAGTGCAAATGGTGGTGTAGGTGCAAGTTATGAATGGTTTGATTCTAACAGTGTAGTTATAGCAACCGATTCATTTGTTACTGTGGGACCAGGAAAATATTGGGTAGAAGCAAGTTCATTTGGATGTCCAGTTATATCAGATACTTTCAATGTAATTGGAGATGCACCTCCAGAATTTGATTTAGGAGCTAACTATTCAATCCCTTGCAATACATATACTGATCTTAACCCAACAGTTATTGGTAATTTAAACAGTCAACAATACCAATATTTTTGGAAAGATTTAGTTAAAGATTCCATAATATCCCAAGATTCAATTATTTCAGTGAACCAAGGAGAATATTCTTTACAAGTTTATGATACTTCAGGTTGTTATCATTTGGATTCCATTAGTATAACAGAAGATGCAAATCCTATTGCTAATATTAATGGAGGAGGTGCAATATGCGATGATGGTAATACAGTAAAGGTTTCATTTAATTTTAATGGTTTGCTTCCATGGGATTTATATTACTCAAATGAGCAAGAAATATTTTTAATAGACAATATTTTTACAAGTCAAGTTGAAGTTGATATTAGTGAATCTGGTCAGTATCGTATTGATTCTGCTGTTGATGTGAATGGTTGTTTAGCAAATCCAAATGAACCAACAGTAATAGTTGATTTTTTTGATATGCCTACGGCTCAAATTAATGATTATGATAGTATAATTTATATTGGAGATATTACAACACTTAATGTAGGTGATTTTAACTTATACCAATGGTACCAGATTGGTAGTGAAAATGTAATTAGTCAAGAATCATCATTAGTTGTTTCTGATTCTGGAAATTATTATGTTTGGGTGGAAGATTATAATGGTTGTTCAGATATTTCAGATACAGTTAGAATAAAAACTGTACCTTTAACATATATTTATGTTCCAAATTCATTTACACCTAATTCAGATTATCATAACGAATTATTTGTTGTTGAAGTATTAAATATTTTAAGTTATAATTTACAAATTTTTAATAGATTTGGTACACAAGTATATTTTAGTAATGATGTTAAAAAACATTGGAATGGATACTATAAGAATAACAAAGTTCCAGAGGGTATTTATACTTACTTGATTGAGGTTGTTGGTGAAGATTATCAAATTTATAACAAGTATGGATCAGTAAATGTTATTTATTGAAAATGAATAAAGTTTTTTTAATTATTTGTATTTTATTTAGTTTGACTACAGTAGGTCAGACTACTGAATGGGTTAAATCTTTTGGAGGAGTTCAATCAGATAAAGGTATTAGTATTGGTGTGGATTCATTAGGTTATGTTTATTGTAGTGGTTGGTATAATACCGAAGCAACATTTGGGAATATAACTTTAAAAAATGATAATAGTGGAGGTACAAATAAAGAGAACTTCATCTTGAAGATGGATTCATTGGGAAATGTCTTATGGGCAATTCCTGGTGGTAATCAATCCGGAGGATGTTGTGATGATAGAGCATTAGGTATGCACGTAACTCCAGGTGGTGATGTCTTTATAACTGGTACATTTTGGAGCTCTTATTATTTGGGTGTTAGAGGTGATCCAGGAACCATTAACGTTACAGGAAACAATCAAATTAATGCACATGATAATTCGCTTTTAGGAAAAATTGATACTGATGGAAATCCAGTTTGGGTTATTGGATTTGGAGGTGATAACACTGGTGGAGGTTGTCCTTATCCTATATATGACGCTGATGATCATTCATATGATGTTACAGTTGATAATGATGGATTTATTTATGTTACTGGATTCTTTTCAGGATATGATGCAGATTTTGATAATTTTACAATAACAAATCCAGATTGGGGTAATGATTGTCAACCTATGGGATATGTTGGGAAATTAGATGCCAGTGGAAATTGGTTGTGGGTTGATAAATTCGATGGGATAAAGGATCAAAGAGGGTCTCGTGATAACCGAATTGCCATTGATAAATATTCCAATATTTATGTTGCTGGTGGTTTTCAAAATAGAGGCGCTAATCAAGTTGCTCAATATGGTCCTTTTTCACTTTCATCAAATGGAGAATGGGATGCTTTCGTGTTCAAGATGGATAAAGATGGCAATTGGATTTGGGCAAAAGGAGTTGGTAGTAATAAAACAGATCGTGCAAATGGGATAGCTGTTGATGTTTGTGATGATATTTACATTACTGGAGAATATAGAAATCCCATGATATTCCCTGGTGCAAATGCATCAAACGGATCAGATACATTAAGTCATAGACAAAAACGTGATATTTTTGTTGCAAAAATTAATAGCCAAGGAGAATGGAAATGGGTAAAAAGAGCAAGAAGTTCGGGGACAGACAAGCCATATCAAATGTCTGTTGATGCTAATAAACAAGTTTTTCTTGGAGGAACCATGAAAGGGGAAGCAACTTTCAGTAGCAATCTAGTTGTTGGTCCTCAAATTCAAAATGACACTAGTGCTTCTGCATGGGTTGCTCAATTAGACGGCTCTAGTAATACTGGAGATTGGGTATGGGCAAAAATGGGAGGTTGTGATACTGATGATGATGATAGAACTAATGATGTTTGTCCTGATGGATTTGGTAATGTTTACGCCATAGGTTTTTATGAAGATTTTGCAAACTTTGATGGTACAATTTTAAATGCTTCAGGAAGAAAAAAAGATATATTTGTTTGGAAAATGAGTATGGTTGAGGGGAGTTTTTCAGTAAACAACACTTATGATACTATTTTTACAGATAGTATGGTTTTTAGTCCTATGGATACAGGTTTGTTTTTATCTAGCACTTATGTTCTAGATGGTTGTGATACATTATTTGTTGATTCTGCTATTCATCAACGTTTGGGAGTTAATGTTGTATATGATATAAATATAAATGGAACTACAACTTCAATCATAGCTAATTCAGATCTTATTAATCTTTTTACAACAACTAAGTCATATTTTCAAGGAGATAATATTATTTTGTCATCAAATATAGCACCAGGATATTTTTTAAAAAGTTGGTCTGCAAAAAATAATTTATTATTAAACTCTAATGGTAATTACAGTTTTGTGGCAAATTATAATGATACGATCGTTCTTAATATTGGTTTGAACCCAACTGTAGTATTTACTATTAGTGAAATAGGTACGAATACTAGTGTTGATATCAATGGTATAAATACAAATGTTTTTCCAACTTC
>TARA_B100001093_G_scaffold215569_1_pt1 | contig 43991 bp, 46 predicted proteins | sample TARA_B100001093 | Tara Oceans TARA_B100001093 (sample SAMEA2623116) | marine metagenome | biome: marine biome (ENVO:00000447); feature: surface water layer (ENVO:00002042); material: "saline water (ENVO:00002010), including plankton (ENVO:xxxxxxxx)" | depth 5 m | reverse complement strand
GGATAGGGATTAAAAATGAAAGTTATTTTAAAGGAAGATGTCCACAACTTAGGACAGCAAGGCGATATAGTTGAAGTTAAACCGGGTTATGCTAGAAATTTTCTGATGCCTCAGAAATTAGCCATTTTGTTTACTCAAAAACAAATGAGGAGCATTGAAGAAGCTAAAAAGCTAGAAGATAGAAAGTTGGAAATGCAGAAAGATAAGCTTTTAGCAACGATAAAAGATATTGAAAATCTCAACTTAAATGTTAAGATGAAATCTGAAGAAGGTGATAAGCTTTTTGGATCAGTCACCAAACTTGACCTAGTAAAATTACTTGAAGAAAATAATATTGAAATTGATAAAAAATATATCGATTTAAACTCTCCAATTAAAACATTAGGTGAGCATAAAATTGATATTATTTTTACAGGAGATATTTCAGGCAGCTTTACTTTGCTAGTTGAAAAAGAAGTTTAGCTTTTAATAGATTTAATTATAGTTTTTTGAGAGCCGCATTTTTTGCAAAAGATGTACATGTCTTTGTATTCTGATTCTTGTTCAAAGCAGTCATCATCGTTTTTGCACCCATAAATGTATCGATACACGTCCTCAACCTTCTGTTCAACAGAATTAGAAGATTTACGTAACCAATTTCTAAAAAAAGCCTTGTAATCTTTTTTTCGTTTTTGGTTCGCCTGCAACCAATCAAGCATCTTTAATAATTCAAATTCCACATCTATACTAGGGAACTTTTTGGACCATTCTTCTAGATTGTTTTTAATGTCATCAATTTGTGTTTTTTTGCTAGGCAATTTTCTTTTACTAATTGGATCTAATTTTTCTAGTCTTTTTTCAAGACTATCAATACGGAAGAGTAATTTTTCTAGTATGTTTTTTTCTACTGACATATCTAATATTTTGTTAAACGTTAATTCATTAACTATATTTATATATAATACATTAATTTATTAATTAATTTAAACTTTTTATTAATAATTTTAATTATGATAGATAAAATAGATATATCAATATTAGGTATTCTTCAGGCAGATGGAAGGTCTTCAGCTAGTGAAATAGCAAAAAAAGTAGAACTATCTATTCCTGCAGTTACAGAAAGAATTAAAAAATTAACAGACAAGGGTTTAATTAACAAGTTTGTTGGAATTTTAAATCATAAAAATGCAGGGTTAGATCTAACCGCATTTGTTTTTATAGTTAGTGAACACTCTGATCATTATAACAGTTTTATTGAACAAGCAAATAAATGCGAGGCTGTAATGGAGTGTCATTCAATAACTGGTAGTGGTTCACATATTTTAAAAGTGCGAGTTGAAAACTCACAAGCGCTTGAAGACTTACTTTATAGAATTCAAAATTGGCCCGGAGTTTCAAGGACACAATCTAATTTAGTTCTTTCTACATATAAGGAAGAAACATCAATTGACCTTAATATATTAAGTCAATATTCAAAAGATAATTAATAATTAATTTCTTTTATCTTTTTTTATAAATATATTTAACCAATCAAATTACAAAAAAATTTATACAAAAGGAGATAGCAATGAAAATAATGGCTGAATATATTTGGATGGATGGACATGTTCCTACTCAAAAACTTAGATCAAAAACTAAAATTTTAAATAAAAAAATATCTTCAGCCTCTGAGTTACCAGACTGGGGTTTTGACGGATCTAGTACAAATCAAGCAGCGGGCAATTTTAGTGATTGCTTGCTGAAGCCTGTTTGGATATGTAAGGACCCAATTCGCGGAGGTAATCATATTTTAGTCATGTGCGAAGTGATGAATGCAGATGGTTCAGTCCACTCTTCTAATAGTAGATCTCAGCTAAGAGAAATAGCTAAGCAATTCAAAAGCGAAGAATCATGGTTTGGTATTGAACAAGAATATACGTTTTTTGAAGGACGTAATCCATTGGGATGGCCTGAGGGAGGTTATCCTGCTCCACAAGGACCATTTTACTGTGGTGTAGGAGCTGATGAGGTATTTGGTCGTGAAATTGTTGAACATCATTTAGAATTATGTCTCGAAGCTGGATTAGAATTGTCAGGTATTAATGCAGAAGTAATGCCAGGTCAATGGGAATATCAAGTTGGTCCACTGGGACCTTTAGAAGTTTCAGATCAGCTTTGGATATCTAGATGGTTGCTTTACAGAATATCAGAAGATTACGGTGTAAGTGCTACATTACATCCTAAACCTGTTAAGGGAGACTGGAATGGCGCGGGAGCACACATCAATTTTAGCACCAAATCAATGCGAGAAAAAGGTGGTATTAAAGTTATTAATAATGCTTGTGAGAAGCTTTCCAAAAAACACGAAAAACACATTAATATTTATGGCGCACATAATGAGCAAAGACTAACAGGCAAACATGAAACTTGTAGTATTAGTGAATTTAGATATGGTGTTAGTGATAGAGGTGCTTCAATTAGAATACCAATGCAAACCGCAAATGATGGATACGGATATTTAGAAGATAGGCGACCCTCTGCAAATATGGATCCATATAAGGCTTGCGCAGCATTAATAGACACAACTTGTAGTTAAGTTAGTAAATTGTAGCTTATGGTTCATCAAAAGCTACTAAACTGGTACGATAAAAATAAAAGAAATCTCCCATGGAGAAAAACACGCAACCCATATAAGGTATGGATTTCTGAAATCATGTTGCAACAAACTCAAGTAAAAACAGTCATTCCATATTTCAATAAATGGATGAAAAATTATCCTAGCCTTAACACTCTTAAACAAGCCAACTATGATGATATGCTAAAAATATGGGAAGGGTTGGGATATTATAGTAGATGCCAAAACATATATAAAGCTACACAAATTATTGATAAATCTTTTCCAAAAAAGTATGAAGATTTAATAAGTTTGCCAGGGATTGGAGACTATACTGCCAAAACAATTCTTTCCATAGCTTATGATAGAAAATATGTTGGAATTGATACTAACATAGAAAGAATAGGTTATAGACAGCTTGGATTGAAAACAAAAAGTAAAAGGAATCAAAATAGAGTAACAAAATTTTTAGAAAAAAATCAAAGCATCGTCAGGCCAGGAGATTATAATGAAGCTTTAATGGATCTAGGAAGTTCTGTATGTAGAGCAAACCTCACATTCTGCAATCAATGCCCTATAAGCAGTTCATGTAAGGCATACCAATCCTCTTATCCAACGAGGTATCCTCGTCCAAAAGTTTCAAAAAAAATACCAATATTTGATATTGCAGTTTCATTGATAAAGTTTGATGATAAAATCCTTATTTCGAAAAGAAAGAATACTAAATTTTTAGAGGGTTTATGGGAATTCCCTGGAGGAAAGATCGAAAAAAATGAATCAGCAGAAAAAGCTATTATTCGTGAAATAAAAGAAGAAACCAATCTTGATATAAAAGCACCAACTTACTTAGGCTCCATAAAACATCAATATTCTCACTTTGGAGTCAATATATCATTATTTATTTCACATCCAAAATCTATTAGAAAACTATTTATGAATCAGGATTTTAGGTGGATACGTTTCGATGAAATTGATAAATATGCTTTGCCAAAAGCAAATCATAAAATGTTAGATATTATTAAAAAGTTGGATTAAAATAGCCGATATGATAAGAACATTAATTTCTGCTGTTGTATTTATTTTATTTTTACCACTATTTGCCTTGGTTATGATTATTGGCATTATTTTTTCATATGTTATACATTCAAGAAATCTTTATTATCCTTTAATACCATTATCCAGTCGGTTGCTTATGTTAGTATCCTTTCAATGGTTTAAAATCAAGGGTCAGGTCCCTAAAAAAGAAAATGGTCCATACATTTTTATGTTTAATCATGAATCAATGTTTGATGTATTTATGTTGGGTGGCTCTATTCCTTATTATGTAAACGCAATTGGCTGGGAAGGAATTTTTAAGTGGCCTCTTTTTGGTTTTTTTGTAAAAAGATACGGTGCTTATGCTATAACGCATGATAATACTGATAAGGCGCGCGAAACATTAAAAGCAGCTGAAAAAATATTGGTTGAAGACGGAGATTCGATGTTGTTTTCACCAGAGGGGCAAAGAACTCTTACAGGAGAAATGGGTGAATTTAAAAAAGGCGGATTTCATTTTGTAAAAAGTACAAATGTTGCATCAATCGTGCCTGTTGGATTGATTGGAGCTTATAGGGCTAATGTAAGAAATAGCTGGATTGTTAACCCTGGAAAGCTAACAACTGTATTTGGTGAGCCTATAACTCCTGCAGAATATAAGGATTTAAGCGTTGAAGAATTACGAGATCTTACAAAGTCTAGAGTAGCTAATCTTTTAGTTTAAGTATCTAATTTTAGGATGAATTAGTCCTGCTAATCCACATAATCCAGCCATCAGTCCAAATAATAAAAATATTTCGTGTATACTCATGAACTCTGTAAGCAAACCAATAATTCCACTTGAAACAGCAGTCATGCTTAAAATTGATACTGAAATAATTGCAAAGATACGACCGAGCAATTTTTCTGGTATATTTTTTTGCATAATAGATACTCTTGAAATAACTAAGAAAGGAATACCAATTCCATGAATGAAAGACAAAAAGTTTAATAGATTTAATGTTTCTATAAAATAGTACAAGCAGAAACTCGCCCCGTCGATAAATAAGCCTAACAGAAACAATAGACCATGAGGTAATTTATTCCCAATTTTATATACAGTTGCAGTACCAATAAGCATTCCTAAACCAACAAACGCCTCAACTAGTGCAAAATCAGATGCGGTACCACCCAAGTAAAGTTTAACTAATATTGGTATCCCGACTATTGCAGGACCCATAACAAACAAGTTACTAAGTAAAGTTAGAAAAATAATAAATGCGAATGTTGTATGCTCTCTAAGATAATTAATACCTTCTTTTGTCTTAAAAATAATTTTATATATATTAATTTCTTCTTTTTCAACGATGTCAATTGGGGCCATTGTCGTAATAGCTGCAGCTATAAAATAAAATATAAGACAAAAAACAAATAAGTGTTCAACATTGTAAACTATTAAAAGTTGAGCAGCAATGATTGGACCTATTAATACTGCTGTTTGCCAAGAAATGTTAACAACCGAATTTGCCTTTAATAACCCCTCCTTGTTAATCTGAGTAGGTAAATAAGCATTAAACGCTGGAACCATGGGCAAACCAAATGCATTATGAAAAAAAGCAATTAGCACTATTATCCATATTGAAGTTATATCAAAAAAAAATAACATTGGTATTAGCGCCAAAACCAACCCTTGCATTATGGTTGCAAATGTTATCATTTTTGTTTTAGGGAATAAATCAACTATAGCACCAATAAATAAGCCACACAAGATTGCAGGTAAATAAGATGTCATAGCAACAATTCCTGTGATTTTTTCAGAATTGGTTAGATCCAACACAAGCCATATAAAAGCAACATCATAAATTGCTCTAGCTATTGAATTCATTAACGGTACAGTTAATAAAAATATATTTAAATTTTTTTCTTTGAACATAGAAATGAAACTACGTATAATTAATATAATTATGGCATACATTATAGCAGATCCTTGTGTTGGAACATGCGATACAGCATGTGTAGAAGTTTGCCCCGTAGACTGTATCCACGGCCCAGATGATCCCGAAGGATCTGGTGAAGAAGCAAAAGAAAGTGGCTATAATGTTACTAATAAACAATTGTATATAAACCCAGAAGAGTGCATTGATTGTGGAGCATGTGAACCTGAATGTCCGGTTGATGCAATTTATGATGAAGACGAAGTGCCTGATGAATATGATGCCTCAATTGACAAAAACTATAGTTTCTTTGGTCAAGAAAGATAAGTTTATAATTTCCTAACATTTTACACATTCATTCTCTATTTTTACAATCATAAAACTTTATTTTTATATGGATAAAAATCAAATATTAGAAAAGCTTAAGACTATTAATTACCCAGGTTTCAATAGAGATATCGTTTCCTTTGGCATGGTTAAGGATATAATCGTAGATAATAAGACTATTACGATCATGCTTTCAATTTCATCTCAAAATGAAGAAAAGAAAAATCTGCTAGTTAAACAAATTTCCGAATCCATTCAATCAAATGACTTTGTAGTTAAAATCAAAATTTTAGATCAGGCTGTGAGTAATACAGTAGATACAAGTAATAAAGATGCAAACGTTGATGGTAAAATTAAGAATATTATTGCGGTTGCAAGCGGTAAAGGAGGTGTTGGAAAATCAACTATAGCTTTAAATGTTGCGTCAGCACTAGCTGAATTAGGTCATAAAACTGGTCTGCTAGATTTAGATATTTACGGACCTTCTTTGCCAATCACTATGGGAGTAAATGACAATCCACAAGTTGTTAATGAACAAAAAATTATACCAATTGAAAAAAATAATTTAAAACTAATGAGCTTTGGCTTTATTAGCGGCAATCAGGCACCTGTAGTTTGGAGAGGTCCATTAGTTGCAAAAATGACCGAACAGTTTTTTAAAGATGTTTCATGGGGAGATCTTGATTATTTGATCTTAGATCTTCCGCCCGGTACTGGCGATGTACAGTTGACTCTTTCACAAAAAATTCCTTTGGATGGAGCAATAATAATAACAACTCCCAATGATATCGCATTAACCGATGTTAGAAAAGGGGCAGATATGTTTAGAAAAGTAAAAACTAAATTACTTGGAGTTGTTGAAAATATGTCTTTTATGAACATTGAAGGAAAAATTCCAGGAATGAATAATCAAGAAATATTAATAAACGGGAAATCAATTATGGTTGAAAATGAAGCCTTTTCATTCAATTTTCATTTGTTTAAAAAAGGAGGAGGGCTTTTAGAAAGCGAAAGATTAGACATCCCATTGCTTGCAGAAATACCATATTCTGAAGATTTAATGCTTTCAATTGATAAAGGAGAGCCGTTAGTTCAATCTAACTCAAAACATTCCATATCAAAAATATTCATTAAAATAGCTCAAAGTTTGGTTAAACAATATGAGTAATATTTTTTTGAACCATTTAGGAATTATAATGGATGGTAATGGGAGATGGGCTATTAAGAAGAATCAACCTAGAGCTTTTGGACATAAAAAAGGTGCTAAAACAGCTAAAAAAATAATCAATTACTGTGTAGAAAAAGAAATACAATTTCTCACATTATATACTTTTTCAAATGAAAATTGGCAAAGACCTAATGAAGAAATAAGCACTTTAATGGAATTATTATCATATATGCTTAAGAATGAGCTAGACAGTATGATGAGGAACAATATAAGGTTTAATGTCGTTGGAAGATTAGCGGAATTACCAATAAAAACTCAAGAATCAGTGGAATTAACGATTAATAAGACAAAGAATAATTCGGGCTTATTTTTAACTTTAGCATTAAGCTACGGAGGACGTCAAGAAATAATTGATGCAATTAACTCAATTATAGAGAACAGTATTGAAATAATTGATGAAGATATTCTAAAAAATCACTTATATTGCCCTGAATTGCCAGATGCAGATCTGATTATAAGAACTGGTGGCGAAACAAGATTAAGTAATTTTTTATTATGGCAATCAGCTTATGCAGAGATTCACACCTCCAAAAAGCTTTGGCCTGAGTTTGGCGTAAGAGATATTGAGAAAGCATTAGAAGATTTTAAAAGTAGAAATAGAAAGTATGGAAAAATTTAAAAAATGAAATATTTGAGACTATATGCATTTTTTTTGGTTTTGTGCACACAAATTTTATCTCAAGAAGTTACTTTATATAGAGTTAATATATTGGGTAACACAACGACATCTGATAAGATGATTAAGTATTCAGCAGGTTTAAGAGATGGTACCAAAATTCAAAGAGCTGACATTTCGACCGCAATATCAAGACTATGGGATTTAGGGCTTTTTGATGATATAAGTATAGTTCTGGATAACGAGTCTCAATATGGTGTAGAGATAACAATTAATGTTATTGAAAATCCAGTATTAAATAATATTATTTTTGATGGAATATCTATTAGAGAGGGTAGACTTAAAGATGTGATTTCAATTAGACAAGGGCAAAGAATTAAAACCAATTCATTAGATGAGGCATCAAGATCTATCATAGATTTATATAAAGAGGATGGATACTATGATATCTCAGTTATACCATCAGTGGTAGCGCCTCAAGACACAGTTGTAAGAACAGAGTATGCTAAAGATATTTTATTTTTAATCGAAGAAAATAAAAAATATAGATTATCATCTATTGTTTTTAAAGGAAACGAACAATTTTCTGAAAGAAAATTGAGAAAAGAATTAAATAACACCAAAGAGAAAAAATGGTGGACATTTTGGGTGAAAAATTTTGATAATGAAAGATTAAAAGAAGATATAGAAAGCTTAACTAATTTTTATAATAATCAGGGTTTCAGAGATTTTAGAGTACTAAATGAAACAATAGAAGTAAATAAAGACAATGCCACCCTATCATTGAATTTAAAAATCGAAGAAGGACCAAAATATAAGTATTCAGAATTTCGATTTGAAGATAATAGAGTAGCAAGTACAGAAGAACTTCAGAGGCTATTAAACTTGAAGAAGGGAGAAGTATTTTCAAAAGAACAATTTGATAAATCTGTTTATGAAAATATGATGAGTATTTATCAAAACAAGGGTTATATTTTTAGCAACGTGACTCCAGTAATCACACCAGTTGGAGAAAATTCTTTGGATATATTATTTAAATTTAATGAGGGCAATAAAGTTTATATTGACCAAATTTTTGTTTCTGGAAATGAGAAAACGAGAGAGAATGTTATTAGAAGGGAGCTTAAAATATATCCTGGCGATGTCTTTAACAGATCTAAGCTAATGAGAAGTCAAAGAGATATTTGGATTTTGAATTATTTTGATAATGTTATTCCTGATGTAACTCCTGTTTCAGATGACAAAGTAAGCCTTGATTTTCTTGTAGAAGAAAAACAATCAACTCAAAGGATCAATGCAAATTTAGGTTTCACTGGAGAGTATGGCATGACAGGAGGTGCTGGCGTAGAGTTTGATAATTTTAGAGGAAGAGGTCAAAAATTAAATGTAGGAATAAGTACAGGAACCAACTTTTCTTTATATTCAGGTCAAGAGCCATCTAAGTATAAATCTTTGAATATTAGCTTTCAAGATCCCATGATTAATGATAGCCCATTTTTAGTTGGTGCATCAGTATTTTATTCTTACAGAGGTTCGTCCACAAATTATTACTTTCCTCTAGATTTTACTGTTGGAGGAGCTGTTGCAAGTTTTGGAAGAAGGCTAGAGTGGCCAGATGATTTTTTTAGAGTTATGTGGTCTGTTAAGTTTATGCAAAAAGAATATGAAGGTACGCAAGCAGATATTGATCAGTATATAGGTGGTCTTCAAAAAACTAGAGGAATTAGCATAAGCCAAACATTTTCAAGGGATAGTAGAAATAGAGCGGAATTCCCTACAAAAGGATCTACTTTTATGATTAATAGTACATATTCTGGTGGAATCCTTGGAGGAAATGAAAATTTTCAAAAACATATGATGAATCTTGAATGGTTCACGCCAACGTTTTCAAAATTTATTTTATATAGCTCAGCTAAGGTAGGAGTTATTAAAAATATTAGTGTTGATGATGATACCCCCAGCTTTATACCATTTGATGAGCGATTTATTATGGGAGGAAATGGAATACCCTACGGCAATGCTTTTAGGGGATATCCGGATAATTCTTTAGGACCTCAATCTAATGGAGGCCAAGCTGTAGGTGGAAATTCAATGGGAAGATTAGTTACAGAGCTGAGATATCCAATATCGGAGAATCCTGTAATTTATATCATGGCTTTTGGCGAGCTTGGAAATGTTTGGAACACATCAAGATTGACAGAACCATTTTACATTGATAGATTCAGTTCAATTTCCATGAAAAAATCAGCTGGAATTGGGGTTAGGTTTTTTATGCCAGGTCTTGGTAAATTAGGTTTTGACATGGGTTATGGTTTTGATGATATTAATGGAGATGGTAATCCTCATGGTTGGGAGTACACCATCACATTTGGACAAACTTTTTAAAAAGGAGATTAAAGATGTATAAAAAGATATTATTTAGCGTTTTGATGATCAATATTATTTTTGCTCAGCAAAAACTAGGTGTAGTTTTTTCTGAAACAATTAGATTGAATTTTGAAGAATTCAAGCAGGTTGAGCAACAACTTCAACTTGATCTAGAGGTCATTCAAAAAGAATATCAATTAATGGCTACCAAGCTTGACAGTATGGTTAAAGAATACGAACAACAAAATTTAATGCTTTCAGAAGATTTAAAAAAAGCAAAAGAACAAGACATTGTAGATATGAATCAGTCGATGCAAAGCTTTCAGCTATCAAAGGTTGGACCTAATGGTGAGTTAACTCAGAAGCAAGCTCAATTAGAGTTTCAGCTTGTTGAAAAATTTAAGGCAGCTGTTAATGCAGTAGCTATTTCGAAAGGTTTTGATTTAATAATTGACGGATCTCAAGCTTCCTTGTATACAAAGCCAACTATTGATTTAACGGACGACGTACTCTACGAGCTTAGAAAGACTAATCAAGCCTCAGAATAAATAAGGTAACGCTTTGATTACTCTTAAAGAGGTTGCTGATAAAATTGATGGTATATTAATTGGCGAGGAATCAATTCCCATATTGTCAGTCGATGATATAGCTTCGGCTTCTAGTGAATCCATTGCTTTTGCTTTTCTTCCAAAGTATAAAAAAGCAATTAATGAATCAAGAGCTTCAGCCTTCATTGTTACATCCCAAAATGATCTAGGCAATAAAGCAGGTATTGTTGTCAATAATCCTTATTTATCTATGATTAAAGTTTTAGATATGTTTGATCAAAGGCCTGTTCCTAGCTATGAAGTTTCAGAACTTTCAACTATCCATAATTCAGTAGATAAAAAAGTAAACTTACATTTAGGACCTTTTTCCGTTATAAGCAAAGATGTTAAAATAGGTAATAATGTTTTTATAGGTAGTGGTGTAAAAATTGGTGCAGGATCTGTGATAGGAGATGACTGCATTCTTTATGATAATGTTGTTCTGTATGACAATATTACTGTTTGTACAAATAGCATTATACATTCTGGTACTGTAATTGGTAGTGACGGGTTTGGTTACCATACCAATGATAGTTTCCACCATAAAATCCCTCACATCAAAAATGTAATAATCGGAGAAAATGTAGAAATAGGAGCCTCCTGTACAATAGATAGAGGATCGGTTCAAGATACCGTTATAGGAAATTACTCTAAGTTAGATAATCAAGTACATTTAGCGCATAATGTGAAAATTGGAGAAGGTTGTTTAATAGCAGGTGGTGTTTTCATTGGAGGAAGCTCAATCATAGAAGATTTTGTAACAATTGCAGGTAAGAGTGATATAGGGCCACATATAAAGATAGGATCAAAGACTGTACTTGCAGCACGATCTTGTGTCCTTAAATCATTACCAGGTTCAGCAATGTATGGAGGAAACCCAGCTCGTCCAATTAAAGAAAAGCAAAAAAGAGATGCACTTTTTACAAGATTTGAAATTCTAGAAAAAAAATTAAAAAAAAATGTCATCTAAGCAACGCACAATAAGACATTCCGTGTCATGTACAGGTGTTGGACTTCATACTGGAGTACAGAGTACCATCACATTTCATCCAGCGGACGAAAATACTGGAATTAGATTTATTAGAAATGATATGAATGATCAAGTTGTTACTCCATATATTGATAATGTTGTTGATCTCACTAGAGGAACTACAATAGAAGAAAATGGAGTAAGAGTTCATACTACCGAACATGTAATGTCTGCATGCGCTGGAATGAGAATTAATAATTTGATTATTGAGCTCAATAGTAAAGAGCCACCTGTTATGGATGGTAGTTCCAAGGATTTTGTTGCGTCCCTGAAAGAAGGTGAAATCATTGAACAAAAAGCTAGAGTTGACTTCTTGGAAATTACCAAGCCAGTAGTATATAGTGACGAAGAAAAAGATGTTGAAGTGCTGGCAGTGCCTTTTGATGGATTTAAAACTACTTTTACAATTCAATATGATTTAGATGATTTAGATGTACAATATAGCTCAATTCAGAATGCTTACACTAATTATGAAAAGCAAATAGCCCCAGCAAGAACTTTTTGCTTGTTAAGTGAAGTCACAGAACTAACTAAGCAAGGTCTTATTAAAGGTGGTAATTTAGGAAACGCAGTGATTATTGTTGATAAGGACATGGACGGCGAAGAAGTAAAGTTTTTTAAAGATAAATTTGGTATTAAATTTTATAAAGGAACAAGAGGTCTATATAAGTCACAACAGTTACGCTTTAAAAATGAACCAGTAAGACATAAAACATTAGATCTTATTGGAGACCTAGCTTTACTTGGTAAACCTATAAAAGGTCATGTAACAGCAATAAAAAGCGGGCATAAAGGAAATGTTGAATTTGCCAAATTATTAAGAAATGAATTTCAAGAACAATTTTAATATGAAAGATATAAGCTATATATTAGAAATGATTCCTCATAGATATCCATTTCTTTTGGTGGATAAAATAGTAGATAAAAAAGAGAAATCATATATTAAGACTATTAAAAATGTCACAATCAATGAACCATATTTTACTGGTCATTTTCCTGAAAAACCTATAGTACCAGGAGTTTTAATTCTGGAGTCTATGGCTCAGTCAGCATGCCTTATTATTTTAGATTACATTGATGATCCTGATAATCACTTAGTTTATTTATCCAAGGTAAACAATTTTAGAATTTTAAAGAACGTAATCCCTGGTGATCAAATTATAATTACTGCAGAAACAATTAAAGAAAAAATGAACTCATTTAAGTTTAGATCTACCTGTCATGTAAATGATGATTTGGTAGCAAAGGCAGATTTTATAGCATCGCTAGTTAATAAATAGGAGAAAGTCATCATCAATAAAATACATAAAACTAATGTTATTTCTAGTTCAGCTAAAATTGGTAACAATGTTTCGATTGGGGCTTTCAATGTGATTGAAGACAATGTTATTATTGGCGACAATGTAAAAATTGGTAATTTTAATACAATTTCTGAATTTACTGAAATAGGAAATGATTGCCATATTGTTAACAATAGTAGCATAGGAGCAATTCCGCAAGATAAGAAGTTTGAAGGAGAAAAAACCAAGCTTGTAATTGGAGATAGAAGCATTATAAGAGAATTTGTTACTTTAAACAGGGGAACTAAAGAGACTGGAGAAACAAAAATTGGTGAGGATGTTTTACTAATGACAGGTGTTCATGTAGCGCATGACTGCATCATAGGGGACAATGCCATTCTTGTAAATTTAGTTGCGTTAGGCGGACATGTTGAAGTTGGTGATTGGGCTATTTTAGGCGGAGCAAGTAATGCCCATCAATTTTGTAAAATTGGTAAGCATGCAATGATTGCTGCAAACTCTAAGTTGGTTCAAGATGTTCCTCCTTTTATTCTAGCAGGAAAGCATCCAGTAAAGTATTCTGGTATCAACTCTCTTGGATTAACGAGAAGAGGTTATGGTGAAGAGGAAAAATCTAGCATCAAGAAAGCTTATAGATATCTATTTAGATCAGAATTAAATCAAACAGATGCATTAAATAGGATTAAAGAAGAATTCAAGGGTAACTCTCATATTGAAGATATTATAAATTTTTATGAATCAAGTAAAAGAGGAATCATTTAGACTCTCAAGATGAAAAAAAATATTTTTGTATTTGGATCTACTGGATCTATTGGAATCCAAACTCTTGATGTTTTATCAAATAGCAATACCTTTAAAGTAATTGGGCTAAGCTGTAAATCAAATAGCGATCTTTTATTCGAGCAAGTAAAATTATTTAATCCTGCTTTAGTCGCCATTAACAATATTGATAAATCGCATGGTTTAATTAGTTATTGTAAGCAAAAAAATATTAAGCTTATTCATGGTGATAACGCTTCAAGCAATATTCCGTATGAAGATATTGATATTGCAGTAAATGCGATTGTTGGCAGTGCTGGATTACAGCCAACTATTCAGTTGATTGAAAATGGAATAGATATTGCACTAAGTAATAAAGAGTCTCTTGTTTTAGGGGGTCATATTATAATGCCTCTAGCAAGGAAAAATAATGTTACAATCTTACCAGTTGATAGTGAGCATTCAGCAATTTACCAATGTTTACATGGTGAAGATATTTCTGAATTAAAAAAAATAATTTTAACAGGTAGTGGAGGACCTTTTTTAAAAAGAGAGCTAAGCACCTTTGATTCGATAGCACCTCAAGAAGCATTAAATCACCCTAATTGGGATATGGGAAAGAAAATATCTATAGATTCGGCAACTATGATGAATAAAGCCCTAGAGTTAGTTGAAGCTTTATGGTTGTTCAATGTGAACCTAGACCAGATTGAGGTTGTTATTCATCCACAATCTATAGTTCATTCAATGGTAGAATTTGTCGATGGTTCTTATAAGGCACATTTGGGAGTACCAGATATGAGAGTTCCAATTCAATATGCTTTAACATGTCCATCAAGAAAGAATACTCATGTTAAAAGCTTAGATTTTACAAAAATGGATTTACAATTTAGTAAACCCGATATAAATAGGTATCCAGTGTTAGAGTTGGTAAAAAAATTAATCATCGCTGGCGGGAATAGAGTTCCAATAATGAGTATTACAAATGATTATATTGTACAAAAATTTTTAAATGAAGAAATAACATTTAGTGAAATGCTTCCTCTTATTAAAAAAACAATTAAAAAATTTTCAAGTGATGATTTACCAACGCTTGAAGATTTAATTACATTAGATAAAAATATTAAACTATATTTGGAGCTTAAGTAGAGAGATGATTTATATATTAGCATTTATAGTATTAATTGGAGTTATAGTATTTGTCCACGAGCTTGGACATTATTTGGCAGCTAGAAGCGTTGGCGTTGGCGTTGAACGTTTCTCAATTGGTATGCCACCAAATTTTGTTGATTTTACCAAAACTAAAAAAGGATTAATTATTGATATATATTTTTTTGTTATAAAGAATGGAAAAGTAAAATGGCAAAAAATATATTCAACTACACTTTCATCATTTAATAATCCTTCAAAAACTATTTTTACTATTGGACTTTTGCCCTTAGGCGGTTATGTAAAAATGAAAGGTATTTTAGATGAGAGTATGGATAGCGAATTTAAGGGAGAAGAGGATGAGCTTGAATCAAAGAATTCTCTCCAAAAAATATGGGTTATGAGTGCAGGTGTAATAATGAATCTCATACTTACTTTTTTTGTTTTCACTCTTATTGGCAACCTGCAAGGTGACACAAAGATTGAAAACCCAAATACAATAATTGACTATATTGTTCCTGATCAACCAGCTGATAATGCTGGACTGCTAGTCGGTGATTCTTTTATATCAATCGAAGGCGAAAACGTAGAAAGTTGGTATGAAGCAGTTGCACAAATTGAAAAATATCCCAATAAAACGATCAATATATCATTTTACAGGCAGGGTGAAATATATAACGAGCAAGTCACTTTAGGAGCAAGACCTGACTTGGCTTCAGGAAGAGTAGATAGAGAAGTTGGGGCACTTGGAATTTCTAAAACCCAAGTACCAGTAGAGTTAAACATTACAGAATCTTTTGCTTACGGACTTAATGAAACCAAATGGGCAATGACCCTAATGACTTCTTCATTGAAAATGATTTTTCAAGGTAACGTTTCAAGGGATGAGGTTGGTAGTGTTATCATGATAGGAGATATGGCCGGACAGGCAGCGCAAGCTGGTTTAGTCCCATTCTTATTTTTAATGGCATTAATCAGTGTCAATCTAGCTTATATAAATATTTTACCAATACCTGGTTTAGACGGTGGGCACATTGCACTAATTTTAGTAGAGTTCGTTTTAGGAAGAAAGTTATCGGTAAAAACTAGAATTAGAATTCAATCAGTCGGAATGTTTATTTTACTATCGTTAATGGTTTTTTTACTTCTGAACGATATTATTCGCGTACTTTTTTAAGTCGAAGACTTATAACTCCTTGCCCTAACTTTATTAATATTTGAATTGGTACTAAATTACCATTAATTGATGCGTAAGAAATTTCCATATCCCCTTTATTTTTAAGAACTGCATCATCATTTTTGCTTGGTGTTAATGTATATGCTAAAAATGTACCGTATGGTGTTCTAATTTTATTGACCCCCTCATTTGTTAGCTCTATCTCCTTTACTTTGCCGGCATCAACAATATTAAATTTTTTTGAAGTTTCTATCGGTATTTCAAATTCCGGAAGAATAAGTAAAAGTGAGTAAGGATCAAAGGTGTTTTCATTGATAATATATTTTTTACCATTTGTATTTGCCAACTCTCCTTGAATTGAAGTGATAGATTTTTTCTTTTTACGTAATTCGCGTATGCTTTTCTCTTGTCTTACAACATTTAAATTTTCTTTGTCAATCCAAACGTCAATTTTATTTCTAATCTTATATATCCTGTCTCCAAGCTTTGATGTTTTAACGCTAAAGTTTAAATGGTATACATCTTGACCTCCAATGTTGTCCGTTTTTTCAACAGATAAAGAAGCTTCACCTATTTTGATATTTAGTAGATCTATATATGCGCTATACTCATACTTAATTACTTTACTAAACCGATTAATGTCAGGCATGCTCCACGACAAAGAAATAAATAAAATTATTAAATAAGCTCTCATTTATCTTATTTGTTCTATCTCTTTATTATTAATTAAAAATATTTTTGATGCACTATTGTTTAATACTCCGTCATCTATAAGCAAGTCAATCTGATTACCGAATACTTCTTCTATATCGTCTGGTGATATAAGAGGGTTATTTCCTGTTTTATTTATGCTAGTAGTAGTTATAGGATTTCCATAACTCTCTAATACTTTTTTTAAAAAATTATGGTTTGGTATTCTGAATCCTATTTTTCCGTCTTTAGTAATTTTTTCGTTAAATGATTTTGGATAATAATCAGCTATACAGGTACTACCATCTTCAATCAGTTCAATAATTTTTCCTTCAATACTACTACTAATCATTATATGATTTTTAATGATATTATAATTACTAAGTGCAATACTCATAGGTTGCACACGATTTTTAAGTACATTTATTCTATCAATACCAATGTCATTGTTGATTGCTGTACCTAAACCGTAAATTGTATCTGTTGGATAAGCAATAATTTTATTTTCGTTTAGGGCAGAGATAAATTTTTCGATCGCATTAGGGTGAGTTGTTTTAATTCTCTCCATTAGTATGTTCTCACAGATTTCCATCGTTTATGAAACCAAAAATATTGTTCAGGTTTTTTTCTAATAGTGCTTTCAATTTTTTGTGTGTATTGTTGGACAATGGAACCAATATCTTGATTGATATCAATTTTAGTGAACGAAGCTATATAATAACCGCTATTTTCTATTATATCAGCATAAATTAAAGGAATTTTTTTTCGTTTTGCTAAGATGGCAGCACCTGAATGAGTTGAAGAATCAATGTTAAAAAATTTTGTATTTACACCTTTTTTCTTTGCATCTTGATCGCTAAGTAAAATCAAAACATTATTATTCTTTAGAGCTTTAGTTAATAACTTAGAATCCCCACCTTTATAAAGTTGATTTCTCATAAATTTACCCCTAATTCTTTTAAAGAATAGATCGGAACCACTATTATTTTGTTTGTATGCAACGCCAGTTAAATCAATGCCAAGACTATTAAGTGCAAAAAATAATTTATCAAACGATCCGAAGTGTGAGCTTACTAAAATTGCACCGTTTCCGCTTAAACTTTTTAAAATAAGATTCACATCCTTAAATTTTATTTTCTTGATATCATAAAATTTTGGATATGCAATGAATTCTAAAAATTCTTTAGTGTAGAATTTATATGATTTTTTCATCACTTGATTGTGCCATTTAGCATCTTTTTCAGGGAAAGCCCATTGTATATTTTTTAAAACCACCCTTTTCCTCATTTTTAGCACATGGAATAGTAGACTATAAATAATTTTATAGGTAATTTTATAAGCAAATGTTGGAGCATTTCTCAAGTATAAAGAAAAAGCTTTTAAAAAAAAATACATCACCTAAATGTAAATCTTTGAAATAGTAATGAAAACAAAATTTAAGAACATAATTATTAGCGCTATTTTTCTCTTTTCAGTATTTATTGCTGCAGAGGGATTAAGTAAGAAAGTATATGTTGTACCAATTCAAGATGTAATTGATCTTGGAATACCAGGATTAGTTAGTAGAGGCATTGATTTAGCGGAATCTAACAATGCTGATTTAATCATATTTGATATTGATACTTTCGGCGGTAGAGTAGACGCAGCTACACAAATTAAAGATGCAATAGCATCAACCGAAATTGAAACTATTGCTTTTATTAATAGAAGAGCTATTTCAGCAGGGTCATTGATTTCTCTATCTTGCGATCAAATATTTATGACTGAAGGCGCAACCATCGGAGCAACCAGCGTAGTAGATATGTCTGGTTCTAAACAATCTGAAAAATCACAGAGTTATATGCGTGAAGAGATGGCAGCAACTGCAGAAAAATCAGGTAAAAATCCTGAAATTGCAAGAGGTATGGTCGATGAAGAATTAAGTTTTGAATTCCTTATTGTAGAAGGTGACACTTTAACTGTTACAGATATAGAAGGTAGAAAAGAAGGAAAATTAATAACTCTTACTACCGAGTTAGCATTAAAGTATGGTATTGCAGATGGGAAAAGCGAAAGCATTGAAGAGCTTCTTTCAAGCCTAAACGTTGAGGACTATCAAATCACCCTAGTTGATGAAAACTGGTCAGAGAATGTAGTCCGTATCTTAACAAATCCAACTGTATCATCATTACTTACTACCTTCGGAACTATAGGAGTTATATCCGAATTATATAGCGCAGGCTGGGGTATTGGAGGAACAATTGGTATCATATGTCTCACCCTCGCATTAGGAGCTGGATATTTGACTCAATTGGCATCTGCGACTGATCTATTAATTGTATTTTTTGGTTTAGCTATGCTATTTATTGAATTTGTTGCTATTCCTGGCTTTGGCATATTTGGTATTACAGGAATTGTAGTTTTATTTTACGGATTATATTTATTATTAATTCCAGATATTCCTGTTGGACCGGAAGTATATTCAGAAGCGTTAGATGGTTTTTCATGGGCGATTGTTGTTGGTATTTTTGGAATAATATTTTTGTTAAGAATAATAGGTAAATCTGCTTTTTTTCAGAAGCTAATTAGCACTGATTCAAATAGAACTACACTAAAAAAGAATTATAAGAATAGAAGTAAAGTTGAGTAGTTGTAATGTTTAATAAAGCAAAGACTTAAATTTGAATATAACATAAAGGAGGAGTAATGGGACTATATGTTGCCATACCATTAATATTATTTATTTTACTACTACTATGGATTGTGCCAGTTGGGTTATGGTTACAAGCTATTTTTAGTATTGGAGGAGGACACGTTACAATTTTTAATCTCGTAGGTATGAGATTTAGAAGGGTTCCCCCAGGAGTGATTGTAAACGGATTAATTGCTGCAAAAAAAGCTGGATTAGATCAGGTCAATGGTGACGATTTAGAGGTTCATTACATGGCCGGTGGTAATGTAGATAAAGTTGTTGATGCATTAATTGCTGCTTCAAAGGCAGGAATTGAGCTCACATTCTCTATTGCTACTGCTATTGACTTAGCTGGAAGAGATGTGCTCTCAGCTGTACAGACTAGTGTATATCCAAAAGTTATTGATGCGCCAGTAGATGGAAAATTATCTGCAGTGGCAAAAGACGGTATTGAAGTGAGAGCAAGAGCTAGGGTAACAGTAAGAACTGATATTCCAAATCTAGTTGGTGGTGCTACTGAAGATACCATTATCGCAAGAGTCGGTGAGGGTATTGTAAGCGCTATTGGCTCAAGAGAAACTTACGAGGCAGTACTTGAAAATCCTGATTCTATTTCAAGAACAGTATTAGAAAAAGGATTAAATAGCGGAACTGCTTTTGAAATTTTATCCATTGATATCGCTGATATAGATGTTGGTAAAAATATTGGTGCTCAACTTCAAGCAGATCAAGCTGAAGCCGACTTAAGAGTTGCACAAGCAAAAGCCGAAACTAGAAGAGCTATGGCAGTTGCACTTGAGCAAGAAATGAAAGCAAAGGTTGTTGAGGCTGAATCTGAAGTACCTCTTGCAATGGCAGATGCATTTAAACAAGGTAACTTAGGAGTATTAGATTATTATAAATTAGATAATATTGCATCTGATACTAGTATGAGACAGTCTATTGCAGGTGTTTCAGACGATAAAAAGGATGACTCTGAGGGCTAATCGTTGGAAGAGTTAATATATTGGGGAGCAATATTTCTTTTCTATATTTTTTCTGCATACAGAAGTAGACAGAAGAAGCAAAGTAGTAAAGAAGTATTTGCTCCTAAGCCATCATCGAACCAAGAAAATCAATCAAATAAACCAGATTTCAACATATTCGAGTTTCTTGATGAGACAATGGAAAAATCTGCAACTGAACTGAAAGAACTACCTAAACAAGTCAATAGTGAAGTTACTACGGTAGATACATTTAAAGGTACAAGCTCCGCGAATCAGAGTAGTTATATCGTAAATGATCTCAAGGAAAAAAAAGAATATAATATCAAAGAAAAACATTTATCTCATCTTAAAACAAAAATCAATTTAACTAATAAGAAGAATACATCACCATCTAAAAAGCTTTTGACAATTCAGAAGAAACTTCAAAATGAACCTACAAAGTTAGCCATAGTAATGCAGGCAATTTTTGATCCACCAAAATCACAAGGAATTTAAAATGAAGCTACTAATTATGGGCCCTCCAGGAGCAGGGAAAGGAACGCAAGCTAAAATTTTATCAACAAAGTTTAATTTAGTTCACTTATCAACGGGAGATATCCTACGATCTGAAATAAAGAAAGGTTCTCCTATAGGATTGGAAGCACAACTTTATATGAATGCAGGTAATTTAGTTCCAGACAAAGTTCTTTTAGCCATGATGGAAACAACTTTAGAAAATTTTAAAGATAAGGGCTTAATTCTAGATGGTTTCCCCAGAACTATTCCTCAAGCAGAAGGTTTAACTTCTATTTTTGAATCCTTAAATCAGAAAATCGATTATGTAATAAATATATATGTAAATAAAGATGTATTAATTAATCGTTTAGTAGAAAGAGCCGAAAAATCTGGTAGAGCAGATGATACTAAGGAAGTAATTGTCAATCGTCAAAAAGTATATCATAAATTAACAACTCCTTTAATCGAGTATTACAAAAGTGAAATTATTAATATTGATGGTGGCGGATCTATTGAAGAGGTCACTCCAAGAATTTTAAACATAATTAAATAAATGTTTATTTTGGGCGTTACTGGCGGTCTTGCATCAGGAAAAAGTTGTTTATCAAAATATCTTAAAGAGAAATATAATGCATATATTTTTGATGCAGATACCGAAGCTAAAAAATTGTTACATACTAAAGAAGTTAAAAAGCAGATATTAGAAGCATTTCCTAAACTAAAATCCTTTGAAGATAATTTATTATCCCAAATTGTATTTAAAAATAAACAATCTCAGCAAAAATTAAATAGTATTATACACCCACATGTGGATAAAGAAATTGAGCGTAGAATTTTACTTAAAAAAGATAACTATCCATTTTTCGTTATTGATGCAGCGCTAATTATTGAGTCTGGTTCAGTAAACAATTTTAAAGATAAAGGAATGACCTTATTGGTTATTATTGCGGACAAAACTATTAGGAAAGAAAGAGCTGTCTTGCGTGGTAATCTATTAGAAGAATCCATTTTAGAAAGAATGAATTTGCAGCTTCCAGATTCTACAAAAATCAAACATGCAGATTTTATTATCGAAAATAATTCAACAAAAATAGAATTATTTAAAGAGGTTGATAAAATGATTGCTAAAATTTCAAGTGAATAAGATATGTCAAATATTATTTATGTTAGCTATTGTAAGTTGCTCTTCTGACGCCGGCTCTGTAAATATTTTAACTCATAATGACAGTAGTACTGGCGAAGCTGAGGGGAGTATTCAAGACTTTACTGTTGAGCTTGTATCTACTTATGATTCACAAACTGCTTTATTTTCAGCACCATTTGGAAATTTTGTAAGAAATTTTATTGTGCATATTCCTCCTAATTTTGATTCTAAAATTGATTCTCTTCCATTAGTATTTGTATTACATGGATATACTAGTCAAGCTCCAATTATTAGACAATACTCAGGCTTTGATCAAATTTCCGATGAACAAAACTTTATTACTGTTTATGTACAAGGAACTACAGATATTTATGGAAACACAGGTTGGAATGCTGGACTTTTGGGAACATTTTCTACAGTAGATGATGTTGGGCTTTTTAGGTCTCTAATCAATTATTTTAAATCAAATTATAATATTGATTCAGAAAAAATATTTTCAACAGGTATGTCAATGGGAGGTTTCATGAGTTATCGTTTAGCATGTGAGGTAGATGACATAAATAGTATTGGATCTGTAACAGGTTCAATGGCAAGCAATTTAGCATGCCAGCCCCAAACAAAAAAAAGTATTATACATTTTCATGGAGAAGGAGATACAGTTGTTCCTTTTAATGGAGGATATTGGCTTTATTCTGCAAATGAAGCACATGAATTTTGGAAAAATTACAATGATTGTAGCAATCAAGATTCTATTAATCTCCCAGATTTTAATAGAGATGGACAATTTACTAAAAAGATAGTTTCTTATAACTGCGGAGAAGAAAAAACAGTTGAGCTATATTCTTTAGAAGGAGAGGGGCATACATGGTTTAGCCAAAATTGGGGACATGATGTTTCAAGCTCAGAATTAATTTGGCAGTTCTTTAAAAATCAAAAATAATGAACATTAAAAACTCTCATCTAAAATATTTATCAAAAATAGATAAAGTTCAAAAAAGGTTGATAGAAAAGTATGATAAGCCGTTAGTCTCAAAGTCTGAAGATTATATATTAGATTTATGTAGATATATTATTTTTCAACAAATATCTACAAAAGCAGGAATTAGCATATATAAAAGGTTTACTGATTTCTACATCGTTAATAAAAATAAATTAATATCGTGGAATCAAGAGGATTGTAAAAACATTGGACTTTCAAAACAGAAAAAAAACTATATCGAAAATATTTTTAAAGAAAAAAATTCTATAAATGATCTATATGATTGTACGGATCAATCTATAATTAGAAATAAGCTTATTAAGATTAAAGGCATTGGGAACTGGACAATAGATATGTTTATGATTTTCACAAAAGGAGATTTAAATATATTCCCTGAGGGAGATTTAGCATTGATTAATGCTATTAAAAAAGAATATAAAGTGAAGACACTTGACGAAGTAAGAAAAATTGCCAATAAATGGTCTCCTTATAAAACGATAGCTACCTTGTATTTATGGGAATCTTTGGAAGACGATTTTCCTAATTAAAGTCTGATAATTTATATTTTAGAAAAAAATCAACCAATTCTTTGCTAGAATTTATTTCATGATTATTCTTTCCGAAAAATAATTTCTGATAAAACAGATCAAAAGTAGGAGAACCAATCCATACATGGCCACCATCCACCACTTTTAAATGAATCACTTTTGTATCAGAATTATCTTTATAGAAAGTATATTTTTCGACAGTTGTACGATCCTTTTTATGAATATCTTCTATATTTTCAACTACTATTTTATCTAATTGATTGTGTTTAGCCCAAAAGTTGACCGAAGCCATTGTACTCAAATAATATCCATTATATCCATTATATTTTTCCAATCTATCTTTAGTGCCATGAATATGAATTAAAGGAATTTCTCTATTTACATTACACGATCTTTTTTTATTATCAATAAAATTACCTCCAACAGATCCAAATGCAGCTATTTTGTTCGATAATCCGCACATAAGCTCGTAAGAGAACTCACCACCATTTGAAAAACCACAAACATATATGCGATCAGAATCAATATTATATTTTGATGTTACTGAGTCAATAAGCGCATTTACAAAACCAATATCGTCCTCATCATTTATCATATCTTTACCTATATTCCACTTTTTTTTAATTCCTTCTGGATAAATTACTCCAACCCCATTTTGATGAGCATAATTATCCATTTGCGAAAACTCATATTGCTCAATTGCATGGCTTGAAAAACCATGAAAATTGATAATTAAAGGAAAAGGTTTTGATGTATTTTCAGGGAATGAAAAATAGTATTCTCTTTTCGTCCCATTAAAATTAATTATGTCTTTTTTATTAGATATTTTATTCTCTGCTACCCCAAAAAGAAAAAACACAATAAAAACTATAAAAAGTTTACGCACAATTAAAATAGTTCATTTGTTAAACAATGAACTGAACCACCGCTTAAATTAAACTGGGATACTTCAGTTGCATCAAAAATTATGTTATTAGATAAAGCAAATTCTGATATCGGTTTTTGATTTAATTTTTTACTTCCTATGAAAAGTCCTGGAAGTGTAAGACCATTCATTGCTGTTCTAAATCTCAATGACGAATTGATATTATGATGCTCAATTTCTATAAGCTCCCATTGATTTGAAATACAAATATTTCTTAAATCATTTATTTCATTATTATTAAACACTTCTCTAGCACATATAATACCAATACAATCGTTATTATTATTAAAAATAGGAGAGATTGCTGTATCCAAATGATATCCACTAGAAGATACTGTAAAGAGGTTAGATACTTTTAATTTTTCAGCCATTTGCTCTGCACCCTTTAAGTTGTTTCTCCCTTGGCCTGCTAGTAGCATATTTTCTTTTGGTAAATAAAAAAATTCCCCACCTTCTGCTATACAGTCTTCATCAAGAAATGAAATATTATATCCAGTATTCTCCAGGTTTGAAATAACAAATTCTCCTTCATTCATTCTTTCTGAAAGCTTCATATTACACATTACAATATCTTTGTTTGTATTACATAAAAAATGATCTCTCATGAAAACAAAGTCATATTTCTCATGTGTCTCTAGCTCTTGTTTAAAAGGAATTTCTATAATATCTAAAGAATATCTATTCAAAGTTTTTATTAAGCTTAAGTGTTCTTCTTTGAGAAGCGTTTGATTAGGATATGCGCCATTAGTCATCATATCATTATCTTCATATGCTGTAATACCATTCGGCCACCACCCAGATGATGGTAATGAGCTGACAGCTATTTTTGGTTTAATCGAGTTAATCATGTTCGAAAACTTACAATTTTTAAATTAACATTATAAGATTAAATTATAGCAATGAATAAAGATATTTTAACAGTAAAAGATTTAAATAAATATTTACCTGCTATCAAAACAGAGGTTGATATTCATTTTAAAGATAAGTTATCTGAGGGATTATTTAAGTCAGATGCTTTATTGGGGTTAAAAAAAATACCTGACGAATCAATTGATTTGATAGTAACTGAGCCATCATTAGATCCTAATCATACATTAACTTATACAGAATATGTTGGGTGGATAGATAAATGGATGGAAGAATGCAGGAGAGTATTAACAGCTAGCGGTTCAATTTATATTATTTGCCCATGGGAATCATCTTCACTTTATCATTCTGTTTTGGGCAAAAAATTTATTGTGCAATCTAGAATTACTGCTGAAAGACAAATTGAAAATATAGAACTGTCACAATGGAAAAACAAAATTTCTGACATTTGGTTTGCAACTAAAACCAATGACTATATTTTTAACCAAAATTATATAGTAAATGGTAAGAATATCAATAATCCAAAACCGGATGATATTAAAGATAATTTATGGTTTCATCTAGATTATGAAGAAATCATACATAGAGTCATTAAAGCAAGTAGCTTCAAATTAAATTGGATTCTTGATCCTTTTATGAATGTGGGTGCAGTGGGTGTTGTTGCAAAAAAAAGAGGAAGAAGATTTATTGGTTTTGAATCCAATCAAGATCAGATTTTATTAGCGATGAAAACAATTAATGAAAGAGAAAACTAATGCTTAAAAAATTAGAACAAGACATGATGCAAGCTCTAAAAAACAAAGAAAAAGAAAAGGCAGGAGCATTAAGGCTTATTATGGCAAAGTGTAAAAATAAGTCGATTGAATTGAGAAAAGAATTATCTGATCAAGAAATCATTAAAGTACTCCAAACCGTAGCAAAGCAGCATAAGGAATCAATTAAGCTTTACAAGGAAGGAAGCCGTGATGATTTAGTAGAAGCTGAAATGCGCGAATTAAGATTTGTAGAAGTGTATCTTCCATCGATGATGAATGAACAAGACTTGAGAGCTCTAGTATCATCTGTTATTACAGAGTCGGGTGCTTCTAGTATGGCGGATTTTGGAAAAGTAATGCCCAATGTGATGAAGCAAGGGGCTGGAAAGATTGATGGCAATACTGCGCAAGCCATAGTCAAAGAACTATTATCATAATATGATTATAGATCTACTTTTTTTAATGATTATTTTAATCATGAGTATTTTTGGTATGAACAAAGGTTTTATCGAATCCTTTACAGATTTTTTAAACCTAGTTGTAGGTATCATACTAACTCTTTTATTCTATGTGGACCTATCTTTTTTTATATTACAGTATCTTTCAATAAATACAACCATCATAATATTTTTTTCTATAGTAATAATTTTTTTGATGTCGGTAGTAGCATTACGATTGCTAACAAGCTTGCTGTTATTTTTATTAGATGGAAGCATCTCAGCATATAAAAATCTTAATATGGTTCTAGGATTTATAATTGGCGGCGCAAAGGGTATTATTGCTCTAATATTATTTGCAGGTATTTTTGAAAAATACATTTCTAGTAATGTATATCAAATTTTATATGAGCAATCAAAGATTCTTGTTTTACTCGAACCTTTCAAAGACTATATTTTTAAATAATGAGAAGAATAGCACAAGAAACAATCAACAGAGTTTTAGAGGAAGTAGATATATTTGATGTTATTTCTCAATATGTGGATCTTAAGAAAAGAGGTAGAAATTATTTTGGCTTAAGCCCTTTTCGTTCAGAGACTAAACCATCATTTAGCGTTGCTCCAGAGAAAAATATGTGGTACGACTTTGGTTCTGGCCAAGGAGGTAATGCAGTTCAATTTTTAATTGAATATGAAAAGATTAGCTTCGCTGAAGCAATCCGTTCATTAGCTGATAAACATAATATCGAAATAATTGAAGTGGGGGATGAGCAGCAGAGTAATTTATATGATCAATTATATGAGATACATAATCTTGCATATTTATTCTTTAGAAATAATCTTAATTCATCCGCTGGTAAAAAAGCTACACAGTATTTAAATGGTCGTTCTTTTGACAAATCAATTATTGAGAAATTTAATATAGGATTTGCATCAGACTCATGGGATACTTTATATAAAGAATTGAATCAAAAATTTGATAATGAGGTGATTGAAAAGTCAGGACTATTTTCTAGTGGGAAAAAAGGATTTCTTGATAGATTTAGAAACAGAATTATGTTTCCTTTTTATAGCCCATCAGGTAAAGTGATTGGCTTTAGCGGCCGAAGTTTATCAAATAAAGAGGATGTCAAGTATTTGAATTCACCAGAAACATTATTATTCCAAAAAAGTAAAGTTTTTTACGGTTCTTATCAAACAATGCCCGAAATCAGAAAAAAAAATTATGTGCTATTAGTGGAGGGACAAACCGACTTCCTTAGACTATATGAGAAAGGTTTTAAAAACGTTTTGGCTACTTCAGGTACTGCTTTTTCTTCAAAGCATGCTAATGCACTTGCTAAATATACTAATAGAGTTATCCTTACTTACGATTCAGATAACGCTGGAGTAAATGCAGCAATCAGAACTGGATATATTTTACTACAAAATGGTTTTGAAGTCCGAGTATTAGATTTAGGTGATGGACTTGACCCTGATGATTATTTCAAGCTTAATGAAGGTAGTATACTAACTTTTAAAAAGCTGATAAAAAACGCTTTTCATCCAATAAATTATATTATTAATAAAAAAAATATACACTCATTAGGTGCCTCAGATAAATCTAAGTTCTTAAATGAATGTATTGAAGAAATTAAGTTGGTTGACGACGTTATCATCAGAAATGATTTAATTAAACGACTGTCAGATGAGCTTGGCGTTATTGAAACTGAAGTTATTGGGAGATTTGCAGAATTAAAGTCAAAAAGAAAATATAATAAAAAGAATGAAAAAGATAAAAAAAATCAAATCAAACACTATGATTCAAAATCTGACAAAGCACAATTTGAAATTTTGAAACTTTTCATTCATAATCAAAAGCTATCAAAAGATATACCACTATCTTTGTTTGATAATAAGTTATGTTATAATATTGTTAAAACTATAATTGATAATTCAAATAGATATTCGAACGTTGCGCAGTTACTAGAATATCTTGGAAATGCTCCGGAAGAAAGAAACCTGGTCGCATCATTAGCTGTTGATGTTCCTGTTAAGGAAAACGAATTAAATATATTGTCGGATTGTATTGAAACGCTAGAAAAACAAAAAATAAAGAATAAAATTTCAAAACTTAGAAATCAAATTCGCATTATTGAAGATTCTGGTGAAGTTGCTAGTGAAGAAATGGTTCTTAACTTAATTACTCTTCAAAAGAAAACATCAAGATAATAAAAGGGCTCTCATTTTCTGAGAGCCCTTTTATTCAATAACTAATAATTAATAAATTAGAATGAGTAAGAAACCCCTAATGTATAATTACGTTTCATTTGTGGTTGACCTTTAAGGTCTTTTACTTCTCCATCCATTCCATTGTCTTCTAGGTCAAGAACGTACTCTTCGTCGAGTGCGTTAAATACACCTAGATTTAGTTTTACTTTATCTAACTGATATTCAAACATAAAATTAACTACTTGATGATCAAGAGATTTTTGTTGAATGTCTTTATATAGATTGTCTGGGTCATTGAAAACATATAGTCTGTCTGCTGCATCATTACCGTATTTGAATTGTGCATACATATTACCAAATCTTTCAAGTTCCATTGATGCTTTTAATCTGTTCATAAAAGTAGTTACAATAAACGATTGTTGACTCTGTGGAGCTCCACCGATTCTTGTACCTTTCATGTAAGCATCAACTGTCGTCACATCTGTTGGATCGGTTAGATCTTCAATGTAATTGAAAGTTAAGTCACTTGTGTTTTCCCAAACATTTTCTGAACCTCTAAGATCAAATCTTAAAACAGGAATTGGTTGATATGATATTGCATATTCAATTCCTGAGTGAGCCTGATCTTGACCTTGAATACTTAAATATGATCTGTCTCCAGAAGCATCAGTCTGTTGTACTCTAAGATCTCTATTTTCCCATAGAGTGTAGTACATACCAACAGAACCAACAACTTGACCATTTGCAGATTTGAAACGTGTTCCAAAGTCTAAGAAAGTTGCAAATTCATTTTCAAAATCAGTATTCATGATGAAGGCTTCATCATTAATTAACTTATCAAGCGATGGTGTAAGTTGAGTATAGCCAACAGTACCAAATAGCTGATAAGTATCATTTAAATTATGGCTTGCACCAGCTTTTACTTGCCAACCAGTGGCTGCATCAGCTTTAAGAACTGGGTCTTCTTCTCCAACGCCACCACCAAATTTATCAGTAGCAGAATATTCAGCTGAAGTTAAACCTGCGACAGCAAATGCTGTAGTTGGTCCAGAGCTGTAATCATATTGAGCATACATTCCTTGCCAGTCTACAGTAGTAACAGTCCAATATTCTTGTCTATCACCTAAGCCTCTGTATTTTTGTGCGTCTGTCCAAGATGCATCTCCACGGTAAGTATTTTTGTAAACATCTGCACCGAATAAACTAACAATTCTACTAGTATGTTCGATTTCAGCAGTTCTTACATCAAGCCCAATTGTTAATTTACTTGAAGAATTTAAATCCATAGAAAGTTTAGACATCAATCCAGTAGTATTTTGGTTGTTTCTTGAAGATCTACCTGCTACCGGAGTTGCTACACCATAGTCAGTCTCAATTCTTGTTGCTGGATTTGAATTGTATTCTACTAGCCAGTCAACATTAACTGTTCCATCAGAATTAGACAAATCGTCACCAACATCACCAACAAGTGTGTATCGATCAGAAGTGAATCCACCTCCGCCACCTTCTCCACCAGAATTGTATAATGATGAAGTTAATGTCATTCCATTTGCAAACGTGTTGTATGAATTAAACTGAATAATTGGTTTATGGAAGTAGTTTACTCTTGTAGTCCACTCGTCACTTGACCAATTTTCATTATCTATTCTCATTGATTGGTTGATGTTTCCATCAAATGGTACCCAACTAGCCCAAGCTCTTTTATCTTTAAAGCCGTCCGTAAATACACCGTAACCATTTGCATTATAATCCCAACCTCTTTCATCTCTTAAATCACTATCAGCAACACCATATTCTGATGCTAAATCATTACTATAGTATGAGATATAGTCAGTGTAATATGCCTGACCGTGTTTTTGAGGAGCTCCAAGAGCTACCATTTCAACTCTATTATTTTTGTCAAATTGGTATGATCCCATGAAGTAATATCCCCACGCTTCTGAGAAAGTTCCTTTAGCTACTCTTTGATGAGCAGTTCTTCTTGAAGCTGCTGCTACTAAAGCAAGTTTACCGTCCATCATTAATCCACTGTTATATACAAGAGCAGTTCTATTTAAACCATTGGAACCTGCTTCTTGTTTTACACTTACAGATTTTTCTTGATTTGGATTAAATGACATAAAATTAACTACACCACCCAAATTTGGAACAGCTAAGTTAATTGCTGAAGCACCTTTTTGAATTTGAACTACACTAGCAACATCTGCTAATACACTCCAGTTTGAAAAATATAGATTTCCATTTTCCATATCATTCATTGGTACACCATTAATTGCATATGAAGTATATCTGTCGTCAAAACCTCTAACAAATACATTTTCGTCATCCCAACCACCACCTTGATTAACGTGAACATTTGGTTGAGTTGAAAGTGCTTGTGGAAGACCTCTACCACCAAGCCTAAAATCAATTTCACTTTTTAAGAAATCTGTATAAGGTACAGCAGAGTTTTCGTTAACTCTATTTGCTAATACCTCGACACCTCCAAGCGCTACGGCAGAGGGACTTAAAGTAAAATTAACTGTTTTTCCTGAATTACCAACACTTACTGTCACTGTTTCTTTCGAAAAACCAACCACAGAAGCAGTTAATGTGTAGGAACCAGATGGAACATCTACTGAGTAACCACCGCTTAATGTAGCAGCAGCACCCAAATTTGTTCCTTCAACAATTACATTAGCTCCCGGTAATGGTTTTCCATCTGCATCTGTTACGCTACCAGAAATAGTTCCTTGGGCAAACAAAGCAGTAATCGAAATAGAAAACATTAGAAGAGCACTAAAAATTGTACGTTTCATAGTTTTTATCCTCATTATTAGTTATTTATAGTAATGACACAATTGTCATAACAATCTAGTTACATTGGGAATTTGTGAGTTTTATATCAAAAATCCAAACTTTTATTCATATAAAAAAAAATCGAATCTATCTCTATTATTATTATCAATTAATTTATTTTTTTTAATAAACTTTATTTTTCATTTTAATTATTTACTAATTTAGATGTCTAATATGGAATTTCTAGACCTCAAAACGCAACAAAAAAGAATTAGAAAATCACTTGAAAAGAGAGTAAACAAAATTTTTGATCATGGTGCCTACATAATGGGACCTGAAGTGTTTGAATTAGAAGAAAAGTTAGCACACTATTGTGGTGTAAAACATGCAATTACATGTTCATCAGGTACTGATGCGTTATTAATACCTCTAATGGCATGGGGTATTGGTAAGGGAGATGCGGTTTTTACTACTCCATTTACCTATGTTGCAACGGCTGAAGTTATTTCTATTTTAGGGGCGACGCCCGTTTTTGTAGATGTTTATGAATCAACATTTAATATTGATTGTGAAAAACTTGAAGTAGAAGTTAAAAAAGTAATAAAAGAAGGCAAATTAAAACCAAAAGCAATTATACCAGTTGATTTGTTTGGACTACCTGCCAGATATCGAATGATAAGAGATGTTGCTAAAAAGTATAACTTGAGAGTTATTGAAGATGCAGCTCAAAGTTTTGGAGGATCAATTGGAAAGAGTAAAGTTGGAACATTTGGCGATGTAGCAGCCACATCATTTTATCCTGCTAAACCTCTTGGTTGCTATGGAGATGGTGGTGCTATTTTTACTAATGATGATAACTTAGCGGAAGAATGCAAAGCTATTCGAATCCATGGAACTAAATCAGATAAGTATAATAGTGAAATGATTGGACTAAATGGGAGGCTAGACAGTATCCAAGCTGCTGTATTATTAGAAAAACTAACTATTTTTGATGAAGAGATTATTATGCGAAATGAGGTGAATAAACTCTATAGAAAATTTTTAAATAATGCTCAATATCATCCACAAAATTATGAATCTGCACATGCATTGTTTTCTATAACTTTGGGTTCTAATAAAAAAAGAGATGATTTAATAAAAAGACTGAGTTCTAAAAATATACCTACTGTAATATATTACAAATTTCCAATTCATCTTATGAAAGCATTTAAATATTTAGGATACAAAAAAGATGATTTCCCCATATCAGAAATGCTTTCAAAAACAATTGTTAGTTTACCGATGCATCCTTATCTTGCATTCGAAGAAATTGAATTAATTGCTGATTTATTAAGGAGTTAAAGATGAAGTATACTGTTACAGGTGGAGCTGGTTTTATAGGCAGTAATTTAGTTGATTTATTAATTGAGCAAGGTCACCAAGTGGATGTAATAGATAATTTCTCATCAGGTAAAAAAGAAAATTGTAATAATAAAGCAATTTATTTTGAGTTAGACCTTTCAGAAAGAAAAAATTACAATAAGGTAAAAGAGATTCTTTCAAATTCAGATGGTGTTTTTCATTTAGCAGCATTACCGCGTGTTCAAGAGTCAATAGATAATCCACTTCATTTTGAAAAAAATAATACCCTTAGCACCATAAACATTTTAAAAGCGTGTTCAGATTCAAATGTTAAACGACTAGTTTATAGCGCATCATCATCTGCTTACGGTAATGCAATTAACTTACCTTCAAAAGAGGATGATCCTATTGATCCAATATCTCCTTATGCAATGCAAAAATATTATGGAGAAGTTGCTTGTAAAATGTTTACAAAAGTATATGGGGTTGAAACCGTTTCACTCCGCTATTTTAATGTTTATGGAGAGAGACAAAGCCTTGAAGGTGCCTATGCATTAGTTATGTGCGTTTTTGCTAAACAAAGATTAAATAATGAGCCATTAACTATTAGGGGAGATGGCGAACAAAGAAGAGATTTTACCCATGTCAAAGATATTGCTAAAGCAAATTTGCAAGCTATGCATTCAGAAAAAGTAGGACACGGAGAGGTAATTAATATTGGAAATTCACAAAATCGCTCTGTTAACCAAATCGCTCAAATGATTGGAGGGCCTACTGTGACAGTAGATCCTGTAGTTGAGCCAAGAGAAACCTTAGCAGATAATTCAAAAGCTAAAGATTTACTTAATTGGACACCATCAATAGTTATAGAAGAATGGGTTCCAAAGTATAAAAAAGATTTAGGAATTTGATGTCAAAAAAGATACTTATAACAGGCGGTGCTGGCTTTATTGCCCATCATCTAATTGACAAAATACTGTCAACAACAGATTGGGAAATTATCACTTTAGATAGGCTTGATTTTAGTGGCAATTTAAACAGATTAAATGAGGTCGTATCTTCATTTGAACAAGATAACAGAAAAAGGGTTAAAGTAGTTTATCATGATTTGAAAGCTGAGCTCAATCCCGAAATAAGCGCTACAATAGGTAAAGTAGATTTAATTGCTCACCTAGCAGCTGGTTCACACGTTGATAGATCTATTAAATATCCTATAGAGTTCGTTAGGGATAACGTTTTGGGTACTGCTCATATTTTAGACTATGCAAGAAAGTTAGACAACCTAGAAAGATTTGCATATTTTAGTACTGATGAAATTTTTGGTCCAGCGCCGAAGGGAATAAATTACAAGGAAAATGATAGGTATAATTCCACAAATCCTTATTCTGCCTCAAAAGCAGGTGCAGAAGAGTTGGTAGTAGCATTTGAAAATACTTATGGATTGCCCTCATTTATAACACATACTATGAATGTATTTGGAGAGAGGCAGAACCCTGAGAAATATATTCCAATGGTCATTAAAAAAGTTAGGGATAATGAATTAGTAACTGTTCATGCAAATTCAAAGAAAACAATTGCGGGCTCTAGGCACTACATTCATGCTGAAGATGTAGCAGATGCATTATTATTTTTATATAATTATGATATTTCATCTATAGGTTCAGATCATACAGGAGCAAAATGCCAAAAATTTAATATAGTAGGAAAAGATGAAATTGATAATCTTGAGTTAGCAAAATTCATTGCAAAAACACAAAATAAAAAATTAAATTATGAAATGGTAGATTTTCATTCTCAGAGACCTGGGCATGACCTTAGATATGCACTAGATGGATCAAAAATGGCGAATATGGGTTGGACTCCTCAATCTGCATTTGATAGATTAGAGACAACAATTAATTGGACATTGAAAAATGACAGATGGTTATCTATATAATTTATTTGTAAACAGTCTATTTAAAACTAAATTAAAAATATGAAAAACATACACATTATTTTTATACTTTTTTTAGGAACAGTTTTTGCTCAAGTGTCAGTGAGCGATCTAAATAAGCTTAGTAATCAGCAATTAGACATGGTTAAATCACAATTAAAAAAAGATTCAGCAGCGATTGAAATAGATGATAAAAGCAACGATAATTTAATTAATCCAAGTCCAGTATTAATCCCTTCAAAAGTTATCAATAATAGTGAGGGCTTAGATACAGAAGAATATTTTGGATATAATTATTTAAAGAAAGACATCTCGTTTTTTGATAATATTCCAACCCCAGCTGATTATAAACTAGGTCCAGGTGATGAGATTATAGTATCATTATGGGGCGAAACAAATTCTAGAAAAAATATGGTCATCAATAAAGATGGGATGATTTTTTATGAAAATATAGGATTTATTAATCTATCTAATCAAACTATTGAATCCGCTGAATCAATATTGAAAGAAGAGCTTTCAAGAATTTATTCGACTTTAAATGACAAAGAGAATCCAAGTAGGCTAATGATATCATTAGGAAAATTAAAGTCTATGAACATTTATTTTTCAGGCCATATTGAAAATCCTGGAATTAATCTTATTCATCCTTTTTCAGATATTTTTTCAGCTATTGTTCAAGCTGGCGGAGTTAATGATAATGGCTCATTGAGGGAGGTTCAATTAATTAGAAATGATCAAATAATTACCACAGTTGATTTTTATTCTTTCTTTATGAGTGGAAGAAATACTTTCTCCAAAATAAAGTTAATTGATGGAGATACAATACATATACCAAGTTTCAAAAATCGTGTAAAAATATCAGGAGAAGTTAATAGGCCTTCTGTTTATGAATTATTATCAAATGAATCTATATCTGATTTAATTGGGTATGCTTCTGGTTTCACAAGCAGTGCATCCTTAACTTTTATTTTAAGTCAAATTATACCAGTAGAAGAAAGAACCTCAGATGATAATGCTAAAACTAAAATTGCTCTCAACTTCAATGATACAAAATCTGTAGTTTTAAATAATGGAGATTTTTTAGAAGTCAATTCAATCACAGAGGTTGATTTAGATGTAGAAGTTTTTGGGAGAGTCAAGTCTCCTGGAGATTATCCAGCAAATAATACTTTAAAAAATATTTTAAGCATTGCAGGCGGCTTTGATGATCCGATTTTTAGAAAAACTATTCGTTCTGACGAAATAATTATTTTAAGACAAGATGCAAATAATTTTTACAGTGAAGAAATAAAAGTCAATTATGAAGATTCTGATCAATTCATGTTAGTTCCGAATGATAAAATATTTGTTTACGAAAATATAAATTATCGAAATAATTTTACATTTCGTATTGAAGGAGAGGTAAATAAGCCTGGTGTTTATCCTCTTAAAAAAGGAATAACTGTTCGAGATGCTTTAAATTTAGCAAATGGCTTAACAGAGTTTTCATCTCTATCAAATGTTATTGTAATTCAAGAAGTTACTGAATTAGATAAGAACGATAATAAAATTACAGTCAAAAATAAAGTGGCCAACATAGATTTGAATTTTAAAATAGGTGATAATTCTGTAATAAAAGCTCTCCCTTTTGAAAATGTAATAAGAGTTGAAGGGAATGTTTACAATCCTGGATTAGTCGCATATAAAAAAGGGTTAACTATGTCTCGTGCAATTATTCAAGCTGGAGGTTATAAGCCATATAGTATGAAAAAAAAATCTTATGTAAGAAAAGCTAATGGAGAAGTAAATCAAGCAAATATATTTAGAGGAAAAACTAAAAGACTATCTCCAGGAGATACCATAGTAGTCCCAGTTAATCCAAATCCATCAGAATTTGATATAACAACTTTTATAGCAGATTTATCAACAACACTAGCTAATATAGCAGCTATACTCCTTATAGTTGATAATCAATCCGACTAAGAAATCATGAAATTAATTCTTCTCCGTCACGGTGAAAGTCAGTGGAATCATGAAAATAGATTTACTGGCTGGAAAGATGTTTCGTTAACACCAAAAGGAATAGAAGAAGCTAATTTTTCAGGAAAGCAATTAATTTCCGCTAGCTTTAAAATAGAAAGTGTTTACACTTCTCTTTTAAATAGAGCTTCTGAAACAACAGATATTGTTACAAATATAATTAATTTCCCCAAGAATAATATAAAATATGACTGGAGACTCAATGAGCGACACTATGGTGCTCTTCAAGGATTAAATAAATCTGAGACTGCAGCTAAATATGGAGAAGAACAAGTTCATATATGGAGAAGAAGCTTTGATATACCTCCTCCTTTGTTATCAAATAACGATCCAAGACACCCAAAATTCAATAAAAAATTTAAAAATATTAAAGGGAATTTACCTGTAGGTGAAAGTTTAAAAGATGTTATTGACCGTTTAAATCCATTTTGGATTGAATATATAGGCATGATTTCTAAAAATAAAAATAGTCATCTTATTGTAGCACATAGTAATTCATTAAGAGCTATAGTAAAAATTTTAGATAAAAAATCAAATAAAGAAATTGTATCAGTGAATATTCCAACTGGAGTCCCGTTGGTATATATTTTGGATGACCAGTTAAGAGTCTTAAGCAAAGAATATCTTTTAAGTAAAGAAGAATTAAAAGCCAAAGAAGAAATAATAGTAAATCAAGGTAAAGCTGAATGAAGTTAGATTTTTCGGATATAAATGTTTTATTAATAGGTGATTTGATGATTGATCATTATATAATTGGAACATCAAGCAGAATGTCTCCAGAGGCTCCTGTACCTGTAGTAACGCCAATTAAGGAATATTCGGTTCCAGGAGGTGCAGCAAACGTAGCATTAAATTTAAGAACGATGGGTGCTAGAATAAAATGTTTAGGAGTTGTTGGAGATGATATTTGGGGAGAAAAATTACTTTCAATATTAAAAAATCACGGCATAAAAACAGATGGTATTGATATAATAAAAAACCACCCAACAACACTAAAACAAAGAATTTATTCTAATGGAAAACAGGTAGCTAGAATGGATACAGAAAAAATTATAAATAATCATTTTTTTGCTAACATAGATTTTTCTAAACACCTTAAAAATCAGCATGTCTGTATCATTTCAGATTATAATAAAGGAGTGATACAAAATGCAAATATTGACGCAGATATTTTGATAGTTGACCCTAAAAAAGATAATTTTTCATTATATCAAGATGCAGACATAATCACTCCTAATATTAACGAACTTCAAAGAGCCTCTAAAATTAAAATACACAATAATCAATCAATTGTAGACGCTTGTAATGAACTAATTAAAAAAAATAATTTTAACTATATAGTAGCAAAAAATGGTTCTCGTGGAATGATTATTGTAGGAAAGGATGGTTTTGTAAAACATATTGGAGCTCATCCTGTTAATAGTCCAGATGTTACTGGAGCAGGGGATACCGTGATTTCCGCCCTTTCTTTGGCATATACGAAAACAAATGATATAGAACTTGCTTCACTCTTTGCTAATAGTGCGGCTGCAATAGCCGTTAGCAAATCTGGCACAGCTACTGCTGAACTAAACGAGATAGACAAGTTACTTATTAAATAACTTCTTTCTGATTTTTGTCGCGGAAATTTTACCTATGTCAGTAGGTGGAACATGTTCAATAATATCATATCCAACACCTCTACCATAATTTACAGATTCAATATCTGGGATTATAATGACTTTTACTCTATTAGAATTTACTAACTCCTTTAAAGCATTCTCAACATTATTTTTAACTTCTACTGGATTATAAGGATTTTTGTCATCTTTACTTACTTCGCGCACACAAATAAGTACATTTTTACCTTCATTTAATCTTTGATCAATTAACCACCTATGGCCTTCATGCCAAGGTTGCCATCTTCCTATAAACATTGAGTATTTCATCTGTACATTCCTTAACTGTTAGTTGACCTGTATCTAATTTTAAAGTTTTTTTATCAGTAGGTATTTCATAATCATCTGCAAAAAATTTCTCTCTTCCTCTTATTTCTGAAGTATATAAGTATATTTCTAAAAATTTGAACTCTTCTTTTAGTTCGTCTCTTAAAAACCTATATGGTGCAACAATGGAAAGTATACAAAGATAATTCTTATTTGCTAGAAATCTGGCTATTGAAATAGCAGTACTAATATTTTTAATTCTCCCTTCTTTAGAGTAGTCTTTATTTTTATTGATCAGTCTTAAGTCGTCACCATCTAAATTAATAATTTTTAATTTAGGATCTCCGTTACTCAATTCTTGCATTATTGAGTTCGCAAGTGTTGTTTTCCCACTTGCTGGTTGTCCAGTAAGCCAAATAATCATTATAGCTGATATCGTATTTTAAAATATGTATTCATATTAATTTGATTATCTTCAAGCATAATACCAATATCAAAATTATTAAATTTTCTCTCAAAATATATATTTTTTTGAATTTCTTTTTCAAAAATATTTTCTCCTAAATCAATAGTTTCAGAAGGCGGAAACCCATTGTACGATATATTATATTTTTTAATGTCCGCATAGAAAAACTGAAATTTATTTTTCTTATATATGGTGGATAATCCAATATGCATTACTTTTACCCTATTTTTATATGGGCTGATAAAAATATTTCCTATAACTCTGTTTTCATATAGCCATCCATTCCTATAAATTCCATTCCAATAATAGCTATCAATTCCTGGGGGATGTGTATTGCCTCCTTGGAAAGTTGTTTTTAATCTTTCAATTAATAAATTTGTTTTTTTGTATTTTATGCTGAATCCACTTAACCCATCAAACTGACTCATTTTATTGGTCAATTCTAATCCGCTTCTATCCTCAAAATAGGTTTGATGATAAAGTGTTACTTCAGCAGAATTAAATTTTCTTTTGAAGGAAAAATCCCACATCCCAAAAGCGTCACCAAGAGCATTAGGTTGATCAGTTATTGCCGCATCAGCACCACCACCTCTTCCTAAAAAAACTCGAAAGTAATCATCCAAATCATTAGGTTGTTTTCCATATGCTTCAACTTTACCACCCCAAATAACATTGTGAACAAAACCAACAGAAAAAGATTTGTAATTTAAATATAACCTTTTATCATGTAAAAATGGTCTTTTGATGTTGATTGAATTTTTATCAAGAATTCCATCCGAAAGTGAAAAGTACATATTTATGTTTTTATAAGAATTAGAAAATTCAATTAAATATCGAGGAATACCATAAGAGTTGCTACTTTCGATCATCGATCCTGAACTCAATTGGCTATCTATATTTGAGAAATTGTTAGAAAGTTTTCCTATCTTTAAATTAAAATTACCAAATCTTCTTTCAGAAAATTTCTTATGATAATATAGTTCATCAATATGAATTTTTGAATTTGTGATATATAAAGAAGAGAAAAATTTTTCATTAGACTTTTTAATAAAAATCGAGTGATTTATAGAATCAATTTTGTCAATTTTTTTTGAAAAATAATTTTCTGGTGAACCATTAATATATTCTAAAAAAAAAGTGCTTTTTCCTTTGTCTGAAGCAAAATTTAATGTCATCAAAAAAAGGATACTTAAAAAAATCTTTCTATACTTCATTTTCTTTAGGCAAAATATAAAATCTCCAATCCATTACTTCGACTTGAGAATGTCTTTTAATATCAAATTTTTGATATTTTTTTGTTGGAAAAATTCTTTCTTTTTTCCCATTGACTAATATATCAACAGGCATTAAAAAATTATTATTAATATTGCTCCACTTGTAATAAAATTCTTTATCAGTTTGATAGTATTCAAGAAGTGGTTGATTTGGTGTATAGAAATATTGTTGAGCAAAATACCAGTAGTCTTCTCCTGTTTTTTCAAAAACCTTATCAAAGAAATCTTTTGTGCTAGCAAATCCTTTTGCGTTTTCTACCATAAATTCTTTCAAGATTTCAAACCATATCTTATCATCATCAATTACGCTTCTCAAAGTGTGCATTACCCATGCACCTTTCATATATGTATCTCCTTGAAGAGCCCAATGATTTTCATTCTCTTTACCAACTATTGGTATTTCATTTGCAATTCTATTTTTGATAGTATTAAGATAATGAACTCCTACTTCATAGCTATTAAATTTATTTTCGAAGTAAACTGATTCAGAATATACTTGGAGTCCTTCGTGGATCCAGATATGAGTTGGGTCTGACGCAGTTACGCTATTGCCGAACCATTCATGCCCAGTCTCATGAATAATTAAAGGATCCACAGCTCCGTACATAGGCCAGCTTTTACTTCTAATTCCATTGTAGATACTAAATCCATTCCCATATGTTACGGCTGATTGGTGTTCCATCCCTAAGTATGGCACCTCAATTAGTTTATAGCCATCATCGTACCATTGATAATCACCAAAATATTTTTCATAAAAACGTATTACTTCTTTTGATTGGGGAAAATAATTAGAAGCTAATTCTTTATTGTAGTCTAATACATAATGATTCATTAAATGAATCGTATCTCCTTTTACAAAAGTATCTTGAACAGCAACATAGTTTCCAATTTGTACAGAAATATTATAATTATTTATTGGGTTATTTATAAACCATTCATAAGTAGTTTTATTCGCTTTTTTTACAACGCTCTTTAAATTGCCATTACCAACAGCAACCATATTTGAAGGAACAGTGTATGCCATTCTTACGCTATCACCTTCAGCGGTAATATGATCTTTGTTTGGCCACCAAATTCTTGCTCCTTCGCCTTCACATGAAACAGCAATCCAATCACGCCCATCTTTGTCTTTTGACCAGGTAAATCCGCCAGCCCATGGAGGGTTGTCGGCACTTTGTGGAATGCCTTCATAAAAAACAGTAAAATCAAAAAAACTATCTTTTACAATTAGTGATGGAAAGTCAATTATTACAGCGTCTAATTCTCTTGAAAACTCTAATTCTTTATTTTTATAAACTATTTTTAGAATATTTAAATTTTCAGCCAAGTCTACTTGCAATTTATTTAAATCTCTTAAGCTTTCTGATTTAATAGTTACATAGCCATTTATAGACTTGTTTTCAATATCAAAATCAATATTAATATCATAAAAAGAAACCCTGTAAGAGGAGCGATTTTCATTTAAAAAGCCTATTAAATAATTGTTTCGAGTTAACTCCGGTAAATCTGTTTGAGAACCATGTGATCTATTTTCATTTGTTGTCCAGAATTTTTCTGATGAAGAAAATAGCGAGCCATACATTACAATTAAGACTCCAAAAATTATAAGAAACAATATTTTATATTTTCTTTTCATAATAAGTATTCGCTTTGAACATATTTTTAGCAAAAATAATATAGTACAATAGAATACAAAATAGAAACCACAGAACGATAGCAAAAGCTTCTTTTATCGCAAAGAGTATATAAGCAATAGTAAAATATACTATCCATTTTATCCAATTAGGTTGATTCCATAGTTTAAATAATAAGTTCACCGTTCTGCAAAATAATACAATTTGTTATAATAGTCTAACGCTTCATCATAAATTGTTTGATATTTTTTATCTAATACGCCTTCGTTTGATGCGAATTTTTTAAAGTGAGTTGTAGTAATTACATTATCGTACCAATGTTTCCACCAAATACCATCTTGCGGATGATTGCCTTTATTCCATTTCAACATAGATTTATCAAATTCTAAATCAATTTTGCTGCACCACTTCGATAATATTTTTTCAGGATTTTTGAGCAAAATATTTGAATCAATCACAATGAAATTTTTGTTAATTCTACTTAAATATTTTATGATTTTATATTGCTGTGGATATCCAAGTTCATCTACATGATTTAGGTTGTTTTTTTTTACGTAGGAATTAATTACATCTTTAGGATGACGAATTAAAATGCAGTTTTCAAATTTACTCATCCATTTAATATTACTTAAATCAAGTAAATGATGTGCCATATGTTTTTGATACCAGCACTTTTTATCATTGGGAATTTTGGATATGAGTTTCTTTACAATTTTATGATAATTATTTGGGTAATAATCGATAATTTCTTTGTGCATCGGATGCTTTAATTTCTTTTCTTTGAGGTAGTAGGCATAAAATGGCTCATCTGTAATAAATATATCGCTTCTAGATGACCAAGATCTCATCAGAGCAGTAGATATATTTCTTGGTCCTGACCAACAAGCAATTCTCATTTTAGTCTATATATTTTTGAATTTTTTGATTATATAATGTTCTTATTTTATTAACTAAGGAATTAGAACTAGTTGATTCTAGTTTTTTGTTTTCTAATTCTGAAACGGGAATTATTCCTGCAAATGTTCCCGTTACAAAAGCCTCATTACAGTCTCTAATATCTTCAAATCTAAAATTTGATTCATGACATTCTATTTTACTGTCATTACATATAGAAATTACTTTGCCTCTTGTAATACCATTTAAGCAATATTCACCAGTTGAAGTCAGTACAACACCATTTTTTATGAAAAATAGATTTGTAGAATTGCAAGTACTAATATTACCGTTCATATCTTTCATTATACCTTCATCATAACCAAGTTTATTCGCTTCAATACTAGCCATAATACAATTCAGCTTACTTAGAGTATTAAAGTGAGGGCTTAGAATACTTTCATTTGGCCTAATATTAGGGACTCTACCTATTTTAATTCCTTGACTATATGTGGCAGGATTTGTTTTTTTGTATTCTGGAATAATTACAAAATTAATTGGACCCACATTTGAATTAGGATTTTGATATGGAGTAATTTTATCTCCTCTAGATATAATTAAACGAATATGAATATCATCATCCATTTTATTTTTATTTAATACTTTATTTATTTCATTAACAATATTCTCTCGCGTAATGGGAATATCTAATGAAATACCTTTCGCGCTTGCAAATAATCTATCTAAATGGTCTTCAATAAAAACCAGTTTAGAGCTATGAAGACGAATGCCTTCCCAAACTCCATCCCCAAGTAAAAAGCCACTATCAAAAACAGAAATTTTAGCTTCATTTCTATGAAAAAGTTCGCCATTGATATTAATAAAAATATCTTTATTCTTTGGATTTAATATATATGAATGACTGCTCATTAGTGGGCCCACAGGGACTTGAACCCCGAACCTGCGGATTATGAGTCCG
>TARA_B100001093_G_scaffold17077_1_pt1 | contig 44256 bp, 45 predicted proteins | sample TARA_B100001093 | Tara Oceans TARA_B100001093 (sample SAMEA2623116) | marine metagenome | biome: marine biome (ENVO:00000447); feature: surface water layer (ENVO:00002042); material: "saline water (ENVO:00002010), including plankton (ENVO:xxxxxxxx)" | depth 5 m | reverse complement strand
AAAACCAACATAGTCTAAAAGTTTTTTTGGTGTATCAATCCATGGAGCAACACTAAACGAAAGAATATTTACCAAGGAATCATTATAAAAAGCTTTTTCAACAAACTTCATGTTGGAGGTCATTTTAGGGCAAATATCAGAACAGGTAGTGAAAATAAAGCTAGCGACATGAATTTTGTTGTTTAAATACTCAGAACTAAAGTCATGTCCGTTTTGGTCTAAAAACAGAAAGTCAGGAATTTGATGGGTTATCTTTTTTTTCGCCTCATTTTTAGATAAAAAATATGGTGTAAAATCAGGGGTGTTATAGTAAGGAAGAGTGTTTAGTTGATTAGTAGAACAAGAAACAACAAGAAACCAAAAGCTATACTTTAGGCGGCCCCTTATAAACATTAACACAGTTTTTTGTTCCAAGAAGCCCATACCGCCGATTGTTTTTAATAATATAGTTTGACTTAATTTTCCCGTTAAGATACCAAGTTTTCTGAACACCATACTCATAGCCGTTTTTAAAATTAGCCTCCTCAATCAACAACCCCTCTTTTGTCCAAACTTTGTTTGTTCCGTTATATTCCCCTTTTTGAAATTTAAAAATAAAATTTTTATTTCCTCCAGCGTAATATCCGACATAGTCTCCTTCCTTTTTACCATTTCTAAATTTTCTTTTTTCTTTAATCTCTCCGTTTAAAAAATATTTTTTCCAAACACCATTTTTCAATCCGTCTTTGTAGCTTCGAACCCACAAAGTGTCGAAGCTATTTGGGTAAAAACGATAAACCCTTCCTGAGTAAGGAGCTCCTTGGAAAAGAATAACACTTTTGGTAAGGTCTATTTTTGAAGAGTCTAAACTAAAAGCCTTTTCGTGTTCTTCACAAGAGAATAAAACAAAAACAAAACACAATAAAAACCTATTGACTAACCGTTCCTGGTGAACCATAATATCCGTTTCCATTAATATAAGGGGCGTCAGCTGTTATGTGATAATGGTATATACCATTAACAAACTCTTTTGTGGGGTGTGAGTGTCCATGAAAAGAATCAAGATCAGAACTAGAAACTGTTTTTCCGGTTTCTTCGGGACCGTAAACAGGGAAGCCGTCCAACAAAAAACCCAAAAGAGCATCTTTACTTGCGCTTGCAGTTAACCAAAAAGGCTCCATATGGTAGTGATATTTACCACCCGAACCATTTTCTGCGCCCGGCGATAAAGGGGCAGGATGACCGTTATAGTTGTCAAAGGAATTAATTTCTTGAGTTAACGGAGCGTTCATAGCGGCGTATTGATTGTAAAAAGGAACCCCGTTCAGAGCAACCCCGATAGGCCCCATTCCAGTCGTGTTAGAGCTTGAAGATTTTGATGGAGAATTAGGGATTTTAAAAGAAAGGTTTAGTTCAGAAATCCTGTTAGGATTTAAATGAAAAGATCCTTTATGAAAAATATTAGGATCTGCTTCTTCGTAGGCCTGGTATTTTTGGTCATGCCATTTTGTGTCCTTGAAATACGGGCTTTTATGGTCAGGAACCCCATTAGTGTTTATATAAACATATCCATCAGAAATTGTAATTTCAGATGTCGTTCCATAGATTTTTTTATAAACATCTAATGAAATTGTTATTGAAGGCTCTAATTCTTTTTCTTCAACTTCTGTATCACTTGAGGAAGAGCACCCTATTAAAAGCGAAATAAAAACAAACAAACAAAAAAAGGCTTTAAGAGAATCTTTCATAACTAAGGGGCTAAACACTTTTTAAATATACAAATTCTTGACACAAAACTCATGCCAAAAAATTAGTCGTTTAGTTTTAAAACGGCCATAAAAGCCTCTTGAGGAATCTCCACACTTCCTATTTGTCGCATTTTTTTCTTTCCCTTTTTTTGGTTCTCTAAAAGCTTTCTTTTCCTAGAGATATCTCCACCATAACACTTTGCGGTTACGTCTTTTCTTACCGCCTTAATAGTTTCTCTTGAAATTATTTTAGCCCCAATAGCTGCCTGAATAGGAACATCAAATTGTTGGCGAGGAATTAAAGTGCGAAGTTTCTCACACATTTTTTTACCAATTTTATAAGCATTGTCAAAGTGAATTAAAGCGGAAAGAGCGTCTACCGAATTTCCGTTTAAAAGCAAATCTACCTTTACTAGTTTAGATGATCGCATTCCAATAGGGGAGTAATCAAAAGAAGCATAGCCTTTGGATACGGTTTTAAGACGGTCATAAAAATCAAAAACTATTTCTGCCAACGGCATGTCAAAGACCAACTCTACTCTTTGTGTCGTTAAATATGTTTGGTTTTGAATTTGCCCTCTTTTTTCAATACACAAACTCATAACATTACCGACATAGTCAGACTTGGTGATTATTGTTGCTTTTATATAAGGCTCTTCAACCCTGTCTAAAGAGCTAGGGTCAGGAAGGTCTGCGGGGTTGTTAACCAAAATAGCAGAATCAAGATCTTTTCGTGTGTAGGCTCTGTAGGAGACATTAGGAACAGTTGTAATTACCGACATATTGAACTCTCTTTCTAGCCTTTCTTGAATTATTTCTAAGTGTAGCATCCCTAAAAAGCCACACCTAAATCCAAAACCAAGCGCAGAAGAGCTCTCGGGTATAAAAACAAGAGAAGCGTCGTTAAGCTGTAGTTTTTCCATTGACGACCTAAGGTCCTCGTATTCTTCAGTGTCCACAGGATATATTCCTGCAAAAACCATAGGCTTAACATCCTCAAAACCGGAAATCCCCTCCAATTCTATTGAGTCTTCATTAATTATTGTGTCACCAACCTTTACCTCTTTCGCGTTTTTAATTCCAGTAATAAGGTATCCAACATCACCAGCTTTAATACTTTTTTTTGGTGTTTGAGTTAAATTTAATGTTCCTACCTCATCTGCACTATATTTGTTTTGTGTCGACAAGAATTTTATGGACTGCCCTTTTTTTATTTGACCAGAAAACACCCTAAAATAGGTTTCTACCCCTCTAAAAGGGTTATAAACAGAATCAAAAATTAAAGCTTTTAAAGGGCCATCAACATCAGTTTCGGGCTCAGGAACTAGAGTTATTATCGCATCTAGTATTTTTTCTATCCCCAAACCAGTTTTAGCAGAAGCGTGTATGATCTCCTCTTTTTTACAACCCAATAAATCAATAATATCATCGCTTACTTCTTCAGGGTTAGCGGAAGGAAGGTCTACTTTGTTTAAAACAGGAATTATTTCTAAATCGTTTTCAAGAGCCAAATAAAGGTTTGATATTGTTTGCGCTTGAATGCTCTGTGCCGCATCAACCACCAATAAAGCTCCTTCACAAGCGGCAATCGACCTAGAAACCTCATATGAAAAATCTACATGTCCAGGCGTGTCTATAAGGTTTAGGACATAGTCTATGCCCTTTCTAGAGTAATTCATTTGAATAGCATGAGATTTTATAGTAATTCCTCTTTCTCTTTCAATATCCATGTTATCTAATAATTGATCCTGCTTCTCTCTAGACGAAACAGCTCCAGTAAAATCAAGAAGTCGGTCTGCCAGAGTGCTTTTTCCGTGGTCAATATGCGCAATGATACAGAAGTTTCTTATGGTACTCATTGGGGGTTAAAATAAAAAACAAATATAGCTCAATTAATGAACTAGATCTATATGAATTAATATTTTACTTTTGCACAAAACAATTAGCATAGATTTGGTAAAAATAGGAGACATAGAGCTTAAAGACTTCCCCCTTTTGTTAGCCCCAATGGAAGATGTTAGTGACCCCCCTTTTAGAGCCCTATGTAAAGAACAAGGGGCTGACGTAGTATATACAGAGTTTATTTCAAGCGAAGGCCTTATTAGAAGTGCCCAAAAGAGCGTAATGAAATTAGACATCTACGAGAAAGAAAGGCCGGTGGGAATTCAAATTTTTGGAGCCAACCTAGAGTCTATGCTTAAGACGGTTGATATTGTTGAAAAAAGCAAACCAAACATAATTGACATTAATTTTGGGTGTCCTGTAAAAAAGGTTGTTTCTAAAGGAGCTGGAGCAGGGATTTTAAAAGATATAGACTTAATGGTTAAGCTTACCTCGGAAATGGTTAAAAGAAGCTCTTTGCCCATTACGGTTAAAACCAGGTTGGGTTGGGATGACAAAACAATAAGAATTGTTGAGGTCGCAGAAAGGCTGCAGGACGTTGGTATAAAAGCAATATCAATACACGGAAGAACTAGGGCTCAAATGTATAAAGGAAATGCAGATTGGGCTCATATTGCAGCGGTAAAAAACAATTCAAGAATGCATATTCCGGTTTTTGGAAATGGCGACGTAAATTCACCAGAAAAAGCTAAAATAATGAGAGATGAATATGGTTTAGACGGAGCAATGATTGGTAGGGCAAGTATTGGAAACCCTTGGTTTTTTAAACAGGTAAAAGAGTATTTGGATGAAGGCACTACTAGAAAACCACCCTCTCTAGAGGAAAGAATTTTCACCGCTAAAAGACATTTAGAAATGGCAATAAAATGGAAAGGAGAGAGACTAGGCCTTTTAGAGACAAGGCGGCATTATTCAAATTACTTTAGAGGAATATCAAACTTTAAACCTTTTAGAACAAGGCTGGTTACTGGAGAGACAGCCATTGAGTTAATGGAGGTTTTTAAAGAGCTAGAAGAAAAGAAAGCAAGCTTTGAGGCTATTGCTTGATTTTTTTTAACGCAAGAGAAGACAAAAAAGACCCTCCTACCCCCACCACCAAAAGCCAAACTATCACAGCAACAAAGTTGTTTAAATCAAAAACTACTGGATAAGGGAGGGAAGTTCCTGACAAAAGGATTAGCCCAAACTGTTCTTGTATAAATACAATTATACAGCCGAGTACTAAACCAATAGAACCGCCTGAGTATGATAAATAAAGGCCATGTTTAAAAAAAACAGAATTAATTTGACGCTTATGCGCCCCAAGTTTATAAAGAGTTTTTATGTCTTTTTGTTTTTCTACAATTAAAATAATAACAGCTCCAACAGTGTTAAACATAGCTATAATTAAAATCATGCCCAAAACAAGATTAAGAACCAAACCTTCAGCATTAAGCATTTTGTAGTATGTCTCGTTCAGCTCTTGTCTAGTTTTTACCGAAAAGCTATTGCCTAGTATTTTTTTTAATTCATTAGCAACAGAAACCGCAGAAGAATTCTTGTTCGTTTTAATTATAATAGCAGAAACAGCCGACTTGTCAAGTTCAAGAAGTTGCCTAGCGTTAGTAATTGAAGTAAAAACAGTTTTTTGATTGTCAGGTTCGTTAGAGTTAAAAAGCCCAGAAACCATATAAGAATGAGAGGAAAAGTTTTTTTTAAAAAGATTGTTCTTTGATTTTTTTGAAGGAACTACAATTGCTAGGCCTCCGCCATAATTAAACATTCCTAAATTCAATTTATCGGCTAAATCGTAACTAACGACGGCTTCAAATTCTTCTGAAAGAGGGTTTAGCCATTTGCCAAGGGTAATCACGCTGTCAATTTGCACAACTGAGTTGTATGAGTGGTCAACACCAAACAAATAAGCAAAGTCATTTTTTTCTTCATTCTGAACCAAAACCTTTTCTTCTAATATTTTTGACAACGAGAAAACACCACGAACATCTTTGACTTTATTGTAAATCGAATCGGCAACAACAAAATGTTTGGATGAAATGCCCGAAACCTTAATTTCAGGATCAAAAGCCTTGGAATAATTTTCGCCAAAACCTTTAAGCCCCGAAAAAACAGATAGAACCACAAAAAAAGAACAAACAGCGACAATTAAAACAAAAGAAGCGGCTCTGCTAATTATATTAACAATGTTCCATTTGCTTTTCGACCAATAGTACCTTTTAGCTATGAAGCCTGAAAAACCCATTTTAAATGAACTTTCTCTTTTCTAAAAGATCAGTGTCTTTTATAGGATTGGACTTCTCTTTAAGAGCCTTTTCTATCTTACTTATACGATCAAGAGAATCGTCTAAATAAAAATCAATCGAAGGAACTCTACGGACCTGATTCTTGATTAAAATTCCCAGTGAATTTCTTATGGAGCTTTTATTAAAATCAAATAATTCAAACACAGGCTTGGCTTGATTTATCGGAAAAATACTTGTGTATATTTTTGCATGAGAAAGGTCTGGGGAGACTTTGACTTTAGTTATTGAGGAAATTACAGAGTTTTTCCCAACACTTTTTAAAAGTTTTTGTAAAATTAAAGTTAAATCATTTTGTAAAATACCTGCTGTTTTTTTTTGTCGAGTAGTTTCCATTTAACAAAAATAAGCAAAAAAGAATCTTGATTAGACTTTAGAAATTCTAAGCGTATTAACCTCTCCTTTTTCAACAATCGGCATGGCTGACAAGTTAATAACGAAATCATTCTTTTTTATAAAACCATTTGCAACTGCCATCTGATTGACCTCTGCAATGGTTGTGTCCGTGCTTACAAAATTATCATAAAAAAGACACTTAACCCCCCACAAAAGATTTAATTGAGACAGAATCCTTTTATTAGATGTAAAAACAAGAATCATGGAATTTGGCCTTAGTGAAGAGATCATCCAGCCGGTGTAGCCACTGTTAGTTAGGGTGCAGATTGCCGAAGCATTCAGTTCATTGGCAATACAAGCAGCGTGAAAACAGACAGATTTTGTTAATAGCCTTTTAGATTTTAAATCAGGAGCGCTAAAAGGACTTTTTATTAAAGGAGAGTCTTCAACACGATTAATTATTCGCTCCATGGTTTTAACAACTTCTAAAGGATACTTTCCAACAGAAGTTTCTCCAGACAACATAACCGCATCCGCTCCGTCCATAATTGAATTCGCGACGTCGTTTACTTCAGCACGTGAAGGCGTAAGACTGTCTATCATTGACTCCATCATTTGTGTTGCGATGATAATTGGCTTTCGAGCTTTTTTTGCCTTGTTAACCAAAAGCTTTTGATTTAATGGAACTTCCTCAGAGGGTATTTCAAGGCCCAAGTCTCCTCTGGCAACCATTATTCCGTCAGATTTTTTAATTATTTCGTCCATGTTTTTAATAGCTTCAGGCTTTTCTATTTTAGCTATTATTGGAATTTTATTTGGGGAGTTTTCTTTAATGAGTCCTTCCAGAAGACCAACGTCTTTTTTTGACCTTACAAAAGAAAGGGCAATCCAGTCTAATTTGTGTTTAATGGCAAACAAAGCATCTTCTTTGTCTTTTTTTGTCAAAGCAGGCAAAGAAATTTGTGTGTTTGGAAGATTTACACCTTTTCTAGACTCTAACGCTCCGCCTTGTAAAACCTTGGCTCTAACTGAATCTTTTTTATTTGTTTCTAAAACTTTACAAATTAGCTTTCCGTCGTTTATTAGAATTTTTTCACCACGCTTAACGTCTTTAGGAAACCCCAAATAATTTATAGAAACATGTTTTTCATTTCCTAAATTGAGGTTTTTAGTTGTGATTTCTAAAACATCTCCCTTATTCAAAAAACTTTTTTCTTTAACCAAGCCAAGTCTAATTTTTGGCCCTTGAAGGTCTCCCAAAATTGAAACGTGAACTTTTAGTTCCGTACTAAGCTCTCTGATAGCCTTTATTATACTGGCAGTTTCAACATAAGAAGAGTGTGAAAAGTTAACTCGAAAAACATCTACTCCCGCTTTCATTAGCTTTTTTAACATTTCCCTAGATGATGAGGCAGGGCCTAGTGTGGCAACAATTTTCGTTTTATTTAATTTCATTAATCAAAGATTAAATTATGTTTAGATTTTATTTTGTCGCTTGGCAAAAGATAGCAAGATAAAACATCAGGCAACAAAATCAACGATTTAGCAAATTCAGTGCAATAGGAGCCTTCTGCTACCATTTTCAAAAGATAGTCTGTTTTGGAAAATTCAGGAAGCAAAGAGTGTTCAACCACCTCATTTTTAAACAAAGCTCCAGAGCTTTTATTGACTGTCGAAGCCAAAAAAGTATTAGAGTATAGCCAAACGGAGGCCTCATTTTTTTTAACGATGTTTTTATAAACCATATACCTGTCTTGATTGTTTTTGAAAGTAACATCTAATTTAGTTCTAACAAGACTAACCCCAAGTAAAGCGTTTATTTTAAAAGCTAAATTAAACGGCTCTAAGGCACAATGAATACCAAAAAGATGGCCATTGTCGTCAATTTCGTCATGTGAAAGCACATAGTTTGACATTTGCCAAAGATACAATTTGTAAAACTTAGAAACACAAAAAAAAAGAGTGGAGATTATTCAAACTTTTTAAAGACGACACAAGCATTATGGCCGCCAAATCCAAAAGTATTGCTCATAGCAAAATTAACTTCTCTTTTTTGAGCTTTATTGAAAGTAAAGTTTATTTTTGTGTCAATGGCGCTATCATTTGTTTGATGATTTATAGTAGGAGGAACAATCCCATTGTTTATTGAAAGTATTGAAGAGATTGCTTCAATAGCTCCAGCGGCACCAAGAAGGTGCCCTGTCATAGATTTTGTCGAGTTAATATTCATAGAATAAAGATGCTCGCCAAATACATCATATAATGCTTTGGCCTCAGCCACATCTCCAAGTTGTGTTGAGGTTCCATGCATATTTACAGTGTCAATTTCCGTTAAATTAATTTTGGCGTCATTAATGCAGTTTTGCATAACCTTTATTGCGCCAATCCCTTCTGGATGTGGCGCGGTCATGTGGTATGCGTCAGATGACAAACCGCCGCCGACAATTTCCGCATATATTTTTGCCCCCCTTTCAATAGCGTGCTCGTAATCTTCTAAAACAAGACAACCTCCTCCTTCTCCAAGGACAAAACCATCCCTATCTTTGTCAAAAGGACGAGAAGCAGACTTAGGATCATCATTTCTTGTTGATAAAGCGTGTAGCGCATTAAAACCCCCAATTCCTGAGATAGAAACTCCAGCTTCTGAACCACCAGAAACGATGACGTCTGCATAACCTAACCGGATGTAGTTTAAGCCGTCAATTATTGCATTTGCAGAAGATGCACACGCTGAAACAGTCGCAAAGTTTGGACCTCTAAAGCCATTTCTAATCGAAATAATACCAGGCGCAATATCAGGTATCATTTTAGGTATCATGAAAGGATTAAATCTAGGCGTTCCATTGCCAGAAGCAAAGCCAAGCACTTCGTTTTGAAAGGTTTCTAAACCACCTATTCCGGCCCCCCAAATTACACCAATACGGTCCTTGTCAGCTTTTTCTAAATCCAAACCAGAATCTAGAATTGCTTCATCTGAAGAAACTATTGCGTATTGGGCAAAGCGATCCATTTTTCTAGAAAGCTTTCTGTCCATAAAATTTTCAGGATCAAAACCTTTAAGCTCACAAGCAAATTGAGTTTTAAAAAGAGAAGCATCAAAATAGGTAATTATATCAGCCCCACTATTACCTGCAATTAGTCCATTCCAATAATCGGAAACCGTGTTACCTATTGGTGTTAATGCCCCAAGTCCGGTAACAACAACACGCCGTAGACCCATAAAAAATTATTTTGAACTTTCAATGTATTGGACAGCCTGTCCAACAGTAGCTATTTTTTCAGCTTGGTCATCAGGAATTTGGATGTCAAATTCTCTTTCGAATTCCATTATAAGCTCTACAGTATCTAGGGAGTCTGCCCCTAAGTCGTTTGTGAAACTAGCGGAAAGAACCACTTCGTTTTCGTCAACGCCCAGTTTGTCAACAATGATTGCGTTTACACGCGATGAGATATCAGACATAATTCTTTGGTTTAAAGTTCAGACAAAAATAAAAAACTTTACATTATATCACCCCTTTTTTAAAAAAATTACAAAAAAAGAATGAAAAATTATATTGAATATAGAATAAGAAATTCGTTATTTTGTCTATTATAACAGATTGAAATTGTCTTTAAAAAAAATTATTTTATTTGCCTCGGGATCAGGCTCTAATGTGGAAAAAATATGTGAACATTTTGAAAAAGAAAAAAATGTTTCTATTGAACTGCTAATCTGTAATAATCCAAACGCGAAAGTATTAACTAAAATACTGAGCCATTCGATTCAAAGTATGGTTTTAGATTATGAAAGTTTTCATAATTCTTCAATTCTTAAAAAGAAACTCTTAAAGATAAAACCAGATTTAATTGTGTTAGCGGGGTTTTTATGGAAAATTCCAAAAGATATAGTCGAAATATTTCCTAACAAGATAATTAATATCCACCCCGCTCTTCTTCCAAAATACGGAGGAAAGGGGATGTATGGTATTAACATACACAACGCAGTAATTCAAAACAAAGAAAAAAAGTCTGGTATTACCATTCATTATGTTAACCAAAGCTACGATGAAGGAGAGGTTATTTTTCAAAAATCAATCAATATTAAAAAAAACGAAACTTCAGTAGAGCTAGCTTCTAGAATTTTAAGACTAGAGCACGAGTTTTTCCCAAAGATTATTAGCCAGGTTTTAGAAAATGAAAGATAAGCTTATAAATATATTTACAGACGGTTCTTCTAGAGGAAATCCAGGCCCAGGTGGTTATGGAATTGTAATGGAGCAAAAAGATACAGGTTATTCTAAAGAATTTTCAGAAGGATTTAGATTGACCACAAACAACAGAATGGAGTTATTAGCGGTTATTGAGGCTTTAAAGAAAATTAAAACAAAAAATGCAGATGTAGTGGTTTATACAGACTCTAAATATGTTTCAGATTCTGTTAAAAAGAAATGGGTTTTTAATTGGCAAAAAAACAACTTTAAAAAGAAAAAAAATGTAGATTTATGGACTGAATTTTTAAAAATTTACCCAAAACATTCAATAAAATTTATTTGGATTAAAGGACACAACGATCATCCTCAAAATGAACGGTGTGACAGCCTAGCCGTTGAAGCATCAAAAAAAAAGAACCCTTTAGTTGACCGGGGGTATGAAAATAAAGAAATGAAATTATTATGAAAAAAACTTTAATTGTTGGAACTGTAGCGTACGATGAAATAGAAACTAGCAAAGGAAGCTCTGGAAAAATACTAGGAGGAGCAGGAACCTACATCGGCTTAGCGTGCTCTTTATTTAGGCTAAAGGCTTCTGTTGTTTCTGTTGTTGGGGGAGATTTTGAAACAGTACATTTAGAATTGTTAAAGAACAAGGGAGTTGATACGCGCTCGATTGAAGTAATGTCAGACGGAAAAACCTTCTATTGGAAAGGAAAATATCATAAAGACTGGAACAAAAGAGATACCTTGGCTACTGAGCTAAATGTTTTGGCAGACTTTGAACCCAAAGTTTCGGCTGATTTTACTTCGTCAGAAATAGTTGTTTTAGGCAACCTACATCCGGCTATTCAGGGGGCTGTATTAGATCAATTAGTCAAAAAACCAGATGCAATCATGCTAGACACTATGAATTTTTGGATGGATTCAGCTATTGAAGAATTGCTTAAAATAATAAAGAGAGTAGACATAATAGTAATCAATGATGAAGAGGCGATTCAACTTTCGGGAAAAGATTCTCTTTTTTCGGCTGCTGAAGAAATTTCAAAACTAGGACCAAAATATGTTATTATAAAAAAAGGAGAACACGGCTCTATGCTGTTTGGGGACAAAGAATTTTTTGTTTCTCCGGCATTTCCAGTGAAAGAAGTAATAGACCCAACTGGAGCAGGAGACACTTTTGCAGGCGGTTTATCGGGATATCTTTCAGAACAAAAGGAATTGAATTTTGAAAATTTAAAAAACGGGATCATTTATGGAACAGTATTGGCTTCTTTTTGCGTGGAAAGCTTTGGCACTTCCAACATGGAAAAGTTAAAAAAAGAACATGTTTTAGATAGAATTAACCAGCTTAAGGCATTCACAAAACACTCTGTTTAAAAAAGATAATGATTTACTAATGGCACTTTAAAAAAATAGTTATTTTTACAATTAAAGTCAACTACACCTATGAGCGACCAAATTAATCATGAATGCGGAATAGCTCTTATCAGACTGCTTAAGCCTCTTGAATTTTATCAAAAAAAATACGGAACCATAAATTATGGCGTGAATAAAATGTATTTGATGATGGAAAAACAACACAACAGAGGACAAGACGGCGCAGGGTTTGCTAGTGTAAAACTTGAGGCCAAGCCAGGCGAAAGATATATTCATAGAAAAAGATCAGCAGGGAAACAGCCAATTCAGGAAATTTTTCAAGAAATAAATAATGAAATTTACCGGCATACTTCTAAAAACAAAAATGATAACGCCCCCTACCTTGGGCAATTAATGTTGGGACATGTTAGATATGGAACCTTTGGAAAAAACAACATAGAAAGTGTTCATCCATTTTTAAGACAAAACAACTGGAAACATAGAAATTTGATTGTTGCAGGGAATTTTAATATGACCAACAACCAGGAACTTTTTGATAATTTAGTCAAATTAGGGCAACATCCAAAAGATAAAGCAGATGGAATTACAGTGATGGAAAAAATTGGACATTTTTTAGATGATGCAGTATCCAAAATTTACAGAAAGTTAAAGAAAGAAGGGGTTAGTAAATTGGAGGCCTCTGCTTTAATAGAAAAAAGACTAAAAGTGTCTAAAATATTAAAAAAAGCATCAAAAGATTGGGACGGAGGTTATGCCATGGGAGGACTAATAGGACATGGAGATGCCTTTTTTTTAAGAGATCCTGCGGGTATTAGACCAGCATATTATGCTAAAAATGACGAGGTGTTGGTGGTAGCTTCAGAAAGACCAGTAATTCAAACGGTTTTCAATGTGAATTTTAAGGACGTCAAAGAGTTGGACCCAGGAAAAAGCATAATTATAAAAAAATCAGGAGAGTTTTCAATTGAGCAAGTGTTAGAGCCAACAGAGAAAAAATCATGCTCTTTTGAAAGAATATATTTTTCAAGAGGAAGTGACGCTGAAATATACAATGAAAGAAAAACTTTGGGAAAATTACTTTTCCCAAAAATATTAGAAAGACTTAAAGGTGATTTGATCAATACGGTTTTTTCTTATATTCCAAACACTGCAGAAACTTCTTTTTACGGTTTAGTTCAAGAAGTTCAAGATTACATGCATAACCAGGCAATAAGAGAAATAGTAGACAATAAAGAAAAAATAACATCTCAAAGATTGGATCAGTTGCTTTCAAATAAGCCTAGAATTGAAAAGGTTGCTATAAAAGATGCGAAGCTTAGAACCTTTATAGCGGATGATATTAACCGAGATGAACTTGTGGCCCACGTGTATGATATAACCTATGGGTCTATAAAAAAGACAGATAATCTTGTTATCATTGACGATAGTATAGTTAGAGGAACTACTCTTCAAAAAAGTATTTTAAAAATATTAGATAGACTTAACCCAAAAAAAATAATTGTAGTTTCGAGTGCACCACAAATTAGATATCCCGACTGTTATGGTATTGATATGGCAAGAATGGAAGATTTTATTGCTTTTCGCGCAGTTTTAGAGTTAATCAAAGACAATAAAAAAGAGTTATTGAACAAAACATACAAAGATTGTTTAGAAGAGCTAAAGCGACCTTTAAATAAAATGGAAAATAAGGTAAAAGCAGTGTATAATGATTTTTCAGAAGATCAAATTTCAGAAAAGATTTCTTCAATGCTTAAAGAAGAAGGAATTAATGCAGAGATCAATGTGATTTTTCAAACGGTACAACATCTGCACAAAGCATGTCCTGAAAACCTAGGTGACTGGTATTTCACTGGCGATTATCCAACACCTGGAGGAAATAAAGTGGTAAATCAAGCTTTTGTTAATTTCTTTGAGGGAGTTAATAAAAGAGCGTATTAAGTTTGCCTAAATCTTTTCTAAATATCTTTTAGAAACTACATCCCAATTAATCACATTGAAAAAACTAGAGATGTAATCGGGCCTTCTATTTTGATAATTTAGATAATAGGCGTGCTCCCAAACGTCTAAGCCAAGAATAGGGTAACCCTCACATCCAATACCGTTCATTAAGGGATTATCTTGGTTTGCAGTTGAACAAACCTCCAGTTTTCCACCTGGAATAACACAAAGCCAAGCCCACCCTGATCCAAACCTAGTTCCCGCAGCCTTTGAAAAAGAATCTTTAAAATCTTCAAAACTTCCAAAAGATAGATTTATCGCATCCAACAAATCTCCGGATGGCACACCGCCTCCATTAGGACTCATAACGCTCCAAAATAAGCTGTGATTAAAAAAACCCCCTCCATTGTTTCTAACTGCCATATTATTCATGTCTAAATTTGATAGAAGATCCTCAATTGTCGAGTTCTCTAAAGAAGTTCCCTTTATTGCATTATTCAAGTTGTTGGTATATCCAGCATGATGTTTTCCATGGTGAATCTCCATGGTTTTGGAGTCAATGTGAGGCTCTAATGCGTCATTAGAATAGGGAAGTTTGGGTAATTCAAAGCTCATGATAATTTTTTTAAAGCAGATTAAAACATTTATAAAATTAAGGAATAATCATGTATTTTTATAGGTATATAAAAAGTTTTTTTGAATTCTAACTACGAAATTTATAATGCATCTGCAGGCTCCGGGAAGACTTTTGCTCTTACAGCACGCTATTTGTCAAAGTTTTTAGGGGATTCTGAAAAAGAAAGTTATAGAAAAATATTAGCATTGACTTTCACAAACAAAGCTTCTGAGGAAATGAAAAATAGAATTTTATTATCTCTAAAAGAGTTCTCGGACAGTAAAGCCATTAAAAATCCCTCTGATATACTAAAAGCCGTAAAAGATCAGCTAGACATTTCAATTAATGAAGTACACATTAGAGCGAAAAAAAGATTAAACCTTTTGCTTCATAATTATTCGTTTTTTAATGTTTCAACTCTCGATAGTTTTAGCCACAATATAATAAGATCCTTCTCTAAAGAACTAAAAATCGTTTCTGATTTTCAATTGATTTTAGACTCAGAACAATTTATTGACGAGTCAATTGAAAGGCTATTAGGTTTAGTTGGCATTAAAAAGGATGTTACACGGGCTTTATTAGATTTTGCAAATTCTAAAATTAGGGAGGGAAAATCTTGGGATGTAACGTATGATTTAAAAACTCTTTCTTCTCTTTTAAACAATGAGAATTATTACAACAAAATTAAGAGTCTTGAGAAAAAAACCATGAAAGAGTTTATTTATGCTAACCAGAAAATATTTAATACTATAATAGAATTAGAATTACAAATAGAAAATCAAGTCCAATTATCTGAGAATGCAATAAAACTATCAAAAATTGAAATAGCTTTTTCAAGAAATAGCTTCCCTTTATTTTTAAAAAAATTAAAAAGAAAAGATTTCAGCCAGATTAACTTAGAACCTATTAGAAATCTGTTTATAAAAAACACGATAATAACAAAGAAATCAAGCGAGGGGAATGAAGAAAAAATTTTAGTTTTAAAGGAAAAGCTTTTTGAAGTATTTGAAGAAATAGAAAAAAAAATGGAGGAAAGGAGCATTTTAAAATCTTTTCAACAATCCATAGTTCCTGTTTCTGTCCTGAATCAATTAAAAATAAATTTAGATAAAATACAAAACGAAAAGGGAGAACTGTTAATTAGTGAGTTTAACAAAATAATTAGCGAAGAAATAAAAGGCCAGCCAGCTCCTTATATTTTTGAAAAAATAGGCAACAGATTCAAACATTATTTGATAGACGAATTTCAGGACACTTCTTTACTTCAATGGTCTAATTTGGTTCCTCTAATCTCTCATTCTATCGAGTCAGGAGAAAACGAAAAGGACATGGGCTCTTTGATGATAGTTGGTGATCCAAAACAATCTTTGTATCGGTGGAGGGGAGCTAATCCCGATAAGTTTATTTCTTTAATTAACAAAGAGAACCCTTTTACGGTTACCAACACAAATAAGATATTGCCAAAAAACTACAGAAGTTGCCGTGAGATAGTGCTTTTTAATAATTTGCTTTTTAAACACATTTCCAAAACATTTCATTTTAAACAAAATCAAGAAATTTATACAGATGGATGTTCACAGGATTTAAATGACAAAAAAGGAGGATTTGTTTCCATAGATTTTTTAGAAAGGCATAGTGAAAAACAATTAAACGAACGAGCCTTTTTAAGTAAAACACTTAACATAATTAAAGATTGTAAAAAAAGAGGGTTTTCTTACTCTGATCAAAGTGTTTTGGTCAGAAACAAACAGCAAGAGAGGATAATTTCAGAATTTTTCATAAAAAACAAAATACCTGTAATTTCTGCGGAATCTTTAATGCTAAAAAACTCTAATAAAGTAAGACTTTTAATAGAGCTTATTCGCTTAAGAAGTGAACCAGATAATTTGAATTCAAGAAAAGTTGTAATCAAATATTTTATTGAAAAAGACAAAAAGGAAGATGCTTTTGATTTTTATAGAAATCTATTAAACCAAAAAATTGATGAGTTTTTCGAGACTCTAATAGGCTTTCCATTTGAAGATTTCGTTGGAGAGCCTGTTTTTGATGGAATCATGAATATTCAACACAAACTTTGGTTCAGTACAAGAGAAGATGCTCACGTGCAGTTTTTTATGGAGGAATTATTTGATTTTTTTCTCAAAGGAAACAGAAATGAATTACAATTTTTAGAATTTTGGGAAATAAATAAAGACAAATTAAACATCGCAATGGCAGGAGACAACAATGCGGTGCAAATTCTTACAATTCATAAATCAAAGGGGTTAGAATTTCCTGTAGTAATATACCCCTTTGCGGATTCTCTTTCTCACCGCCCTAACAGCCAAAGAGTTTGGCTCCCTTATAATTGTCAAAAGATTAAGCTTGATCTTTTAGTGCCATTTAATAAAACAGTCAAAAGCGCTGGTGAAACAGGAAAGAATATTTACAAAAATACTCGAAGAGAAGAAGAATTAGACAACGTAAATGTTTTATATGTAGCATTGACAAGAGCCATTAACGAAATGTATGTAGTCGCAACTCTACCAAGTAAAGGCTCTTTACTTTCTCACAACGAAACGCTTCGATCCTTTTTTGAGAGCTCAGAGGCGTGGGAACAGGATAAACTATCTTATAGTTTTGGCAAAAAAAACAAAAACTATTTTTCTGAAAACCCTAAAAAACAATCTGAAAAAAAATATGAGCAAAGTTTTCCACTCCTTGTTTCCAAACCCAATTTTGATGATTTTTACAAAGACGATCAAATAGTTTTTGGGAACCTATTTCACAAGTTAATGTCCAAGATTAAATATTCTTTTCAGTTTGAACAAGAAGCCAAACTATTTATGGAAACGGAAAACTACAAAAAAAATGTTTTGAAGGAAGTTATAATACTTGTGAAACGAACAATTGAGAGCACATCTATTTCCAGTTATTTTACAAAAGAATTTGAGGTAATTTGCGAGAAAGAAATTTTCACTAAAAATAAAGAAATTATTGTGCCCGACAGAGTTGTTGTTTCACCAACCAACCAACACATCATAATGGAGTATAAAACTGGTGAAAAAAGAGACAAAGACATCTTCCAAATAAAAAAATACGCTAATACCCTAAGCAACATGGGCCTAAATGTTAAAAATAGTATGCTGGTGTATGTGGGTGACTCTATAGAGGTAATAGATGTTTAATTTCAGAAAACCCATCCATCAGGAGTCTTATATTCAGTAAATTCATTAAGTTTGCATTTAAGGAATTTTATAAAAAACTATTAAAATGAAAAAATTAGGAAAATTAATTTTTGTTTTTACTGTGCTGTTTTACTCTAGTTCTATCTTGGCGCAAGATAAAAACAACCAATGGCAAGTTAGCTTTGGATCAAGTGCTATAGATTTTGTTAATGAGGGTACAAACGTAATTGCAAATAAAAGAGCAAACGTTGATACTTGGAATTATGATGTGGGAGCATTAAATTCAATAAGCTTATCTAGATACAGTGACGAACACTTTAATTATGGGTTTAAAGGTTCTTTTAACACTATCACAACTATGGGAGATGGCAGTGGAACGTCCGTTGACGAATTATTAACTAGCTTAGACGTATATACTGAGTATAACTTAGGCGATAGTTTTAGTTTTTGGAATATTCATCCATTTTTTGAAGGCGGCACAGGATATTCTTGGTTTGGAACCCAAAAATCATTGACTTTGAATGGAGGGGTAGGAATTAAAATACCTTTTGATGATAAAGTTGCATTAAAAATTAATTCCTCTTACAAGCATGCTTTTAATGACATGCAAAATTTACGACCTCATGTTCAGCACACAATCGCTATTGCATTTAACTTTGGTGGAGTAGATAGTGACGGAGATGGTATTTATGATCAATATGATGACTGTCCTGATGAGCCAGGGCTTCCTGCTTTTAATGGATGTCCAGACAACGACGGTGATGGGATAGAAAACAGTAAGGATGTATGTCCTGACACACCAGGTTTAGTAGAGTTTGATGGTTGTCCTGATTCAGATGGAGATGGAACCCAAGACTCAAAAGACGCTTGTGTTAATGAACCAGGCTCTATTGAAATGAACGGTTGTCCTGATTCAGATGGAGATGGAGTAGGGGATAATGTTGATTCCTGTGTAGATGTGGCGGGCCCTGTTGCAAATAACGGTTGTCCATGGCCTGACACAGATGGAGATACTATATTAGACAAAGATGATAAATGTCCAAACACACCTGGATTACTTAATAACAACGGCTGTCCTCAGCCAACTAAAGAGATAATGGAAGAGCTTAACGCTGTAGGAGCAAGAGTACCATTCTCGTTAAACGCTGCAAACCTTAGTGAGAAAGTTACTAGACTATTGGGGATTGTTCAAAAAATAATGGAAAAGTATCCAACTACAAGCTTTATAATTGAAGGACACACAGACACAACTGGACCAAAGGCTTTTAACCAAAAGCTCTCTGAAGACAGAGCCAACGCTGTATTGAACTTTTTGGTTACAAATGGAGTAGTGCCAGAAAGACTTTCTTCTGTAGGCTTTGGTGAAGACAAACCTTTAAACTCTAACAACACAAGAAAAGGAAGAGAAAGTAACAGAAGAGTTGAGTTTAAGGTTGTTGAATAGATTAAAATTTAATTAACTTAAAAAGCGCCTAATATAATTAGGCGCTTTTTTTATTTTTACCCAGATGGACTCTTTTTTAGAAAAGGTTATTAGCGACATTAATCTAAGAAACACAAATCTTAAGTCCACCTGCTTTATCCTTCCAAACAAAAGGTCTTCAATTTATTTTAAGCAAAAAATATTAGAAAAAATTAACAAACCAACCTTTTCCCCTGTGATTCAGAGTATAGACTCTTTTATTATAAAAATATCTGGACTTAAAGAGGTTAGGCAGTCTGAACAAATATTGACTTTATATGGGCTATACATTGATTTTAAAAAGAACAAAAAACCAGAATCTTATGAAGAGTTTAGGGCATGGGCACAGACTTTTCTTAAAGACATAAGTGAAATAGAACAAAACTTATTAGATGTTCAAATGATATTATTTGAACTAACAGAGATAAATAAAATTAATAATTGGAATGATGAAAAAAGCATTGAAAAAGAAAAGGCCATGTTTTGGGAGATGTTGCCACAACTATATTCACTATTTAAAAAACAATTAGCTAAAAGGGGAGTTGGCTCAAAAGGAATGTGTTATAGAGAGGCTAAAGAAAACTTGGAACATTATAAAGGAGCAAACAATAAAATACGGCATATTTTTATTGGCTTAAATTTTTTGAGCAAATCAGAAGAAATGATTATCAACGAATTACTGGCATTTAACAATGGAGAAATTTATTGGGACATTGACAAAGAGTTTGTAAGAAATAAAAACCATGGGGCATCTTTTTTCATAAAAAAATATAAAAATAAGTGGAAACGGTTTGAAAAATCACCTTTTAAATGGGTAGGAGAAGATTATTTAAAGAAAAAGAACATACACATTTTAGGCACCCCAAAAACTATAGGGCAAGCTAAGGCTGTTGGTAAAATTTTATCCACATTAGACAAAAAGAAATCCAATAAAAATATTGTTGTATTGGGAGATGAATCAATTATTAGTCCAGTCCTAAATTACATGCCAAAGGAATGCGAAGACTTGAACATCACGATTAAACCAATATTGGCGTTAACGGAGATGAAAAACTTAGTTTCGGAAATTTTTAAAATTCAAAAGAATAACGAGCCTTCTCTGAAATTAAATTTTATAAAGATAAGCTCTTTAAGACTTGTTAAAGGCTCCTTTCCCTCATATGAAAAACTAGAAACAAAAGAAAAGAAAATAATTCTTGGGATATTTGCTAAATGGAAGACACCCAGCGAAGGGTTGAGTAGATTAAAGAGCTTTTTTAATATTCTTTTTTTTAAAACAAAAGCAAATTCGAATGATTTTATTCAAATTAAACACATTGTAGCCGCTTTAGAGCAATCGTCAGACTTACTGATAAACCATCCTTTTATTCAAGAATTACATTATTTAAAAGATATAATTCTATTTCAATTAGAAGAAACATCATTTGGTTTTAAACCAAATTTAAATGCAAATACTCAAATTATGGGTATGCTTGAATCTAGAGCTATTGATTTTGAAAACGTAATAATAACCTCAGTAAACGAGGGAGTTTTACCCAAAGGAAAAACCCAGAATTCTTTAATTCCATATGACTTAAGAAAAAAACACGGATTACTAACTTATGGAGATCAAGACGCTATTTATACATATCACTTTTATAGATTAATTAAAAGAGCTAAAAACATCTTTTTGATTTATAATAATTTTAATACAGGTGTATTAGGAGGCGAAAAAAGCAGGTTTATACATCAGATAGAAATCGAAGAAAAACACAATATTTTTACAAAGAACTTTAATCCTGTGATTTATTCTGAAGAAAAACACACAGAATTACTAAAATCACCTGGTGCCATAAAGAGATTACATGAGTTGGGAAAGACGGGCCTCTCGCCATCTTCTTTAGAAAACTATTTAAAAAATCCAGAAGAATTTTATTACAAAAATCTTTTAAACATTTATGATAATGAGGAAAAAGACAGCATAACCCCTAGAACAATGGGGCTCGTTTTTCACGATACTTTGGAGGCAATTTACTTGCCTTTTGTAAATAAAAAAATTGAAAAGGAAAAAATGCTAGTTGCACAATCAATGGTTAAAAAAAAGATAGAAGATTCTTTTATTAAAAATAATATTAAAGATTATGACAAGGGAAAAAAACTAATTGCTTTTGAGGTTATTAAAAATGCTATAATTACGCTAATTAAAAACGAAATAAAAGACATAGAACAAGGAAACGTAATAGAGATACTTTCATTAGAAAAAAAAATAGAGTATGACTTTAAATTTATCGACTTAAAACATTCTGTCAAACTAAAGGGCATAATAGATAGACTTGACAAAAGAAATGGCATTATTAGAATAATTGATTACAAGACAGGGCTGATAAAGCCTAGAGAAACTACAGTTAAAGAGATGTCATCTTGTTTTACCCCAACACACTTAAAATCTATGCAATTACTTTGCTATGCCCTGATTTATTTTAAAAACAATCCTAAATGTAGTTTTTTAGAAGCGGGGCTAATTTCTTTTAGAGATCTTAACAAGGGGCTGATGAAATTTGGAATTAAAGAATCTTCAGAAAAAATAAACCATAAAATTGATTCTCAAAAAATAAAGGAATTTGAAAAGAGTTTAAAAGATATAATTGTAGAAATCATGGATCCAAACCGATCTTTCACCAAATAGGTTTAAACTTAATTAGGGCTGTAATTAATTTGAATAAGGACTTCATTTCTTCTGTTAAAAACCTTATATGGACTATTGTATGATAAAGCGATTGGTTCTTCGTTTAGAACAGACAAGTTATTTTTTTTTACTGTTTTCAAAAGAATCTGATGATGAGTTTTAACCTTTTCAGGATTGGAGTATCCTCCGAATTTAATTGCAGCATAATAACCAGGTTTTGAGCTATAAACCTGAATGTCTTTGTCTTTAGGTAAAGCTGCCGTTTCAACAGAGTATTTTGAGGGCAAAACAAACTCCATGGTGCTTTTTCCCTTTGTTTGAGTCATGTAAACAGGGGTAGTCATTGCTATTTTCTCGTTTTTATTATTGTTCCCACTGATATACTTAAAAAGTTTAGAAAAATTCCTGTTTGAGCTAACTTTTGCTTTCATTGAAGGGGGGTAAAAACGTATTTCTATGTTTTCTAAGCTTTTAACAACTTCATATTTTTGAGTTTCGTTTTGTTGAGAGAACATAATTAAAGAAAATAAAAATAAAGAGATATTTTGAAAATTTTTTTTTTTAGACATGGTTATAAATATATAAAAAGAATCTATATCACATATAATAACACAAGAAAGTAATGAGAAGTGCTTCCTGCTAAAACAAATAAGTGCCAAATTGTATGAGAATATTTCATTTTTTGAAGGCTATAAAAAATAGTTCCAAAGGAATAAAACCCACCACTAATTAGCAGAAGCATAAGGCCCTTGAAGTTCAAGAGGCTTAATATCGAATTAAAATCTAAAACAATCAACCATCCCATGGCTAGATAAAGAAATAGAGAAAACTTCTCGTATTTTCCAGTAAAAAATATTTTAAAAATAGTGCCTAGTATTGCTATAGTGAATACGGAAAGAAAGATTTTTAAACCAGAACTGTTATAAAGAGTTATTAAACAAATTGGCGCATAAGAGCCTGCAACTAGGTAAAAAATACTTATATGATCAAAAACTCTAAGCTTTTTTTTAAGCTTTAAGTCTGTCGTGTAATGATATAAGGTAGAGGCTGTGTAAACACAAATCATCCCAAACTCAAAAAAAAGAATACTGACTAAACTAAATTCGGTTAGGTTTTGATTATAATAAAGCAATACAGGCAAACCTATTAAGCTAAAGATCAGCCCTATAAAATGAGTAGTAGTATTCCAAAACTCTTCTTCTTTACTTTCCAAGAGTGTATTTATTTAATATACCAGACTTAATACTTTGTCTATTAATTTTTCCATTTGTTCTTTCAAATTTAGTTAAAAAGAAAACCTCTTTAGGCCTTTGATGTTTGTTTAATTGACTAAAGAATTTCTTTGGTTCTGCAGGAATTTTCTTTTCAAAAACTACAACAATTTTTTCTCCTAAAATAGAATCAGGAATACTACTTATTATAAAGGGCTGAGTATAGTAATTACTTAAAGTTTTTTCAATATTTTCAGGGTTAAACTTAATTCCTCCAGAGTTTATTATAAAGCCACTTCTTCCAACCCAATTAAATTTAGTGTTGGAAATTAGCTGAACATTATCATTTGTTTGAATGGGGGTTTTAGAAATAAAAGGTGCACTAATTTCTAAACAGCCTACATTTTCTTTAAATGTAATTCCAGGTAAACTTTCAAAAGACTTTTCCCCTGCACTTAAGTTTTTAACCGCAATATGGGATACAGTTTCGGTCATACCATATGTTTCAAACACACCGGTCGTTTTATTAACGATTTTCTCTATTAAGTTTTCATTAACAGGACTTCCTCCAATGATTAAACATTTTATTTTATGAATATAATTAATAGTTTTTTCTAACTGAAAAGGAGTCATCGCTGCAAAATCAAAATTTTGACTGAGCTTATTTATAGGGAAGGCGCTTGGCTTTATTACATGCAAATCTAACCCCAGTACTATTGCCCTTACGATCATCATTTTTCCAGCAATATATTTTATTGGTAAGCATAGAAGCGCATTATCTCCAGGCATAATATTAAAGTATCTTCCAGTGTTTTGAGCTGATAAAATCATTGCCCTTTTATCTACTTTTATTTCCTTTGGCTTTCCGGTTGTTCCGGATGTTTTAAGATTGATTTGATCATTGTCATTTAACCATTCAGAAAGAAAAGACGCCAAGCTTTTATTTTTAATTAAAGAATTTTTATTTTTAAAAGCAAAAGCTAATTTTTCAAAGCAAACTCCATTTAATTTAAATTTAGGATGAATTTTTTGATGATTTATTGTCATATTAAGAAATAAAATGCTTAAAAAAATCAGAGTTCCAGGCGGCATCAGAATTGTATTTTAAAAATCCATTTTCGATGAAATAAGGAGACTCTATATTATTGGTAAAGAGCATTCCGGTGCCTAGACCTTGCCGTAATAATGGTCTTTTGTTAAACACCCATTGCGAAATGGCATTAAGACCAATATTGCTTTCTAAAGCACTAGTTGACCACCATTGAATATTTAAGGAGGACGCTAATTTAATCCAATCATCTGCTTTTTCAAGACCTCCAATTAGACTTGGCTTTAAAATTATATAAGCTGGATTTATTTCAATTAACATTTTTTTTTGCTCATTAAAATCTGATATCCCAATAAGCTCCTCGTCTAACGCTATTGGAATTGGAGATTTATCGCAAAGAAAAGCCATTTCTTGCCATTTTTTCACAGAGATAGGCTGTTCAATGGAATGAATTTTAAAGGCAGAGAGCTTTTTAAGCTTTTCAATTGCAGAGCCTAAAGAAAAAGATCCATTAGCATCCAACCTTAGTTCGATGTCAGATTCTGAATACTCAGAACGAATTGATTTTAAAATTTCACATTCTAAATTAAAATTTAATGCTCCAACTTTTATTTTTATACAATTAAATCCAGATTGGATTTTTTCGTTTATTTGACTTTTCATAAAAGACTTTTCCCCCATCCAAATTAAGCCGTTGATAGACAACGAATCCTCACCTTTTGTGAACTTAGATTTAGAAAAGACAAATGGATTTTTGCTTTCAAAAGAACGAAATGCTGTTTCCAATCCAAATAATATTGCAGGATAGCTTTTTAATTCTAAAGAAAGATTTGCAAATCCAAGATGAATTTTACTACAGATATCTTTTAATTTTAATTCAAAATTAGCGTCAGGGTCGGGGCTTAATCCTTTTATTAAACTACATTCTCCAATTCCGTAATTGTCACGATTTGTAATTATGATAAACCAACTTTCTTTGTCATTTAAAACCCCCCTTGATGTTCCGCTTGGAATTTTAAATTTCAGTAAATGTCTAAAATAATAGGCTTTCATGCATTATAAAATTTCATAAAAATATAATGATAAAATGATAGAATATAAAAAAGCAGATAGCCCCAAAGGTTTTAGAAACTCGTCAAACTTTTTGGGAGTTTCGATTTTTGAAACTTGAAAAACATGAAAAATTAGCCACAAAACATTACAAACAATTAAAAACGATAGTAGATTGGAGTTGGACCCTAGTCTTATATGAAAAATACCCATTAAAATTATGGCGCTAAAAATTAAAAACAAATGGTAAAGTTTCGATTTGAAAACTCCAAGCTTTACTGCAATTGTGTGTTTTTTTGATTTGCGGTCATTTTCTATATCCCTCATGTTATTTAAGTTTAAAACACCCACGCTTAATAACCCAATTATGCAAGATGGATAAATTAAAATATAGTTTAGGGTTGAGGTAAATAAATAATTAGATCCCAATACACTAATAAGCCCAAAAAATAAAAAAACAAAAAGATCGCCAAAACCCGAGTATCCATAAGCATTTTTGCCAACGGTATATTTTATGGCAGCAGTTATAGACAAAAGGCCAAGCAAAACAAAAAATATTAAATTAATCGCATCTCCCCAAAAAGAAAGAAGCACCAGGGATAATGTTAAAGTAAAGGAAATTATGATTGAGATAAAAATACCTTTTTTCATTTCGCCCTGACTAATACTTCCACTTTGAACTACTCGTTTAGGGCCGATTCTATTGTCGTCAGTTCCTTTTATCCCGTCTCCAAAGTCATTCGAAAAATTGGATAGAATTTGATAAGAAATTGCGGTAAAAATAGCCATCAAAAATATAGTAATATCAAACTTGTTTTCTAAAAATGCAGCAAAAGAACCTATTAAAATTCCAGAAATAGACAACGGAATTGTTCTGAGTCTAGCTGCCAAAATCCATTCATTTAGCTTTAAAGGCATATTATACAAATTATTAGAATTCAATCAGTCTCAAGGAAATTTTGGGTATTTTTTAAAATTTGGATCTCTTTTTTCTAAAAAAGCGTTTTTTCCCTCTTGAGCTTCTTCAGTAAGGTAATATAAAAGGGTAGCGTCACCAGCAAGTTGCATTAAGCCATGTTGGCCATCTAATTCTGCATTAAGACTTCGTTTTATCATCCTTAAAGCTAGTGGACTTCTTTTTTGCATGATGGCACACCATTCAAGAGTAATATTCTCAAGCTTTTTTAATGGTACTACTTTATTTACCATCCCCATGTTTAAAGCTTCTTGTGCGGAATATTGCTCACAAAGAAACCAGATTTCTCTTGCTTTTTTTTGACCAACATGTCGTGCCAAATAAGAGGAACCAAAACCACCATCAAAACTCCCTACTTTAGGCCCAGTTTGTCCAAAAACAGCATTTTCACTTGCAATGGTGAGATCACAAACCACATGCAGAACATGACCACCTCCAATGGCATATCCATTAACCATGGCGATTACAGGTTTAGGAATCTCTCTAATTTTTTTATGTAAATCTAAAACGTTTAAGCGAGGTACTCCATCATCACCAATATAGCCTCCAGATCCTTTTACATTTTGATCACCACCACTACAAAAAGCTTTTTCCCCGGCACCTGTAAAAATAACTATATCGATATCGCTTCTTTCTTTACAAATGTCAATTGCTTCAAGCATTTGAATGTTTGTTTCTGGCCTAAAAGCATTGTAAACTTTAGGCCTATTGATAGTTATTTTTGCCACTCCATTATAAAATTCGAATTTTATATCAGAGTATTCCTTTATTTTATCCCATTTGATATTCATCAACAATTTTTTTTAAATATAAGGCTTCTAAAGATTAAATACACTTCAATTTTTTGACAAAAATTCAAAGTAATTTTTTAGAGTTTCTGAGCTTAAATCTGAGGGTGTAGTGATTTCTAAAATTTTAGGTTTTTTAGATTTATTAAAAAAAGTTTTTAGAGCGAGCTTAATCCCCCATTTTGTTTTTTTGTTTTGGTAGTTAAACCCATATAATTGAGCTATTTTTTTAGCTTTTAAACTATGTTTAGTTTCTATAAATTTTGAAAAAATTTCATTATTCTCGTGTCCTGGGAGAATTCTAAAAATTCCTCCTCCACCATTGTTTATCAAAATGATTCTAAAATCTGATTTAATATAATTATTCCAAAGCCCATTTATATCATAGAAAAAACTGAGGTCTCCAGTTATTAACAAGACAGGAGAATTACTTGCAACTGCGGATCCAACTGATGTGGAAGTACTTCCATCAATCCCGCTAGTCCCCCTGTTACAGTACGTGTAGTTAGAATTGGAAAGTTTAAAAAGTTGAAGATATCGTATTGGAGAGCTGTTTGCAGCTTGAATTTGGTATTGTGCTGGAATTCGAGATGATATGGTGGAAAAAACAATTAAATCTGAAAAACCGGCAGCTTTTATAAATTTATTGTGAGCAAAAACCCTTTTTTCAGAAATCCTTTTCCATGAATTATAAAAATCAGAACATATAGGCTTTTTGGGTAATACGTGATTAAAGAATATGTTCGGCGAAGCAACAAGGTGTTTTACGCCTTTAAAGTAAGTGTCCTTTGCCTCGTTTTCACCAACATGAAGATGTAGGCCAGGGGGGTGTTTTCTAAGAAAATCTTTTATTTTTTTTGAAATTATCATTCCCCCTGTTGTTATTAGAAGTTCTGGTTTTAAATTTTCAAACAGATCATCTTTTGTTTTTAGTAGCTCAATAGGAGCAATTAATTGGTCAATATTCCCAAAAAAAGAATTGTCATGTAAGTTGGATGTAGATTCGGTTAAAACGACAATATTTGAGTTGTTTTTTATTTTAGTTATTACCTCATCAGACAAACAGCCGGACTTAGAAGCGCCAACTAATACAAGTATTTTGGAATTTTGGGAAATTACATTATTATATTCCTCTAAGTTAAATTTTATCAATTTCTTAGTTTTCTTTTTCACTTTATTTTGTAGAGAAATTGTTGGGTTTTTTATAAAATTATATAAAGGTTCTTCAAAAGGAACATTAATATGGACAGGTTTTTTTAATAAAATAGAGTCATTAATCTTATTGTTCAATAGCTCTTCATTAAAGCTTTGTATTTTCAATTGAAGTTTCCCTATAGCTTTGCTATCTAAATTAGGGGGCAACAACTTTTGTTTATTACTGCTTAGGATGGTTTGGGTTTGATGTGTAACGTCTTGAATCAACTCGTCAGAGCTTAAAATATTTTTGCCAAAAACATTAAGCTGATTAATTGTTTGTCCTTCCCCTATGTTTAATTTATATTTTGGCCTATCAGCAGAAAGAATTATTAATGGAATTTCGCTAAAGAATGCTTCTGCAACAGACGGAGAATAATTTAACAGAGCAGATCCTGATGTACATAATAATATTACTGGCTTTTTTGTCTGTTGTGCTATCCCCAAGGCAAAAAACCCTGCAGATCTCTCGTCTACAATACTATAACAATTGAATTCTTTGTTTGAAGCAAATCCAATTGCTAGTGGAGCATTTCTTGAACCAGGTGAGATGACCACATCAGTAATTCCAAGCTTTAAACAAGTAAAAATTATTGTTTGGGCGGAAGGTATTGTAGGATACATTATCACAACACAAATGTACTAAATGAATTAATGGACTACCCAAAAAGAGCCTCCAATATTGTTTGCGATTTATTGATTATTTCTTCCCATTCTTTTTCAGGCTCGCTGTCTACAGTTATTCCTCCGCCAACAAATATTTTAGCTTTGTTTTTTTTAACATGAACACATCTTAAGTTTACAAAAAGCGTACAATTCATATTATTTATTTCACCTAAATATCCAGAGTAAAAAGATCGGTTGTGAGATTCTTTTTTTTTAATAATTAAAAGAGCCATTTCTTTAGGGGCCCCACCGACTGCTGGCGTTGGATGAATAGCGTTTATAATCTGACTAGGACTAGAGATTGTTGTTCCGGAAAAAAGGGTTTTTAAATGATCGATACCTCCAGCCTTTATGGTACTGGAATTGGTGGTTTCAAGATTTTTACAAAAAGGAGTTAAGTTTTTCTTAATTTCATCTTTCACGATTTTTTGTTCAAGAATTTCTTTATTTCCCCAATGACCTACGTCTCTTTTTTTTGTCCCAGCAAGCGCCATAGTAGTGATTTTTTTATTTTGAATTTCTAAAAGAGTTTCTGGACTTGCGCCCATCCAGTAACCTTCGTCAGGAATATAAAATAGATAACAAAAAGCATTTTTATGTAATCTTAATAGGTTTTTGAAGTAAGCTTCAAAATTGTTTTGAATTAAATCAAGCTCAAAACTTGTAGAATATACAAGCTTAATCAATTCGGTTTTTGATATTGTATTTTTTATATCAATTATTTTTTTTAAGTAACTTTCTTTATGTGAATTAAACTTTTCTTGTTGATTAAATTCCTCAGTTAAAGAGTTGCTTAAGGAATCTGAGGAGATTTCAGCCTCAAACATTGTTTTACTTGAGATAAAATATCCCTCTTTACTTTTATCAAAAGGCATCATTATAAAACCGGGGTCTTTAGGAAAAGCTTTGTGGTTGATTTTTTGTTCTTTTCCACTATAGCATTTTAAAGTATTTGTTCCTGGTAATCTGAAGCAAATAAAAGGAGTTTTTTGATTGTAAAAGAAATTTAATCTTAAAAAAAAATCAGGACAAGAAATCATAATTAGTTCTAGAGTTTTTAATCTTTTTTATTAGCAATATAAATAGATGTTGCCCCCAACATTTGAGGCTTTACTATTACATTAGTGAAACCACATTTTTTTAAAACAGAAACGAATTTTTTACCACTTGGGAATTTTTCAGCAGACTTTTGAAGGTACTGGTACGCTGTCTTGTCTCTAGAAAATAAAGACCCCATAAACGGGATAAAAGATCTACTAAAAAGAAAGTAAAAAAATTTGATTATGAAGTTCTCAGGAACAGATGTTTCTAAAATAATTAGATTACCTCCTTGGTTTAAGACTCGATGACTTTCTTTTAATCCTTTTTCTAAGTTTTGAAAATTCCTAACCCCAAAACCAATAGTTACTAAATCAAATTCTTCATTTTTAAAATCAATGTTTTCTGCATCTCCTGAAATTAAAGTTATTTTATCCGACAAGTTTTTTTTACTAATTTTTCTTCTACCAACATCCAACATTTTTTCTGAAATATCAAGTCCAATAATGTTAGAGCCTTCAATTTTAGACATTTCTAGAGCAATGTCAGCGGTTCCAGTAGCAACATCTAAAATATTCTTAGGATTATAAGATTTTGCAATGGTATAGATTTTTTTTCTCCACTGCACATCATTTCCAAAAGTCATTAATCTATTTAAAAAATCATACTCAATTGAGATTGAATCAAACATGTTTTGAACCTGTGTCTTTTTTGGAATATCTAACTTTTGATTTGGTTTCATTAGTTGATTTAATCGCTTATCAAAGGTAATTAATTGCCGGGACTGAAAATTAATATTTTTAATATAATAAATATTTTTTAGCAGAATTTTTTCATTCAGCTTAATGTTTGTAATCAACAAAAGAAATCTTAAAATCTGCTTGGTATTGATAATCGACAAAATATATGTTTTTTACTCATACCTTGATAAATAAAAAACCAAATACTTTGATTGCTTTTTATTTAATATTCCCAACTAACTTTAAAAAATTTGTGAGCTTAAAGACCAGCTCAATAATAAAGGAGTTATTAATGAAAGAGAATTTTTCACAGAAATAAACAGCCAAAAATAATGCCATGTATTAAAATCTAGAAATTAAATCTTCCAGCCGTCCCTGTATTCTCTTGTTACAAATTGGTTTGCCTCATCTAGATTAGTTATTTTCATGTTTTCTCCGTCCCATAAAAGTTTTTTTCTTGCAAAAAAGTCTAAATTACCTTTTGAATTTTCTTTTCTTAACATGTAACTTCTAATGGCCAGATTACCCATTAAAACTGTTTCTGTCATTGGCCCAGCATAATCAAAAGACGAAGTTAGGTCTAGATGTTCTTTGCTATCAAACCCAGCCTTACATGCATCAACCCATTTTCTTTGATGTCCGTACTCAGGCTCAGACATTTTTTCAATTTCAGGACCAAACTCTGTTTCACCATTGTATAAATATAATTTTGGAGTTAGCGGGGAGCTGTCATTAATATTGGTTGAGACAATCCCTTTTTCTCCAATCATTAAAACTCCGTTAAAACTTCCAGGACCTCCTATATCATCGTTTGCAGGTATAATTTCTGGATGTGGAGGCCTAATTCCACCATCTGTCCAAGTTAATTGCATTGGTGTATTGTTTTTTTCTGTGGATCCAAAGTTCAAAGTAATTAACGAAGAGGGGGGGCATCCCTCAGGAAAATAGTCTGCGCTCCACATTTTTGTATAAACACTCCCAACGCTACATTCCGCGTCTTTGGGATATTTTAATCCTAAAGTTCTAAAAGGAATGTCTATTAAGTGGCACCCAACATCTCCTAAAGCACCTGTCCCATATTCCCACCAACCTCTCCAATTAAATGGATGTAAATTTGGAGTATATGGCTTATCACTAGCTGGGCCTAACCATAAATCCCAGTTTAATGAATCAGGTTTTTTGCTAGGATCTGGCTTCATCATTTCGATTCCTTGAGGCCAAACAGGTCTATTGGTCCACACTTTTACCTCAGATATTTTACCAACTTTTCCAGAGTCGATCCACCCTTGTACCATATTTAACAATGGGTTTGATCCACCTTGATTTCCCATTTGAGTAACTACTTTTTGTTTTCTAGCGAGTTCGGTTAGCAATCGAGCTTCCCTAATATTGTGTGTAATAGGCTTTTGAACATATACGTGCTTATTTCTCTCCATTGCATAAATTGCTGCAGACCCATGAACATGATCTGGAGTTGAGATAGTAACCGCATCAAGATCTTTTTCTTTGTCCAACATCTCTCTAAAATCAGAGTATAACTCTGCTTTAGGGAACTTTTTGACAGTTCCTTTTGCACTACCAGCAAAATCGACATCACAAAGAGCTCCAATTCTTTCTCTGCCATTAACAGATGAATTAGAAATATCACTGGACCCTTTACCGCCAGCTCCAATAGCTGCTATATTTAGCTGATCACTGGGTGCAGTATATCCAACCCCTCCTAAAACATTTCTTGGAACAATGAAAAAGCCAGCACCTAAAACGGATGATTTTTTAATAAAATTTCTTCTTGATTTCTTACTCATAACATCACTAATTTTATTAAAAATAGCGTAATATCGACAAGAATCAAAAGATTAAAAGAGTCTTTTTTTAAAATTATTTTTTAGGAATAATTACTCTTGAAGGAGAGTCTTTCCCGTTAATTATGGATTTTGTCCCAATAGCAATTGCTTTTATAGTTTCAGCAATGGTTAAAGGGTCGAGAGTGCTTGCTTCATCTGAGACTTTATGATAATCCAAGTCTTTGTCCATCGGGCTAGTAGAAAAAGTATGAGCAGGCACACCTAGTTTAGCTAGTGAAGCATTGTCAGACCTAAAAAAAAGATTAAAATTTATGTACGGATCGGGGTAGACTTTGTAATCAGAATTGATTAAGTTTTTTTGGATTATTTTCCCAAAATTAGAACGATCAAATCCAGTTATCCATGCTGTTTTAGGTCCAAAAGGAGATTCTTTTCCAATCATTTCTATATTTATTCCTGCTACAATTAATTCTGGATCAATGTTTTTTCCAAAATAATTTGACCCTATAAGCCCAATCTCTTCAGCTGTAAAAGCAACGAATAATATGCTTCTTTCATTATAGTTTGTTTTTTCAAAGTGTTCGGCAAGGGCTAGAACTGCTGCAACTCCCGAGGCATTATCATTAGCTCCGTTAAAAATCAAGTCTTCATCTCCATTGTTTTTCATTCCTAAATGATCATAATGAGCTGAAATTAAAACAAATTCGTCTTTTTTGCTTTTACCCTCCAAATATCCCATTATATTAAACAAGGAAAGATCTCCCTTAACAAAAGATTGCCTGTAGGTTTCTAAATTCTCGAATTTTTTTAAGCCAATTCTTTTGAACTCTTCTTCAATATATTGAGCAGCTTTTTCTATTCCTTTTGTTCCTGCCTTTCTTCCTTCCATTAAATCAGAAGACAATGTGTAAAGATGCTTTTTTACCAATTCTTCAGAAATTATTTGAGAGTTAATTAAAGGAGATGCTATCAATAAAATGAGAGCAAATTTTTTAAACATTTTTAAATTTTTAATTAATTTTTTTTGACTTGTCTTTAATCGCCTTATATATTCCGGCACAGGCTTTATAATCCTCCATTATTTCATGTTTGTAAAGCAATCTGTATAGCTCATTAATGTTAGCTCCTTTTTCAATTTTGGAAATAGTTTTTTGATAAAATTTATCTTCTTTTTTCATGGAAAATCTACATCTATAACTAATTATACAAATAAGATACCAAAAAATTTAAACTGTCAAAAAGTCAAAAAAAAATTGATTAAGCCTTTTATTAGAATTATATTTTAATTTTAAAAAATATTTTTAATGATGGAAATAGCAATAATTTCTTTAGTTGCTTTTTTTGCCGCTATTCTAACCTTCTTTTCAGGTTTTGGATTAGGAACTATTTTAACACCAGTTATGATGATTTTTTTTCCTGTGGAAGTAGCCGTTGCCTGCACTGGGATTATTCATTTTTCTAATAATATATTTAAGCTTTTCATTATTGGGAATAATTTAAACAAAAAAGTATTAATAAAGTTTGGTATTCCAGCTGTTGTGTCCGCTTTTGTCGGGTCTTTGCTTTTATTTAATATAAGTGGCGACTCAATAGTATACTCTTATAAGTTAATGGGCAATGTAAAAGAGATCTCATTAGTTAAATTTATTATATCTCTTTTGCTTTTTGTTTTTGCTTTAATTGATTTGATTCCCTTTTTTGGGAAATTAAAATTCGGGAATAAAAGCTTACCGCTTGGAGGGGTTTTAAGTGGTTTTTTTGGCGGGTTAACTGGAAACCAAGGGGCTTTAAGAAGTGCTTTTTTGATAAAAATAGGATTAGAAAAACAAGTATTCATAGGAACCACAGTTGTTATTTCTTCTTTGGTAGATTTAACTCGATTGAGTGTTTATTGGACAAATCTATTTAACTTGAACATTTCTGATTATTATTATCTGGGATTTTTTGCAATAAGCTCAGGAATTTTAGGATCATTTGTTGGGAACAAGCTGTTAAAAAAAGTTACTTTAAAATTTATAAGAACACTTGTTGCTGCTTTAATTTTGATAATTGCTCTATCTCTTTTGTCGGGTATTATATAAAGAGTTAACTATATTTGAACTTTAATGGATCTTATGAAAAATTTTCTTTGGCTATTAGTTTTGACATTGCACCTGGACTAGCTGTTGGAAGAAAGTGGATTAATAGAAATGGATTCTCATTTGAGCTACTGTTTGGAGTAGGTAGAAATTTATTGATTGGGTCGGACCAAAATTGGGAGACAAGAACTGCTGGAACTTTGAGAATGGGAGTTTCTGTAGGTAAAAGGTTTTAACAAAAAGTAAATATTAATTATGAAAGACAACAAAAAAAGATTTTTAATTTCTAATAATAAATATGGTGTAATTACTGTAAGTATAATTACTCTAGTTGTAGTGGCGGTTGCAGTAGCTTATTACACCTACTATTAAGATGTATTCAATTTCTTTTAATAAAAATTTAGTTAAAGAATTAGCTTTGGTTGATCCAAAACTAATTTTTCCTCACGAAAAAGTGATCGATAAAAAAATATCTTTATTGATCGATTATTTAAAATCTTTTAATGATTCTATTGTAGTTTCTTCAATACTTTGTTGTTCTAAAACTATGGTAATAATCGATGGTCATCATAGGTTTTTTGCTTTAAAAAATTTAGGGTTTAAAAAAATACCAGTTACTAAAATTGATTATTTTTCAAAAGACATTAAAACTGATTTTCAAGAAAAACATTCTAAAGAGGAAATAGTCGATTGTAGCTTAAAAAAAAATTATATGGAGCCCAAGAGCACCAATCATGTTGTGTATTGTAAAAAATCAAAAAACTGGGAACCAGTAATATTGCTTTCTAGTCTTTTTAAACTAAATTTTTAAAATTGAATTCGAATTTAAAAAACTTGATAGAGGCTGAAAAAAAAGCAGCTAAATTATTTAGAGAAATTGAATTAAGGAACTTAATGGTACCTGGAAAATCTGAAAATCAAATAAACACTGAAATCTTTGATTTAGCTTACGAAATGTATGGTATAAGAAAATACTGGCACAAAAGAATTGTTCGTTGTGGACAAAACACGTTAGAGCCATACAACGAAAATCCAGGAAACTTAATCTTAAAACAAGACGATATCCTTTTTATAGATTTTGGGCCAATATTTGAAGATTGGGAGGCAGATTTTGGAAGAACCTATGTTCTGGGTAACGACCCATATAAATTAAAACTCAAAAAAGACATAGAATCTGCCTGGCATGATTGCAAACGATATTTTGAAGCTAAAAAAGAAATAACTGGGGCAGAACTTTATAACTATGCATTTAATTTAGCTTTTGAATATAATTGGGATTTTGGAGGGGAAATAGCTGGACATATTATCGGACATTATCCCCACGAAAAATTAGAAAAAGAAGACAAGACCAATTATATTCATCCAGAAAATCATCAAAACATGTTTGAAAAGGATAAAGAAAACAAGGTCAGAAACTGGATATTAGAAATACATTTTGTAGATAAAGAAAAAAAAATTGGAGGGTTTTTCGAACAATTATTAGCTTAATTTGGCCTTCTTTTATTACTTTTATTTAATAATAAATAATTATGGGAAGCAAATTTTTTGGTAATAGGATGGAAAAACAAGTTCCAGGTAAAAAAGGGGTAAAACAAAAATTTAATAATAAAAACAATAAAACTAAATCTTCTGGTGTAAGAAAAGTTGGAAGAGGAAGTTAAGTTTTATTAAACTTCGTAACCTTAGCATTAATTAAAAATTAAAAAAATCATATGAAATCAATGAAGGCTTTATTTATGTTTCTAACATTAAGCTCTGTATCACTTTATGCTCAAGAAGTTGAATTAAATATCGAAAACAGTAATTTAAAATGGATTGGTACAAAGATCACAAATAGCTCGCACTATGGCTCAATAAGTTTTAAAAGTGGGAAGTTAAATTTTTCAGATGGAATAATTGAATCAGGAAAATTTACAGTTGATATGACCACTATTAACGTACAAGATATTGAGGGCAATAGTAAAGAAAGGCTTGAAAAACACTTAAGAAGTGATGATTTTTTCTCTGTAGTCGATTTTAAAGAGTCTAGTTTAGAAATTACATCCAGCGAAAAAAAAGGGGATGTATTAAAGGTTTATGGATTTTTAAATATAAAAGGTTTGTCTTCTCGTGTTGAATTTGACATGAAACAAACTGGGAAAAATTGGTCTGCCTCATTGACTTTTGATCGTAGTAAACACAATGTTAGATTTGGTTCAGGATCTTTTTTTGAAAACTTAGGAGATAAATTAATTTTAGATGAAATTGTTTTGGAGGCAACTTTAAATTTTGGTTCTAGAAAAGAAGTAGAGTTTAAATAAATATAATTATCTGCAAGAACAATCACGCTCATTCCATTTATAAGAAAGGTAAAATTAGAGAAGAACGATTGAAATGAGAAGATATCATAGAGGTATTTCAACCTACTATTGAGTTAATTAAACAAATTAACAACTCACTCTAAACTAAATTTAATAATGTATTTTAAACGTCCAGCTTTAATATTTCTATGTATTGTAATCACACTTGGATTGACTCTGTATTCACCTGATATTTCGGTTTCAGATTTAAAAATCAAGTATGCCAATCAATATTCAAAATTTATTGAAATAGATGGAATGAGAGTTCATTATCGTGACCAAGGAAAAGGAGAAACTATTATTTTATTACATGGGACAGGAGCTTCTTTACATACTTGGGATAAGTGGACAGACAAATTAAAAAACAATTATCGTGTAATTAGATTAGACCTTCCAGCATATGGGCTAACTGGGCCTCATCCAGAGAATAAATACTCTATATCTGAATATTCTGAATTTCTTAATTCATTCATTAACGAACTAAAACTAAAGGATTTTATTCTTTCAGGTAATTCCCTTGGTGGATCAATTTCATGGTACTATGCCTCCGTTTACCCGGAAAAAGTAAAGCTATTAAGTCTATTAAGCCCAGGTGGATTTTCAAATAAAAAAAACGACAGTCCTTTAGTAATTAAACTAGCAAGAGCGCCTGTAATTAATACGTTACTTCGATATGTAACTCCTAGGGTTTTTATAAAAAACACGTTGAAAGAAGTTTACTATGATCAGAATAAGTTAACAGACAATAAAATTGATACTTATAGGGATATGATTTTAAGAGAAAACAATAGAGAGTCTTTTATTATTAGATCACTTTTAAAGCCCAAAGACCACACAAATAGATTAAAGCTAATTTCAGCTCCAACTCAAATTATATGGGGGAATCAAGATGCTTGGATACCTGTTTCTAATGCTGAGTTTTTTGAGTCTAAAATATCAAATATTAGAATTGATATAATGGATAATACAGGTCACATTCCAATGGAAGAACGACCAATAGAAAGTGTGGATTTATTTTTAGATTTTATAATTAGTAATTAAATAATCAATTATATTAATGATTCTCCGTTCTCATCAGTTGTTAATACCTCAGACATATAATCAACAAAAGGACGTACTTTCTTAATGGATTCTTCTAATCTATCCATAAAGTTTTTTTCACAAACTTCTTTATTCGAGTAATTAATTGAAAAGATAAACTGCTTTTTACGAATCAGCTTAATATCAGGATGATTTTTATCCACTCCTCTTGGTGCAGTTTTTAACTCACTTCCTTTTAATTCTCCCCAATTTGAATGAAAAGATGTTTTATTAATTAACTCTTTAAAATCTTGGGCATCAAAGATTAGTTCTTGACGAATTCTTTTTAAATCATTTGGACTAGGGTCCCAAAAACCACATGCTAAAAAATTATTGCCAGTGCTAAGATGCAAATAATATCCTCCACGATATTGAGGTTTAATGCGGTGCCATGTCAGCCCAAAATGGGTTTTAAATGGGGTTTTGTCTTTAGAAAACCTTATATCTCGGTAAATGCGAAATACTTTAAAACGATCAATATTATCAAACTTATTTAGTCTATTTTTTAATTCCTCACCAAAAATTTTGACTTGTGATTCGTGAGATTTAAAAACAGGTTTATTTTCTAAAAACCATTCGCGATTATTATTAAGCTTAAGTTTTTTAAAAAAGCTAAAAATAGAATTAGATAAAACCATTATATAAATTTACAAATGAATTATCATAAAATCAGTTCACAACAGAATAATTATATTTACAAGAATGGGCACTGAACAAATCACATATTATACAAACGAAGAAGAGAATTTTGCTGATGTTTTTATTAATAGAGACTTAATATTTACTTGCAGAGTTGGAGGTATGAAAAACACTGGAGATACTGTTATTTTATTACATGGATTTCCTGAAACATCAAGAATGTGGTATGAGCTAATAAAAGTTTTGAAATCTAAAAATTATAGAGTCATTGCGCCTGATCAGAGAGGTTATAGCAGTGGAGCGAGACCCCCAAATATTAAGGACTATAAAATAAATAATTTAACTCAAGACATAATTAATATTGCAGAGGCTTTTGAAGTAAGTAAGTTTCATTTAATCGGTCACGATTGGGGAGCGGCTGTAGGATGGGCTTTAAGCTCTATGTTTAGGAAACGCATAATCAGTTACTCAGCTCTTTCAGTACCGCATTTAGACGCGTTTAGTAGCGCTATTTCTAATAATAAAGTTCAAATAAAAAAAAGTTATTACATTAAATTATTTAGAATAAGATTTTTGCCTGAACTTTATTTTAAAATGTTAAACTACTATAATCTTAAAAAACTCTGGAAAAGTAGCAATAAAAAAGAAATAAAAAGTTATTTGAGTGTGTTTAGCCAAAAAAATGCTTTGAAAATGGCTTTACATTGGTATAGGGCTACCAATTTAAAAAGCACTAGAAAAATTGGAAATATTTTTGTTCCAGTCTTAATGATTTATGGGAAAAGAGATATAGCCATTGGAGAAAAAGGGGTAAACGAAACTATAAATTATATAAAAGCTCCATACACCATAAAAAAAATTAACTCTTCTCACTGGCTAGTTCAAGATTCTTTCGATTTGGTTTCTAGCAATATTTTAAACCATATGGAAAGCAATCAATAAGGAAATGTTTTAAATGATATTTTTTATCTTTAATAAATGATTAAAAATCTTATTCACATAGTTTTTTCTATAGTAGCGTTTTTGTTGGCTTACTCTATTGCATTTTTAACTGAAATTGAAATAGTTAAAAATGTTATTTTGTATGCTTTTATAATTCAATGGGTTTTATTTATTCCTGCTTACTTACTCCAAACAGAAAAGTTTTATGACTTATCTGGAAGTTTCACTTATATATTTGTAGCATGTTATGTTTCTTATAATTATTATTTGTCCAACGGAATTAATATTGGAAATATTATAATTGCAGGAGCTATAATTATTTGGGCAATGCGATTGGGAAGTTTCTTGTTTTTTAGAATTAGAAAAGCTGGAGAGGATAGAAGATTTAATGAAATTAAAACTTCTGCAACAAGATTTTTTATGACCTGGACCTTGCAAGGAATGTGGGTTTCTATATGTTCTGCTTGCGCTCTCACCGCTATTTCTAGCTCAAAAGGAGTTGAAATTAATTCTCTTTTATATATGGGTTTAGCAATCTTTTTAGTTGGGTTTTTATTAGAGGTTATTGCTGACAATCAGAAAACAAAATTTAGATCTGATCCAAAAAACAAAAATAATTTTATAAGTTCCGGATTGTGGTCTGTTTCAAGACACCCTAACTATTTAGGAGAAATTATTCTTTGGCTTGGAATTACAATTATGTCTATATCTTCCTTAAGTGGATGGCAATTGATCACCTTAATTTCCCCAATTTTTACATACGTTTTACTCGTACACATAAGTGGTGTTAGAATTTTGGAGGCAAGCGGAAAAGAAAAATGGGGACACTTAGACTCATACAATAACTATGTAAAAAATACTCCAACATTAATTTTCAAATGAAAGATAGCTCTGTCGCCCTGCTTTTATAGATTGACCGAATCAATCTAAAGTTTTTAAAAGAAATTAGTATCTTGATAATAATAAAATCAACAACAATATTATGAACAGTGCAATATCAAAAAACAAATTATTTATAGCTGCTTGTATTTCGCTTATAGTAACTGCGATGACATTTGCAATTAGAGCAGGAATTCTTGGACAGCTTGGAGAAGATTTTGAAATTAATAATACTCAACTTGGATTTGTAAATGCGATGGCCTTTTGGGGGTTTCCTGTTGCCACTATCTTTGGAGGATTTTTATACAATTTATTAGGAGCAAAAAAACTTATGACTATTGCGTTTTTCTCACACATAGTCGGTCTTATAATGACCATATATGCAGGAGGATTTGCCACTCTTTTAATTTCTTCATTTTTTATTGGTTTCGCAAATGGATCTGTTGAGGCTGCGTGTAATCCATTAATTGCTGACATGTATTCTAAAAACAGGACAACTATGTTAAATAAATTTCATGTTTGGTTTCCTGGTGGAATAGTTATAGGCTCTCTAACGTCAAAATTTATGACAGATTTTGGATTAGGATGGCAGCCTCAAATTGCAATAATGCTTGCGCCCACTCTAATTTATGGATATCTATTTCTCAAGGAAGAATTTCCTGAAACTCAGCATATAGAATCTGATACTTTTCTTAATTTAAAATCTTTATTTACTCCATTATTTATTTTCATAGCTATTTGTATGACCTTAACTGCAACTGCAGAGCTGGGAACACAACAGTGGCTTAACCCACTTCTTGAAAAATCAGGCGCAAGTCCAATGTTAATTTTAGCTCTTATTACTGGAATTATGGCCGTTGGAAGATATTTTGCTGGACCAATTATTCACAAGCTTAATCCAATTGGAGTTTTATTTTTATCAGCGATAGTAACAACAATGGCAATTTTTATGATGTCACAAGTTAATGGCCAAATGCTTTATGTGGCTTCTGCACTATTTGCCATCGGAGTTTGTTATTTCTGGCCAACAATGATAGGGTTTGTTTCTGAATATTTGCCAAAAACGGGTGCATTAGGAATGTCTCTTGTCGGGGGTGCAGGAATGTTAGCCACGGGAATGTGGAATCCTGTAATTGGATCATGGCTTGACGAAGAAAAACAAATTGCATTAAATTCTGGTGCGGCAGAAGATGTTGCTGAAGTTATAGCTGGCCAAGCTGCTTTGGGAAATATGACCTATTTCCCACTTGCATTAGTTGTCTTATTTGGAATTTTATTTGTATTTAGAAATAAATTAGAAGAAAGTAGAGTTTAGTAAAATTAATAGAATGAGTAATAAAATTAGATTAGGAATTTTAGGTGGAGGCGGTGATTCATTAATTGGGGTTCTTCATAGAGTCGCTTCAAGCATGTTTGACAGATATGAAATAGTAGGAGGTGTGTTTAATCCAAATTATTCTGACAATGTTGCTTTTGCAAAAAAACTAGGGTTAAACGACTCTAGAATTTATAAAGATTTTGAAACTATGATTCAAGAGGAGTCAAAATTAGGTAGTGGTGATAGAATGGAAGTCGTTTCTGTTTTAACTCCTAATTTTCTTCATTATCCAATGGCCAAAAAATTACTAGAAAACAACTTTCATGTAATTTGTGAAAAACCATTAACCACCTCTTACCAAGAGGCACTAGAGCTAAAAAAAATTCAAAAAGAAAAAAATTCTGTTTTTGCCGTTACACATACCTACACTGGATATCCAATGGTCCGACAAATGACCAAAATGATATCAGAAGGAATTATTGGAGATATTCAAAAAGTAGATGGACAATACTTACAAGGCTGGTTAAACCCTGTAATTCATGATAAAGAAAAAAGATCTTCTACATGGAGGTTGGACCCAGAAAAATCAGGGTCTAGTTGTTGCCTTGGCGATATAGGAACCCATGCTTTTAATATGGTGGAACTTGTAACTGGGATGAAAGTAAGTAAATTATTAGCAGACTTGAACACTTTATACGACGATAATCCTATGGATATTGATGCTAATATCCTTATTAGATTCTCTAATAATGCCAAAGGAACCATTCGCTCAAGTCAAATTGCAACAGGAGAAGAAAACAACATTAGAATTAGTGTATATGGGAGTAAAGGTGCTTTAAAGTGGGAACAAGAAAATCCAAATTATTTATATCATCTTACTGACGATAAGCCAATTCAAGTATTAAAGCCAGGTCACTCTTATAATTCAAAAATTTCCCTTGACGGTACTAAATTGCCCCCTGGACATCCAGAGGGTATCTTTGATGCTATGGGGAATATCTATAAGGGTGTAGCAAGAGCAATTAAAAATGAATCTTTTGATAAAGAAGAATTCCCATCGATTGAGGATGGGGTAAGAGGAATGGATTTTATTGAAAAAGCACTTGAATCGAATACAAAAGGAAATATTTGGGTAAAATTGAATAATTAAAATTATGAAAACTATCAAAGGACCCGCTATATTTTTAGCACAATTTGTTGGAGATAAAAAACCGTTTAATAATCTCCAAAACATATGTAAATGGGCAAAGAGTTTTGGATATAAAGCTGTGCAAATTCCAACTTGGGATTCTAGGCTTATAGACATTAAAAAAGCTGGGGAAAGTAAAGCGTATTGCGATGAAATCAAAGGAATTGTGAATTCTGAAGGATTAGAAATTTCTGAGCTATCTACTCATTTACAAGGACAATTAGTCGCTTCACACTATGCTTACGACAAAATGTTTGATGCTTTTGCGCCAAAAGAATTACATGGAAATGTAAAGAGTAGAACTCAATGGGCAATTAATCAAGTGAAATCTGCAGCTTTAGCTAGTAAACACCTGGGTATACACGTTATGGCTTCATTTTCAGGATCTCTCCTATTTCATACTATTTATCCTTGGCCACAAAGACCAAATGGGCTTGTTGAGGCAGGATTTAAAGAATTAGCATCAAGATGGACACCTATTCTTAATCATTGTAAAGATAATGGTGTCGATATTTGTTATGAAATTCATCCTGGAGAAGATTTACACGATGGAGTAACTTTTGAAAGATTTTTATCGGCAACAAAAAATCATTCGAATGCAAAAATTCTTTACGATCCTAGTCATTTAATTTTACAACAAATGGACTACTTAAAATTTATCGATTATTACCATGATCATATAAAAATGTTTCATGTAAAGGATGCGGAATTTAATCTCTGTGGAAAATCGGGTGTCTATGGTGGCTATCAAGATTGGATAGATAGGCCAGGAAGGTTTAGATCTCTTGGTGATGGACAAATAGACTTTAAAAGTGTTTTTTCTAAGTTAAGCCAATATGATTATGATGGGTGGGCAGTATTGGAATGGGAATGCTGTATTAAGTCTTCTGAACAAGGGGCAAAAGAAGGTTCCAAATTTATTAAAGATCGTATTATTGAAGTTTCTAAAAAAGCCTTTGATGATTTCGCTGGGAAAGAAACTAACCAGGACGATATAAATGAGATTTTAGGTTTATAAATTTATGAAAGGATTGTTTTTTTCTACTTTTTGTTTTTTTTTATCTTGTGGAGGTTCAACATATAATTGTGGAGAGATAGATAGAAAATTTGAAAACGATGGAGTGTATTTTTTTGCTTTAATACTTGATGAATCAGGTGGAGATAACGGAAGAGATGGAAGAGTTTATGGTGACGTATCAGTTGATAAAGCAACCTACGATTTGAAAAAAATAGGAGACACATATTGTAAAGAAGAATAAAAGTAATCGATTGAAAGCAATGTAATTTTTTAAAAAAAATCTTTATGAAAAATCTGTTATATACTTTTTTTATTTTAATATGCATTAACTCTTTCTCACAAAAAGTGTTAAATCCTAATTACGATCTTGCTGCAAAATTTTCCCCAAAAAAATTATCAAAATTAGTTCATTCAACCTCTGTTAACCCACACTGGTTAAAAAATGGAGATAAGTTTTGGTATCAGTACAAAACAACAGAGGGTTCAAGCTACTATTTGGTTGACCCAAACAAAAAAAGCAAAAAAAAACTCTTCAATAACGATAAAATGGCAGCGTGGCTTACAGAAATAACAAAAGA
>TARA_B100001093_G_scaffold472125_1_pt1 | contig 44382 bp, 43 predicted proteins | sample TARA_B100001093 | Tara Oceans TARA_B100001093 (sample SAMEA2623116) | marine metagenome | biome: marine biome (ENVO:00000447); feature: surface water layer (ENVO:00002042); material: "saline water (ENVO:00002010), including plankton (ENVO:xxxxxxxx)" | depth 5 m | reverse complement strand
GTATTACCTCTTCGCTATAATCACCAGGCGTAGTAGTTATACCCAAACTTTATACTAAGTCAAAATAAATTTATTTTCTAAAAGAATACAAAACAATAGTCTTAACTGCTATAAATGCATCCTTTAATCCTATTTTTTTTCCTTCCTCGTAAGATCTACCTTTGTAAGTAATTGGAACCTCATAAAATTTTTTCTTTTTTTTAGCGAGCTTAATGGTGACTTCAGGTTCAAAAGAAAATGTTTTTTCAATAAGAGTAATTTCTTTAAGAACAGAGCTTTTAAAAGCCTTATAACCTGTCTCCATATCTGTAAGATTTAAGTTTGTAACAATATTGCAGACAAATGTTAAAATTTTATTTGCCAAATAATGCCAAAAAAAATGTGTCCTTATATACTTTCCTCCACCTAAAAATCTTGAACCATAGACAACATCTGCATCAGTTTCAAAAAAAGGTAAAAGTAATTTATCATAATCAAACGGGTCATACTCTAAATCTGCATCTTGAATAATTGTAATATCACTGTCAGAATTTTCTATTGCGGTATGGAGTGCTCCTCCCTTTCCAGAGTTTTTTTTGTGATAAAAAACTTTTACTTTATCTATTGTCTCAAATTTTTTTAGTATTTCACTAGTCCCATCACTTGAATTATCGTCTACAATTATTATTTCATAATTTAAAAAATTATAGTTTTTAAGACACATAATTATTTTTTTGAGTACTTCATCAATTGTATTTTTTTCATTATAACAAGGCATCAATATTGAGAGTTTAAATGATTTTTTATCGATCATGGACTAATTATTTAATTTATTAATAAACAAATATCCATACTTTTTATCTATTTTAATTTTATTATATGAACATATAAAAGGAATGTCCCAACAAAGTCTTCCCTGCCAACCATTTTTTTTATTTTTTTCAATATGAGGAATATATACTTTGGCATATTCATTACTACTCAATTCATTTAATAAATACTTATTGTTCATTTTTTGAATACCCAAGAAAATTTCTGGACTTTCAAATATTCTCTTCAAATTTTTTGAAAAATTAAACATAAAAAATATTGAAATAAAAATAATAAATATTTTTTTTGAAAAACTTCTAGTATTAAATAAATCTAAAAGAACAATAAATGATAAAGTAACAAATATATGTAACCCAAATCTATAAACTGGAGAAAAATTTAACCAAAAAATTAAATTTATTAAAAGAAAAAAATAAATTATTTTTTTTTCTTTAATTAGAAATCTAGAACTTGTTTTTTTTTTTAAGAAAAAAATAAAAAATAAAGACGGTAATAAAATTGTTAACAAATTTTCACTAATTTCAACATAATTTCTTTTTAACCAAAAAGGAAACCAATTAAAATTTTCAAGATATTCTTGAGGTTGGTAAATATCTTTTGCAATAGAATAACTTTTATTTATTAACTCAAGTTGATTAGATAAATGAATATAATCAACATTAAACCAGCTGACATTTAAGCAAGTCAGGCTAGAGGGGAAAAATAAACACCCTGTATAAATAAATTGTTGAATTAAAAAAATAACTATAAAAAAATAAATTATTAAAAATCTATAACCAAATATATAAGATTTTAATTCTTTAAAATTTTTAACAAATAAATAAATCGTTAGAAATATGATTGGTCCTGTGCTAAACTTTATCAGTACAGAAAATATTGAAAAAGCTAAATTATAATAAAAAATTATTTTTTTCTCTGAAATTTTATCGACCTCAAAAAATTTAATGAAATAATAAATACTTAAAATTGAAAAAATAATTGCAGGTAGGTCAACTCCAAACTCAGAGATTCGTGTAAATTTAATTATAAAATAAAATAATGTTATTATTAAATAGTAGTCACTACTTTTAAATTCCTTTTTCTCAAATAGTTTATTTATTGAAAAAAAAATAAAAAAAATGAATAACAAAAAACTAGGTAACGTAAGAAAGTTAAAATTATTGTTCTTAAAAAAAAATATCGAATTAAGATTCAACCAAATGGAATTAAATACATATGGCTTATCTATATTAGCAAAACCAAAAACTATTTTATTCTCTAAAAATGCTAATACGTAGGGCAAATGATAATATCCAAAATCCTCGTGATATTTTTGAGATACCAGCATTGGCAATAAAAGCAAAAAAATGATTGGGTAAATAATTATTTTTTTTTCTAAATATTTTAAAAAATTCAAATTTATATTTTTAAAAAACAAAATTAATCCTAATAAAAATATTACAGAACTTATTATAAGATTAATTTTAAAAAAAAAATGAACGGTTGTTATTATAAGTGATATGACAATTAATCCAAAAAAAAAATCTAAAAAAAAATTTCTTTTTAAATTTCTTGTAATTATTAATCCATTACCTGATATTGAAAAAGATAGTAATATTATGCTTACTAAAAGAATAAATAATTGAAAAAAAAACATTTCAATGCTTCTTTAAAATTTTAAATATCAAGGCTACTTTTTTTTTCATATGTATTTTATAAAAATTACTTATTCTGTAATTGTTTTATCCAAACAATTCAAGTAAGTCATATATTGATAATATCATTAATTGATAATTGTAATTTTATTGAAAATCACCATCGGTATTAATCTTAGGCCAAATACATATCTTTTAAAAAAAACAATTGGGTTGTAAATTAATCTAATTAACCAGCCTAGATAAAATTTATCTGTAAAATTATTTATTGGCGCTTGGTCTCCTGTAAAAAATGATATTGCACCACCGGTGCATAGGATAGTCGTTTTAAAACCTAATTTTTGTTTTAAATATAGTCCCAAAATTTCTTGGGTACCTCCACCTATATTGGTTAATATAAAATTAGGTTTTTTTTTTCTGAGTAAAGTTAAAAGTTTTTTATCTGATAAATCTAAGGGGTTATACTGTGGAGCTAGATAATTATATATCTTTTTAATACCTAATTTTCTTAAAAATGTTTTATTTGATCGTGAAATTTTTGAGTTCGGATCAATACAAAATATTTTTTTGTCTCTGTTTTCCTTTAAGTAGTCAAAAAATAAGTTTAAAAATTTATAACCTGAAAACTTATCAACATTAATATTTTTGAAAGTCTTTAACAACAAGACAAATAAACCACTATCAAAAAAAACAAAGTCAGCTTTTTTGATTGACTCATAATATCTATGAGACTTTTCAATATTTGCTAAAGCTGGTCCTGCTGGAAATACAAATAAACCTTTTTTAATAATATATTTTTTAAAATCTTTAAAATTGATGTTATGAAATTTGATTTTTCTAAATATTATTTTGCTGATCATTAATAATTAATTAAAATATAATTTAAGATTTTGTAAATCTACTTAAATTCGAACCATGCTTATTTGTTTCAGTACTAATCCAATCATATGTTTTTTTAAGACCTTCTTTTAATTTCATCTTAAAACTCCAATTTAAAACTTTTTTAACTAAATCATTATTACTAGATCTACCTCTAACACCTTTTGGCTTATCTAATTGATATACTCTTTCTAATTTTTTAATTCCGGAAATATCACTAATTATTTCGATCATTTGATTTATGGAAACCTGTTCGTCACTTCCTATATTAACTGGGTCAAAATAATCGGACTCAAATAGTCTGAGTGTTCCCTCTATACAATCGTCAATATATAAAAATGTTCTTGTTTGTTTACCATCTCCCCAAACCTCAATCTTGTTTTCATTATTTCTTTTTGCTTTTATAACTTTTCTACACAATGCGGCTGGAGCTTTTTCTCTACCTCCATCATAAGTCCCATAAGGACCGTAAATATTATGATATCTAGCTACTCTAACCTGCAAACCATAATCTTCCATAAAATGTCTACACATACGTTCACTAAATAATTTCTCCCATCCATATCCATCCTCTGGATCAGCTGGATAGGCATCTTCTTCCTTCAATCCTTCTATAAAAACTTCTTGTTGTTTGGATTTATTATATGCACATGCGCTTGATGAAAAAAAATATTTTTTAATCCCAGCCTCTTTACATGAAATTAACAAATTAGTATTAATCAACACAGACTGCATACATTCAGCTTTATTATTTTCAATAAAGCCCATACCTCCCATATTGCAGGCCATATTAAATACATAATCAATATTTTTAGTAACTTTTCTACAATTACTTATATCCTTCATATCCATTGAAAAATGATTTTCTACATTTTCAAATTCTTGAAACCAATACTCTTTTGGTTTGATATCAGTAGCTACAATATAATTTCCATCGTCCATTAGTCTTTTAACTAAATGACCTCCAATAAAGCCACCTGCTCCTACAATTAAAATTTTCTTATTCTTAATCATTATAAAAATTTATAGTTTTATATGTTTTAATGTTCTATTTTGAAATTCAAATACTTTATCGCATATTTCAAAATTTTTTCTATCATGAGATATTATGATTATAGTTTTTTTATTTTTAAGTTTACTAAGATTTTCCATAATTTTTCTCTCATTTTCTTCATCTAAGGCATTTGTAGCTTCATCAAAAATTATTATTTCTTTATCTAAGTAAAAAGCTCTTGCAATTGCAATTCTTTGTTTTTGTCCTGAAGATAGTTTTTTAAAAGTTAAACCTATGTCAGTATCAATCCCATCTGGTAATTCATTTATCATTTTTTCTAATCTTGCAAACTTGATTGCATCTTCAATTTTTTCTAGTGATACTTCTGAATCATTTCCAAAAATTATATTTTCTTTAATAGTACCGTTTAATAAAAAGCTATCTTGCGAAGTTATATTAAATAGATTTTGATAATTTCTTATATCTTCGAGACTTTCAATCTTTTTTTTATCAATATATAATTTTCCATTATCAGGTTCAATTAATCTTGTAAGTATATTTACAAAAGTAGATTTACCAGATCCACTTTCACCACAAATACCTACTAAGTCAAATTTGTTAATTGAAAAATTAAAATTATCTAATATTTTATTTTTTTTTGAAAAAGAAAAAGAAATATCTTGAAGTTTAATATCTTTGTTAAAAGAAACTTTCTTAAAATTTACTTCATTTTTCTTATTGTAAAATTCATCATTATAAATACTTTTATTTTTTAAATTATAATATTCATCAATTAGCGGTACAGAAGGTTTCCCAAATTTTATTTGTTGATAAGAAACAAAAATTTTATTAATAGATGGCACAAGTCTATAAGCAGCAGCTAAGTAAAAACTTAAAATTATTATTATATTATCACTATTTTTTCCTGAATAATGCATTGATAATATTATTAATATAAATACTAAAATAATGAATTGTTCTAAAAGCACTTTAGGTATAGTTACAACTACAGCATTTTTTGCATCTATTTTTTCTAAAGAGTTTAATGACTTATTGAAATTACTTAAAATTTTTTTTATTTTTCCGTAAATTAATATTTCCTTTATACCGTTCAATAAACTAAAATTTAAATTAAAGATCTTTTCATTATTAAAAATTCTAGATTTTGACCAATTTTTAATAGATTTATTTATCTTTTTGAGAATTAATGCAGCTAAAACAATTATTGGAATAATAAGTATTAATTCCTTTATAAATCCTGAGAGAATTACTAAAAAAATTATTGAAAATGTTATTAAAAATTCTGTAATAAGAATTATAATTGGTCTTACTATATTTGCTGCATAGTTGGTAACTTCAGTAAAAGTTATATTAAATATTTCTGAAATTCCTTTTTTTACAAAAAATAGATAATCCTGATGAAGAATTTTATTAAGAAGATCTTTATATAATTTAGATCTTATTAAATAAATAAATTTATAAGTTAAATTGTTTGTGAAAACAATTATCAAATTTTTAATAAGAAAAATTAAAAATAAAGCTATACAAAAAATTGATATTATATTTTTTTTTGAAGAAATATCTTTTAAATCAATATATTCAGATACAAAACCAATATTTGTGATTGATTCTGGTTTTAATAAGTATGTTACAAATGGAATTACTGCAGCAATTCCTATTAATTCCAATAAAGCCTGAATGATTGAAAAAAAAATTATTGTTGCAAAAGAAATTTTTTCTCCTTTATCTAAGAATTTCCAAAAATTAAGAAAAATTTTCATCAATAATTTAGTTTAAACCTGAAATCTTTATTAAAAAATTTTTTAAACTTTTATTTGAAAGGGTATTTATGCCCAGCAAAATTTTTTTTAAATAATATTCTATTTTAACTAAATTAATTTCTTTTTCATTTAGGTAATAAATCATTTTGTTTTGTGTTTTATTTTTTTTATTTCTAAAATAAAGAACTTCTTTTAATTTTTCTCCTTTTTGTAAACCACTCATTTTAATAATTGGGCTATAATTAGGTAAAATTCTTTTTTTTAAATTAACTAATTTTTTAACTAAATCATAAATAAAAATTGGTTTTCCCATTTCAAGAAAAAAAACTTTATTACGAATTTTTAAATCAAATGTCTTTAAAACCAGATAACACGCCTGATTTATAGACATAAAATATCTAGATACCTTTTTGTGGGTTATTGTAATTGGTAAATCATTATTAATCTGATTTAGAAAATTTGGTATTGCTGAACCAGAGCTTCCTATAACATTTCCAAATCTCACAATATTTACAATTTTCTTCGAGTTTTTTGCAGACAAATATCTAGTAACATTTTCAGCAGCTCTTTTTGAATAACCTAATACACTAGTAGGTTCTACAGCCTTATCCGTTGAAATTAATAAAAAATCTGCATTATTCTCAAGAGATGCTTTACATAAATTGTAAGTTCCAATTGTATTATTTTGAACAGCTTGTTGTAAATTATTTTCTAAAATATTTACATGTTTATATGCAGCACAATGAATAACTGTATCTACTTTATGCGTTTTTAAAAAATTTACCAAAAAATCATAATTAGTAACATCCCCTAAAATCATATCGATTTTTTTAGTTTTATCAATTAAGTCTCTGATCTTATAAATTCCATATTCATTATTATCTAAACAAAAAACTTTCTTACATTTCTGTCTGATTAATTGTCTACAAATTTCACTTCCAATTGAGCCTGCTCCCCCTGTCACTAATACTTTCTTATTATTAAAGTAATCTATTCTATTAAATTTTAAATTTTCTAAGTTAATAGATTGCTCTAAATTTAAAAACCTTAAATCATTCAAGCTTATAATGCTTGATGTTAAAAATTTTTTACTTGGTATCACTCTAACATCAAAATTATCCTTTTTTAAATTATTAAGTATTATTTTTTCTTTTTGTTCTTTAATTGAAGGAATAGAAAAAATTATCTTATTAATGCTATAAAACTTTTTTATCTTCTTAAAATAATCATAAGAAATAATTTTTATATTATTAAAAGAATTATTATTTAGATTAATATCATCATCAATAAAAAATAAGATATTTTCTTTATTTTTAATCAATTCATAATAAATTTGCTTTCCGGCATTTCCAGCACCATAAATTACAACTCCTTCATTGTTGGTTTCTATCCGATTCTTTTTATCATTTTGAAATCTAATCATTCTCCCTGTTATTCTTTTTTTAATTTTTTTTTTTAAAAAAGTTTCAAGTGCTGAGTCAAATTTACCTTTAAAATTTATTTTATTTAACCAATTAACATCTGCAATAGATGAAAAAGTTTCATCAAAATTTGTTTTTTTATAAATTATTTTTTTTTGGGGAAATTTTGTATAATCTAAAATTGACCTAATTGAGGTACCTAAACCAGACCCTAGGTCTAGATAATGAGGTAGATTTATTTTTGTTGTAAGTATAGATTTATAAATATTACAAACATCTGCTACATTAATAAAATCTCTTATTCCATCACCATTATTAAATAATATAAATTTATTTTTGTACAAATGACAATTAACTATCTTTTGTATAATCGAAAAATTATCCTCACCACCATATAAATTAAATAGTCTAATGATATGACATTGTACTTTTTTTAAATTTGCAGTATTTAAAAAAAGTTTTTCGTTACTCAACTTTAATGAAGCATATAATTTCCTATTAAAAATATCTTTAGAAAATTTTGTATTCTCAATAGAGTCGTAAACAGATGATGAACTAGTATAAAGTATTTTATTGACTAATCTATAATTTAATCTTTTAAGAAAAAAAGCTGACATGGCGATAGTTTCATTCACAAAGGTATCTAAGTTATTTGTAGAAATTTTATTTAATCTTGAGACGGGATAAAAATTATTAAAAATAATATTATATCTCTTCTTTTCTTTTAGTAATTTTTCAACATCTTTTTTTTCTTTTAATGATATTAAAATTGAATTGGGAATAATTTTTTTTAAATTTTTTGATAAATTACTTCTTTTACCAATAATATAGTTTTTAATCATTTTAACGTTTTAAAAAAATTAAAATTAAATAATAAACTAGTAGAATAAAAAAAATCAAAATATACATATTTTGAAAATAAATAATCCCAAATAATGATACTATAGGAAAAGAAGATGTAATTAAATTAGTTAGATATAAAGAATTTTTTTTTTGAATAAGTATGTGATGTATGTGATTTAAATCTCCTTCGAATATATTTTTTCCTTTAATCAACCTTAGAATAGACAATCTAATTAATTCAAAACCAGGTAATATCATCATTAAAAAAATTTCATCAGCAAATTTTATGTTGTCATAAACATTATGTTCTATAACAATAAAATAAGACAAAATACTGGCAATACAATAAGCACCAGAATCACCAAGAAAAATTTTTTTTTTAAAATTTAAAATTAAAATTGAAAAAAGAGTAATAATTATAAAAATATAAACATAGGCAAATACAGATGTTGTTAAAAATAGATAAATTGCTAAAATAATATAAAAAAGTGTTAATTGTAAATTTATGCCATCCATCATGTTGCAAGCATGGATGAAAGCAACAATGCTAAATATGGTAAATATCATTTTTAGATTGTTTAAAAAAATTTGATTTTTATAAAAAGAAATTTCAAAAGTTGATATCACTAAATCATTATTTAATGTTATGACAATTAAGCAAATTGATAAAGCTAATACAATTCTTAAGTATGCAGACATTTTAAACTTATCATCGTACAAACCTAAAAAAAAGAAAGTGCTCACAATAAAAAATAATGAAAATAATTCTCTTTTATTAAAATCTTCAAAAATATTGAGAAATATTAAATCCAGAAAAAGGAAAAATAAAAAATTAATAAAAAATATTACACCTCCTATAAGGGGTGTATTAATTCTATGTTTCTTTAATTTCCCATCAGGACTATCATAGATATTAATAAACTTACCTAATCTTTGTATATTTAGATGAAATACCAAATTTACGATTATTAAACTTGAAATTAATACTAATAGATCCATCTAACTCCTAAAATTAAATTTATAAAAATATAAATAAAGACCAATAGAGTAAAAACATAGCATTAAATTTCCATTATTGAAAAAATTTCCACTAGGAACTACAGGTATAAAAATATTTACTAAAGCTAAAGTCATTAAAATTGCTGGGGTATTATTTCTATTATTAAATTTTAATAAATTAATAAAGTTTTTAATAACATAAAATGCTGCAAATAAATAAAATATTAACCCAACTATACCTAATTCAACAATTATCTGTAATAAAAGATGATGGGGATGAGTTGTGCACATTCCAAATTCTGAGTCATATTTTACTCCCCTACAATAATCTCTGAAACCTTTGGGGCCATGGCCGAATATTGGTTTTTGTTTTATTAAATGTATCGCCAATCTATAATGCTCAGTATGCTCATGGCTAAAAATAATAATTTTTCTTTTATTTTCAGAAATTAGATCATTATTAATCTCAGCTTTTTTATTATAATTAATTGTTTCATTATAAGTTTTAATAAAAATTCTATTTAATGGATCAAAAGTGCCTTTAATGATAAATGAATTAATTAAAATTAGAGATATAAATATTGTTAAACTTTTAAAAATAAGTTTTCTAGTTTCTTTTGAAAAAATTATTATAAATAGTATTGATAACAAAAATATTATGAAAGCTCTTCTTTCACCTGATAAAAGAATAGTAAAAAAATAAAAACCAAAAAAAATATCTTTACATAATAATTTTTTATTTGATAAAACAAATATTAATATTATTGGAAAAAAGGAAATTAAAAAACTTCCTAAAATCAAATCATCACCAAAAAAACTAGAAACTCTATTATTTATTGTGACATAACCTAATATATTTTTCCCTAAAAAAAACTGAATTAAACTATCTGTAAATAAAATAATAAAAAATAAATATAAAAGTTTGATAACTTTTTTATGATCTTGATAACATTTTTCGAAAATATAGATAATTGAAATGATTAAAAAAACGTGTCTAAAAAAAAAAATTGAAGAATACTTATCAACATTAACATTATTAACGATAGAATTAATGGCTATATAGAAAGAAAATATGAATAAAAAAATAATTTCTTTATTTTTTACTAAATAAAATTTTTTCTCAGTAAAAATTTTATATACGCCATAAAAAGTAAAAAAAAATAAAAAAACCTCAGCAACAGCAATACCTAAAGTTAGTAAAATTGGTAAAAGAAAAATTATACTTAAAAATAAGAATTGAATATTTATAGAATTTTTAAAATTTTCCATGTTATTTCAATAATATAATATTCTAAATTTGATTAATCTTTTAACTTATATTAAAAAAATTAGGCAATTAAATGTCTTTGATTTTAAAAATCTCAAAGTATTGATAAATATAAAAAAACATATATAAAAAACTACCTATTTAAAAAAAATATACTTTCAATTGAAAAAAAAAATTTTAATTATGGGTCTTCCAGGTTCGGGTAAAACTTACTTGGCTAAAAGATTTTCAAAAATTATAAATGCTGAATGGTTAAATGCTGATAAAATCAGAGGAAAATATAATGATTGGGACTTCAGTGAACAGGGCATAATAAGACAAGTAAAAAGAGTGAAAAAATTGGCTCAACTCTCAAAAAAAAAAATTGTGGTTGCAGATTTCGTCTGTCCTTTAAAAAAACAAATAGATATTTTTAAACCAAATATAATTGTATGGATGGACACTATTCAAAAAGGACGTTTTAAATCGATGAATAAATTATTTAAGCCACCAAAAAAATATCATTTAAGAATTAATGAAAAAAATATAAACTTAAACTTAATCAAATTGACAGATAAGTTGAAACCTTACAAATGGGACAATAAAAAACCTACAGTGCAAATGTTGGGAAGGTGGCAACCATGGCATGAAGGGCATAGAAAATTATTTGAAAAATCAATAATGATAACTGGTCAAGTAAATGTATTAGTTAGAGATGTCTATGGTATAAATGACAATCCATACACTTACAATCAAGTAAAAAAGAATATCAATCAAGATTTAGTAGATTTTAAATCGAGATATAAAATTTCAAAAGTACCAAATATAACAAATATAATTTATGGTAGAACAGTTGGATACAAGATCCAAAAAGTAAATTTAGGGAAAAAAATTGAAAAAATTTCTGCAACGAAAATCAGACGAAAATTAAGAAAATTAAAGAAATTATGAAATTTGCTGTAATTGATCTAGAATATTTTTCTTTATCAAATGCAAAGTCTAGCTACAAAAATTTAATAAAATTTCAAAAAATCTTATACCCAGAAATTTTTCAACTTGGATGTATCCAATTCAGCACAGAATCAAGTAAAAAAATAAAAACAAATCTTTATTTTAAAACAGAACAAAAAATTCCAAAAAGACTGATTAAATTAACAAAAATTACTCAAAAATTTTTAAATAAAAATGGTGATATTTTTTCAAAAAGAATAAAAAAAATTATACCTATTTTAAAAAAAGATAATGTTTTTTTAAGTAATGGTGATGATCTTAAAATAATAAAGATGAACTATAAAAAATTTATTAATAAAAAAATTGGTATCAATGTAAAGTTTATTAATCTAAGAAAAATTTTAGGTGATACTGACACTGAATTTTATTTTAAAGAAAATGAAAAAAGTAAAAAGGCCCATAACGCGATAGAAGACTGTGAAATTCTTATAAAGGTATTTAAAAAATATTTGAAAAATAAAAATAGAAAAGAAATAAAAAAAATAACTAGAAGTAATACGGAATTCGTAAAGTTTTAAAAAAAATGTAAAAAAGAATTACTTATATATTTTTGATATTTTTAAATTTCTCCTACCAAGTTTCACAGAATCATTACAAGAATTGATTGTGACCCTTTTATTTTTTTCACTAGATATGTATAGAGAATTCAATAATTGAATTGTCTTTATACAATCTTCTTTTTTTAAAGGATAACTTTTTTTATTAGTATAATCTAAATAAACATCATTATATATTTTATAATGCCCTAAACCATATGCATCACTAATTTTTTCACTAAATTTCTTACATAATTTTGGTTCTGGTGAAAATTCCAATAATTTATTTGAGGCTAACCCCCCAATTTTGGCAACTCCTTTTGACCCTATTAAAGATATCGTTGCCTCAAAATCTCTTGGACGGGCCGAGGTAGTAATTTCAAAAGAGCCAACACCACCAGAGTTCAAATCGAATATACCAATTGCTGTATCTTCAACTTCAATTTGAGCTCCATAAGTTTTCATCTTACATAAAACATTTTTTAAATCGCCGGCTAAATATCTTAACAAATCAAGGTAATGTACCCCTTGCTGTGTTGCTGCTCCACCGTCATGCGAAAAAGTACCTCTCCACTCCGCCAAATTATAATATCTTTGTGGTCTACACCATCTAAGTGTCAAATTGGCAATTTTTATCTTTCCAAGCTTTCCTCTATTAATTTCCTCTTTTAATTTTATCACACACTTATTATTTCTGTTTTGATATACAGGATATATTTTTCTTTTTAATTTCTCCGCAGTTTTAAAGATTTTTTTTAAATTTGATGTTCTCAAAGTTGTTGGTTTTTCTATTATTAAATGTTTTCGAAATTTATTCAAAATTTTCAAAGCATGCTCAAAATGCATACCTGACGGACTCATTATTGCAACAATATCAATCTCCGGATGTGCTCTAAGCATCAAATCATAATGTGAGTAACATTTCACTCTATGTTTTATTGAAAAACTATCTCTCTTAATAAAATTTAAGTCACAAGCTGCAACAATTTTAATTTTTTTATTTTTTAAAATAGCTTTCACATGGTGTCCTGCAATTCTGCCTAAACCTAAAATACCAATTTTAATCATTTTAAATTAAAGCACTTTCATTAGATTTTTGAAAAAAAATTTCATTTGATCTTTACTTCCTAGTGTAATTCTAATGCTTTGGTCTGTTTTAACTAAACTTCCTAAATAATTAGATTTAACTAAAATTTTATTCTTTTTTAATTTAAAAAAAATATTTTTTATTTTTTGTTTATCAAAATATAAATGAAAAAAATTTGCATTAGTCATTTTATACTTTAATTCATTTTTTTTACAAAATTCAACGACGAATTTTCTAGACTTTTTTATTTGTTGTAGATATTTTTTTTCTCCATCATATAAAAAATTGGCTATTTTAATTGATAAATAACTTGTATCATGAGGTGGTCTAATTGAATTAAATATTCTAATGTTTTTTTTTGATCCTATTACATATCCTACTCTTAAACCTGCCAATCCAATTGATTTTGAAAAAGATCTTAAAATTAAAATATTATTTATTTTATTTTTAATTTCTTTTAAAAACGATTTTTGAGATGAATAATCTATATATACCTCATCTAAAATAAGCAAAATATTTTTTTCTACACATATATTAAGAATTTTATGTAATGTGTCTGTCTTAATATTTTCACCAGATGGATTGTTTGGATTTGCCAAATATACAAACTGTATATCATTGTAATTCTTTTTATTACTAAATTCTTTTAAATTTTTCTCATGAATTTTTTTTACTTTATATCTAAAAATATCTGCATAAACATTAACCATTCCATAAGTGGGGTCAATTGATAATATTTTTTTATTTTTACGATCAGTAAAAAGTTCAAAAATATACCTTATTGCTATGTCTGCTCCGGGGGTAATTGTTACATCATAATTTTTTTTTTTGTGCAATTTATTTTTTAAATATATTTTTTTTAAAAGATCTATTTTGTAAGAAGGATAAGCTTGTAGAAAATAGTCATTGACTATTTTACTAACTTTTAATAAATCTTTTTTTTCATAAGGGATTACTCTTTCATTTCTGTCAAGTCTCAAAAATTTAGAGCGATCAAAATTATAGTCACCATCTCTTTTAATGTTGATTAGATTTTTATTAAATTTCATTTGTTTTTAAGTATTATTTACCACATAATTCATAAAAAACTAAAAAACTTTACAGTTTTAATAAATTATGTAATTACCTTAGCAAAATTATATGAATAAAAAAATTACTAATAGCCTTATACAAAATGTCAAAAAGTTAAAAAATAAATATAAAATTTTTGGGCTAAAAACTGAATTTGAAGCTGAGGGATCAACGATTGAAGAAGCTAAATTTATACAAAAAATTTGTAATAAATTTAACCTCAACCATAAAATAAAAATAGGTGGTGCTGAAGCTAAAAATGATTATATCCAATCAATCAGAATTGGATCTCAATATGTTGTTGCCCCTATGGTAGAAACTGGTTTTGCAGCTTTAAAATTTATAAATATGACTAATGAAATTAAAAATCCAAAATCTTTAAACCTAGAAATAAATATTGAAACAATAAATTCAGTAAAAGAAATAGATAAAATTTTGAAAATATCAAAAAATAAGATAACAGGATACACGATTGGCAGAACAGATTTGGCAAATAGTTTTTTTGATAAAAAAATTAAACCTAATTCAAAAAAAATATTTAATTTAATAAATTATCTTATTAAAAAAATTAAAAAATCTAATAAAAAAAACAAAATAACTATTGGTGGTTCAGTTGATAAAAAAACTTTTGAGATTTTAAATCAAAATAAAAGTCTGTTAAAAAAAATCAATAAAATTGAAACGAGAAAAGTTGTATTTAATATCGATGATTTTTCTAAAGATATGTCAGCACTAGAGGATGCACTTAAATTTGAAAAAATATTTAATACTTATATGTTTTTAAAAACTGAAAATCCAAGATTTAAAAAAAGAATTGCACAATTAAATAAAAGAACATGAAAATTGCAGCGATTTTAACTGGCAAAGGCTCAAGCCAGCTAAAAAATAAAAATCTAATCAAAATTTTAGGTAAACCACTAATGCATTATTCTTGCTTTGAGGCGAAAAAATGTAAAGAAATAGATAGATATTACGTTTCTAGTGAAGATAATAAAATTCTAAATTATGCTTTTAAATTAGGATATAAAAAAATAAAAAGACCGAGGAATTTATCCAAAAAAAATACACTTCATATAGACGTAATAAATCATGCTTTAAATTTTATTAATGATGATGGTTATTATCCAGATATTTTAATTATTTTATTAGCAAATGCACCAATGATTAAAAGTTCTTGGATTAAAAGAAGTATAAATATACTAAAAAAAAATAAAAAATTTTCTTCTGTTATTCCCTCTTATTCTTATAATGACCATAATCCTTATAGGGCAAAAATTAAAAAGGGAAAATTTTTAAGGTCTTTCATAAGTTCTAAAAAAAAAATTTCTTCAAATAGACAATATTTACCTGCAAGTTATTTTTTATGTCATAATTTTTGGGCAATAAGATTATCTTCAATAAAAAAGCAAAATGGGGATGAACCTTGGAAATTTATGGGTAAAAAAGTATTTCCTTTAATTGTTAATAGAACATTTGATGTTCATGATCAAGATGACATAAGCATACTAAGGGTTTTATTAAAAAAATTTTTAAAAAATTAAAAAATTATACTTCTTATATTTTTTCGAAAATTTTCTTTAAGAATTATTTTATTTTTTTTTGATAAACGATAAAAATAATTATAATTTTTAAAAATATTTTTTATAGAAGCATGTAAGTTTTTTTTATTTCTTTTACTTACAATGATACCTTTGTATTGTTTTGATAAGAAGTTTAAATCCTCAAAAACAATAACAGGTCTTTGTCTTGCAAAACTCTCCTTTATTACTTGAGGATTACCCTCAGTATATGATGGCAGAACAAATAAATTACAATTATCATAATATTTTTTAATTTTTTTATGATCATATAGTTCTTTTTTATAAATAATTAAATTTTCATTTGCTTTTATAATATTATTATATTTCGAGCCTAAAATTGTTAATTGATACTTAATTGGTATATTTTCCAATAAATTTATTAAAGAAAAAATTCCTTTTTCTTTTTTCATTCTTCCAACATAAAGAAGTTTTATTTGAGCCAATTTTGGTTTAACTCGATTAATTAACCAATTTTTATCAATTTTTGAAGGATCTATATAAGTAAATTTCTTCACATGACTTAAATGCTTTGAACAAGATATTATTTTTGTAAACTTTTTAAAGAAAACAAACATCATACCATAAAAAAAATATCCAAAAAGTTTAAATTTTATCTTATATTCTTTAAATCCATCACTTCTAAGATATAGATAAGTATCAATTTTTTTTTTTAAAAAAATTTTTAAAAGAATTAAATTGATAAAGTTAAAAGGTGTAATTGAAATAAATAAAATTTTATCGTTTTCTTTTGCATCTCTTAAAAATTTAAAAAAATTAATAATTTTAATTTTATTTTTTTTAATTTTAAAATTTTTTTTAGTCTTAAATTTCCTACATAATATAAAGATTGTTTTTTTTTGAAACGCTCCCAGAATATTTTCTAAGTCAGAACTATTAGTGAATAAATAATTCTTTTTTTTATCTATACTGTCATTTGTAATTACAAATAAGTTTTTCACTTTAATCTATCTTGAAAAAATTCTGCTATTTTTTGACTTACATTTTCGCTACTTAAACAAAACTTATTAGAATTATTTAAAACTGACATATTTTTTTCACCCCTAATTTGACTTTTAATTGTATTCACAAATTTTTCATACGTATTAAGTCTTATTGGTTTATAAAAATCATAATTGGGTAAAAATGATTGATTGTTATAATCCGGATCAACATAATAACACTCCTTTTGAATAGATAAAAATTCATGACCTAAAGTTGAGCTCCAAGTACAAATTGATTTTGCATTTTTTCCAAAAAGATAAGTATCTTTCCATTTTGTTTCATCAATCAAGTGGAATACATTATCAATCTTTTCAAAGATTTTAAGTTCTTTTGGATTTTCTAATTTATTTTTATGTTTAATGCCGATTTTTAGATCAGGATTTTCGATTGCAAATTTTTTAATCCATTCAAAGTGCAAATAATAATCATCATAGTATCTCTCATAGCCAGAAATAAAATCCCAAACATGTGGGGCTGCCACCACCAATAAATCATATGCATGAATTTTACTCGAATTTATTGATGAATTTGGTCTATCAAAATAATTTTTTTCCATAAATAAAGATCCAACAGGATGAATTTCTTTAACCTCTCCATCTAAATCCTTTAAAATTTTACAAGTTTCTTCACCTAAAGAAAAAATCACGTCTGAATAAATAAACATCCCAGGACCATTTATTTGGAAAATATTTCTCTGAACGACTGTAGAAAGAATACCGCCGTAAGTTTTAAATATTTCATTTTTAATTGGAGAAGTAAAATTATATCTTTCCTGAATTAAAAATTTTGCCTCTATGTTAAGAAAGATTGAGTGATTTCTAAAATAAATCTTAAAAAAATGAAATAAAATATAATTAAAATTAGCTTTCTTTTTAATAGAAAAATTTAAAGACCAAAAAATTAATTTTAAAAAATCTATATACCTTTTACAATTGTTTGGTAAGGAATATCTATTAAACTTTTTAAAAATAAAAAAATTATATCTTTCATCTTTTTTGTTTAATATAAAAATTGAATTTAATTTTTTCGAAATTTTCTCGAAATAATCATATTGGGTGCCGTGAGTTAAATCTATAACTAAATCATACTTTTTTTTTTTTATAGGTTTTCCTCTTCTAAAAATAAAAACATAATTGAGTAACAAAAGATTAATAAAAAAATACTTTAAATAATTATTACTTATTATTTTTTTGAATTTGCCATATTTATTAATAAAATTTCTAAATATAAAAACCTTAGATTCATTTATAATTGTATCTCTTTTTAAATTTAAACATTCAGAGCATTTTTTAGAAAAAAAATTAAAATCGTTGTCAGTTACAAATGAATTTATAAAATTTATTAAATCTTTATTTAGTAAATTAATATTTTTTTTCCTATCTAATTTAAAATTTTTAATACTAATCATATTTATCTTTATAATCAATGAAGTCTAAAACAATAAAAACTAATTCATTTTGATTTTCTATTTAAACTAATTATTTTGGGTTTCTTATAATTCTTATTATTTTTTAAAAAAATTTCTGATATTTTATCTTTATAATAACCATATATAACATTATAAATTTCTGGATTAAAATCTGACCGTTTAAAAGTTTTACCTTTAATAATAAGAGTCTTATTTTTATTTGGTTTAATTCTTTTTTTAATTCGTAAATCGATATGTTTTAAAACGAATTTAATATCATCAAATGCTGCTTTGTTGGCACTACATATAAGTTCGTGCAGGCCAAATCCACTATTAAGTTTTGCTAAGTTTTGATGAATTATCTCTCCTGTATCAACGTAATGATCAATAATATGATAGGTTGTTCCTGTGTAATGGGGTTTAAAGAAATAATTAGGCCAAATACTGGGTAAAGCCCCCTTGAAATGAGGAATAAGACCAAGATGTAGATTGATAGTATAAATAGGTAACAAATTCATCAACCTTTGGTTTAAAATAGGAAGTCCACTTATATAACATTGTTCAAAATTTTTTTTAAATTTAATTTGTTTATTTAACTTAATTAGTTCATTAATATCTTTTATATAAATTATCTCAGATTCATTCTTTGAAATTTTTGAAAAATTAAACTTAAAATATTTATTCTCAACTTTTAGTCTTTTTGCAAAATGAATTTTCCAATTTTTTTTTTGATTTTTGGTCAAGCTTTTCGGACAACTTTGAATGATATTTTCTCTTTTAAAAACAATTATTTTATACTTTTTTACTAAATTAGTTTTTAAAATTGCGTAGGCTAGATGAAGATTTCTATAATGATCACCACATATAATTAATGCATTCACTAATCAAACTTTTTCCAAACTACTTCTTTATTTAATGAAAAACTTCCATAAAGAAATACCCTTTTTTTATTTTTAGATATGAACTTTTCAGCTGCATGATATGAGTCAGGTGTAGATTTAAAAATAACAAGCTGACCTTTTTTAGGTAAAAGTTTTTTTTCTAATTGAACATCTTTATTAGATGGGAATCTTGGGTACTGATTAGCGTTTTTATATGCTTTTTTTGATTTATACACTTCAAAAGCTCCTCCATCTTTTGAAGAAAGTGAATTTAAGTAAACCAGAAAACTAATAACTCTAGTTTCTCTATCTCTATGTACAGATCTGTAATAACCTTTACGTGATAATGAAAAATCAATATCTAAGTTTAATACATTTTTTGATTTTGAAAAATTCTTAGTAAGTTTTGAACCTTTTTGTAATCCATAATTAGTTTTAGAAAAATTTTTAATCTTATCATTTATTTTCCATTTTGACTCGGGGTAGTATTTTTTAATCATTTTTTCACATTTTCTATAAAATGAAAAATTATTAATCATATTATAAAAATTTTTGATTTCAGATGAACTATTTATAAAACTCTCAAATTTATATGAACCTTTGTTTATTCTATTACGGCCATTCATGACAAAATCATCATATTTTTTTTTGGAAATTATACTTTTTTTTAAATGATTACATAAATCCTTATTTATAAAATCTTCAAATATCAGAACTGGGTAACTTGATTTAATTTTTTTTACTTTACTAAGTTTCATTATTTATTTTTTTAAATATTTTTTTAACATTGAAAAATCATCCATATTATCAATATCAAAACCTGATATACCAGTTGAAATAAAAGGTAAAGGTTTATCACACATTCTATTTTTATTCTTAATATAAATATTTCTATCAGTCAAAATCCCTGCACAATTATAAACATAAAATCCCTTTAAATCTTGTGTTCTAGGCCATTTCTTTTTTTTTGGATTATGTGAGATGGTTTGACCCTTTTCATTATAAATAAATTTTTGTAAAAAATCAGCAGTGTAACAACTTCTTCTTTTTTTTAAATTTTCTAAGTAAAAGTTGATAAAATTTAAGTAATCTTTTTCATTAAATAAGGGGCTTGTAACATGAGACCATAAAATATGTTTTTTTTTACAAATTCTTGGTACCTCTAAAACTAATTCATCTAAACAATCGTCAGCTGAAAGTCTTTCACTTCTATCAAATACTTTAATCCATTTAAATTGATTCAAATATTTTTTTGTTACACTACAATTTGTTGAAAATACATATTCTGAGTCTCTAAGGATTTTGTACTTTCTGTTCTTTAAAATTAAATTACGTAGTTTTTTTAAATGATTTATTTTTATCTCTAATAAACCTAATTTGTAATTTAATACTTTTCTTATATTTTTATTTTTTACTCTTTTGCTGCCAGCTCTAACTGGGAAAAAAAAACTAATCATATTTATTGAAATAATTGATAACTAATAATTTATATTATTTAGAATATTTAGCAATTCTAAATTTATTAATTTATTTCCTATTTTTGATAAATGATTAGAGTCAACAAAAAATAAATCAGAATTATTATTCGCTACACATTTATCTTTGATATATTTATCGCAAAATATTTTTTTAGGATGTAAATAAAAAATATTTTCATGTTCAAAAGATGTTAAGATTTTATCGGCCTTAGAAATACTTTCTAAGTAAATTTGTTTTTTGATATTTACTATAGGAAACATATTTTTATTTAATTCTTTATTAAACATCAAAGAATTAGCGATTTTTTGTCTTACATTGACTTTAAAGTTTGGTAATGGATGTATAAAAATTATTTTATGTTCATTTCTGATTAATTCCTCAATTGTTTCTGTAAAATATACTTGATCAAAAGCATTTATATTTAAATAGTGTGAAAGGGATCCACCGATTATTATAATTGAGCCTGGATTTTTTTTTATTAAATCAAGTCTTTTGTTATGATGTTCCGAAGTGCATATGGCCCTATAGTCATTTATTCTACCTAAATAACAACCGGGTCTTGTCATTTGTATAATTTCATATTCTTGAAGGTCCTTTAATCTTTTGAAACTATAAACAAATGTTTCTAATTGAGAGTCTCCTAAAATAAAAATTTTTTTTGATTGTTTTTTATTAAATTTACAAAATTGATCTCTATTTCTAAATTTTTTATGGCAAGAGATTGATTCACTTAGATATACAATTCTATCATCTACCATTCTTAATCTTAAATTCTCAGGTAATCTTTCATCGTAACCTTTATTATAAATAGTTAACAATGATAAGAGTGATACAAAAATCAATTTAGTTGAAAAAATCCTTAAAAAAATACCTAAATTTATTTTATTCTTATTTCTAAAAGGTTGTTCAATAAATTGAAATGATAAATATGAAATTAAAAGAACTATTAAAATTAATGGTAAACCTATATCACTTATATTATCATCAAAATTATTTTTTGATATTCTGTAAAAACTGAAAACAGGAAAATGCCAAATGTAAAGTGAATAAGAAATTTTTCCAAAAAAAACACTAAATTTATTATTTAATAAAAATTGGTATTTAAACTTATCATCAAAAAGAATTATCAATGCACCCGTTGATAAAATAATAGGTAGAGTAAAAAAAGATGGATGGGTAGTCCCTCCTCCTACACCTCCATTAAAATAAAAAAAAGATGACAAAATTATAAATAAGCTTAAGAAAATGATTAAATTGTTTATAATAGAATTGGTAAATATGTTTTTAAGTTTTTTTTCGTTATAAGCAATAAGTATTCCAATTAAAAATTCCCATGCTCTACTAAATATCATATAAAAATTAAATGAAATATGATGATCGCTTGCCCAATTAGCAAAAAAAATACTTATTAAAAATATTACTATAAAAATAATATTTAAAAATTTTTTTAAGAAATTAAAAAAAAATAAAATAAATATTGAAAAAAAAATATAAAATTGCTCCTCTACTGAAAGACTCCAAGTATGTAATAAAGGCTTAAGTAAACTACTTTCTGCTCCATACAATAAACCAGAATAATGAAAATAAATATTTGAGCTAAAAAAAATTGATGCAATTGCAGATAAAGAAAAGTTTTCAAAAAATTGTGGTAATAGAAGAAAATATGCTGGAATAAAACTTATTAAAATCATGAAAAGAGAGGCAGGTAATAATCGTCTCGCTCTTCTCTCTAAAAAATAAAGATAATTAAATTTTCCATTGACTCTAATTTCTTTAAAAATAATTTTAGATATCAGGTATCCTGAAATTACAAAAAAAATATCTACTCCTAAATACCCACCTGTAAGTCGAAATCCAAATAATTCAAAATTTGCGTGGTAAAATAAAACTGATAAAATAGCTATTGCTCTTAAACCATCGATTTCAGGTCTATAAGAAATTTTAGTAATATTTTTCATTCAAATACGAAATAATTTTTTTAGGCAAAAGAAATAAAAAAAATAATTTAAATTTATTTAAAGATAATGGATAGCGTAATATATCAGATAATAACTCTTTTTTTTTATCTTTTAAGATATTTTTAATTATCTTTAAATATAGCAAATAATTTTTATAATATTTTTTATAGATTATGTAAGGTTCTATGTCTTTTACAGCTTCATACCAAGATTTATACTCATCATAAAACATGTCTCTATTATTACTTAAAAAGTTTTGTGAATGAAATCTTATATATGCTTGAGGCTTGTTTATTGAAAAACCTTTATACTTTGCTGCAAGCCTCATAACAAATTCAAAATCACCTATTATACTAAAATTTTTATTAAATTTTTTTTCATTAATGAAAACTTGTTTTCTTATCATCAAACAACTGATTTTTACTAAATAATTTTTAGATAGAAATTCGAAAATATCTCCTGAGGGAATAATTGTTTTTGTAAAAACTTTCTTTTTTTTTTTTCTTTGAAAATAATGATAACAATTTGAAAAAGAGAATATATGATCTTCTTTTTCATTGAATATTTTAATTCTGTTTAATAAATAATCTTCTACCCACCAATCATCAGTATCAAGAAATGTTATATAATCACCTGATGTTTTTTCAATAGCCAAATTTCTTGCCTCATAAAGAGTTGTATGTGAGTCTGATTTAAAATATTTAAATCTTTTGTCATCAATAAAATTTAAAAAAATTTCTCTACTATTATCTTGAGATTTGTTGTCCCAAAAAATTAATTCATAATTTCTATATGATTGTTTTTTAATGCTATCTAAACAATTTTTTAGATATTTGCCTCCATTATAGCAATTAACAATGATACTTACTTTTTTTTCATTTAGTTTCATTTTGCTTATAATAATTAATTGTTTTTTCTATTCCTTTATTGAAACTTATCTTTGGTGTCCAACCTAATAATTTTTTTGCTTTTGTTATTTTAGGATAAAGTTTGAGAATTTCGTCTTTTCTCAAAGGAATTTTTCCGAATAATGGTTTTCCACCTTTTATTTTTTTTTGTATCAATTCAATTACCTTTTTAACATTTTTGGGTTTTCCAGATCCAACATTAAAAATTTCACCTCTAATTTTTTTATCGATTATCTTTTTAATCAGATCATTAAAATCAGATATAAAAATGAAATCTCTTGATTGTGTGCCTTCAGAACAATCAAAACTTTTATTTTTTAAACAAGAGATAATAGTTTGTGGAATTAATCTATCTTTGGTTTGTCTTGGACCATAAAGAATATATGGTCTTAAAATTACAAATGGAAAAATTTTTTTTTTATTTAATTCTAGTATAAATCTAGAAATTTCATATTTTGCATTACCATAATTAGAAAATGTATTCATTTTTTTTAAAAATTTTGGTTCTGTGTGAGGTGATTTAATTCTTCCATATTCAATACTGCTTCCAATTTGAATAAATTGTTGAATATTCTTGTCTTTGAAGAAATTGATTAAATTTTTCGCACCTATGTAATGAACATCATAAACTTTCTTTTTATTTTTATGATCCACATAGCCTGACAAGTTAATTACAATATCATACTCCTTTTTAATTTTTTTTTTAAGATCTTTGATTTTAGAAACATCTATTTTAATATGAGATATATTTTTTTTTTTAATTCTAAGATTGCTGTTTTTAGAAATAGCAGTTAAATCATATTTATATTTGCTTAGAAAATACAAAAGATTTGATCCTACAAATCCTGTTGCTCCTACAATTAAAATTGATAATTTTTTAGATAAATTTTTTTTTTTTAAATATTTTTTCAAGAATTTCCTTATCTCTTTTTGTATCCATACATTGCCATATACCTTCGTGTTTATATGCTAACAATTGTTTTTGATTTGATGCTTTTATCAACGGCTCTCTTTCAAAAAATGTATTACTTGATTTTATATAATTTAATAATTTTGGATTAATAACAAAAAAACCTCCATTGATCCATCCCTCGTCTATTTTAGATTTTTCTTTAAAGTAAGTTACAAACTTATTATTAATTTTTATAGCACCAAATCTAGCTGGGGGTCGAACTGCAGTTAGGGTAGCTAATTTTTTATTCTTTTTATGAAATTTTAATAATTTTTTTAAATTTACATTTGCTAATCCATCTCCATAAGTCATAAAAAAGTCTTCCTCACCCAAAAACTTCTTAAGTTTTTTTAATCTACCACCAGTCATAGTGTTTAATCCTGTATCAACTAAATTTATTCTACAATTCTTGATTTTTTTATTTTTAAAATACTGTCTAATCACATTACCTTTATAACCAAGCGCAATATAAAAATCATTAAACCCATGTTTTACATACCAATTTATTATGTGAACTAATATTGGTTTATTCGATATTTTAACCATAGGTTTGGGTATTGTTTTAGTGTACTCTGACAACCTAGTTCCATATCCTCCAGCTAAAATAACAACTTTCATTTTATTTTTTTCTTTTTTATTAAAAGTTTTTGATAGTATTTAATTTGTCCGAGTGAAAAATTATACATATTGATTTTATTTGAATAATAATTTTTATACCAATCTATAGTCATTTTTGAAACTTCATTAAAATTCAAGATAGTTTTCCAATTTAAAATGTTTTTTGATTTATTTGAATTCAATTTTAATAAATTTGACTCAAAAATTTTTTTAGACTTGTTATTGTCTTTTTTCCAATCAACATTTTTCCAAAATTTTTTCATTATTTTAACTAATGAAATTACATTTTTATTTACTTTATTACTTGGGCCAAAATTAAAAGCCTCACCGTGTAAATCTTTTTTTTTATTTAATTCAATAGCTAAAAATAAATAACCAGATAGTGCCTCTAAAACATGTTGCCACGGTCTCGTAGAGTGTGGATTTCTTAAAACAACCTTTTTTTTTAATGCCCAAGATTTTACGCAGTCAGGTATTAACCTATCTTTAGACCAGTCCCCGCCTCCTATTACGTTTCCAGCTCTAGCAATTGCAATTTTTATATTATCTTTTTTATTGAAAAAAATATTTGAATAACAATGCAATATCATTTCAGCAGCACCTTTTGATGCACTATATGGATCTTTACCGCCTAACAAATCTTCTTCTCTATATCCTCGATTAATTTCCAAATTTTTATAGCTCTTATCACTTGTAATTATTATAGCAGTACATTTTTTTTTTAATTTTCTTAAAGATTGAAGTAAATTCAAAGTACCAATTGTATTACTTTTAAATGTACTTATTGGATCAATATATGATTTTCCTACTAATGCTTGCGCTGCTAAATGAAAAACAAAGTCTGGTTTATAATATTTAACAACTTTTTCTAATTTATTTAAATTTGAAATATCAATATTCAAACTTTTAATTTTTAATTTTGATTTTAATAATTTAAAGTGATTTGGATTTGTTGAATATGCATTAGAAATTCCTAATACGTTTGCACCTAAGTGACATAGCCATAATGCGAGCCAACTTCCTTTAAAGCCTGAATGACCTGTGATTATTACTTTTTTTCCTTTGAAAATTTTTAAATTATACATTTATTTATTTGATGCAAAATTTTTATTTTTTTCCCAATTATAGTTCTTAACAGGAATTTTCCAATTTTTTCCATATAAATAAATTAGATAATTTATACAATAATAGGGTATCTTTATTTTTAAACCTTCGATATTCAAAATTTTAAATGATTTAAAAAGTTTAGTTGGAACAGTATAACCACCTTTTTTATAAAAAATGTTTTTTACTATCAAATATTCTTTTAATTTGAAAAATAAATTTTTTAGAAAAAAAAATCTGTTAATGAATATCTTATAATTACCTTTATAATTTCCTGCTAAAGATAAAACATATATTAATCTCATTAAAATATTTCTATGAACGTAATATTTTGAAATGCACATATTCTTGTCATCACATAATTCATGAATATTAAAATCTACATCTCGTCCACCATTTCTTGTAAAAGAAAGTAAATTATCTTTATGAAAAAACTTTTTCTTTTTGACAAAGCCTTCTTTTTTAAAAATTTGCTCTAACTCAAGGATATTTATTTCGTTCTTCCAAATTCCAATATCAATATCTGGATCCCATGGTATAAGTTTTTCATCTCGAACTAAACCTAATGCGGTTCCATTACATACCCAATACTTTATACCTCTTGAATTTAAAATATTTATTGCTTTTACAAAGTTTAAATCTTCATGAAACATAAAATTTATAAATTTTTTATATTAATTTCTGATCTTAGAAATGTAGTCCAATTTCTTAATACCTTTTCTTCATCGTTGATCAAGTTAAATTTTTTTAAGAACAGTTCTCTTGCACTTTTAACTTCAGTATTCATCCACCAAGTTAGCGGATCTTTCCAAATTTTATTTACATGTATACTGGCCTTTTTAGCATCTTCAAAAATTATTTTGTTTTTTTTCATTAAATTATAAACATTCTTAAAGTCATTTCTATTAGGCCATAGGTTTTTTCTATAAACTAATATAGTGGGTTTTTGCATAAGTGAGTCTACAAATGCTGTTTGTGGGTATGAACATATTACCAATTTACAACTAGATAATAAATTTCTAAATTGGAATGGTTTAAGTATATTTTTTTTATAAATTAATTTATTTAAATAAATTTTTTGATTAATATCAATTTCCTGCTTTGTTGCGAACAAAAAATTTCTAAAAATATCTTTTGATAATGATTTCTTAAATATTTCAATATCATTAAGTGAATAATTTTGAAAGTTACTTTGTGGACCATGATTTATTCTAGAAATATATTTGTGTTTTTGAATTGGAACATAAATCAAAAAATTTTTATCTTTTTCTATCTTATGGTTTTTTTTAAAATAATTTATGGCAGGTAATGAAACGGTATTTATATTATCATATTTTACCCATGAAACGAACTTTTTACCAAATTCAAATTCGTAATCACCTATTGTTCTTATTTTTTGATGATGACCTCCATGCTCAATAATATATAAGTTTTTTTTTCTTTTTTTTGACATTATCCATAATTTAAATAATTCGTTATAAACATGTCCAAAGAACGTTAATATAATTTTTGGTTTGATATCAATTTTATCTATATAATTTTTAAGATTTTCAAAATTACTTGTATAGCAAGTTGGTATCTCTTCATTAAAATTCTTTATCAAAAATTTTTCAAATTCATCTATTCTAACATTTTTGAAATCAATATTTTTTTGTAAATAAGTTTTTATATTTGGTTTGTCATTTACCTCAAATTTCTTAAATTTATTCCAATTAAATAAATTATTACTTTTAAAAGGAACTTGATTAAAAATTCTATTTATTCTTAAAAAAAAAAATTTATTTTGAGATTCTAAAAAAAAAATTTTTTTAAAATTTAGAAAAATTTTGTCGATTGATGCCAAAAATAAAAATAAAAATTTATTTATTGATGGTAAATTTTCTTTATTTTTAAAAACAATTTTTGACTTTTTTTTAAAGAAAAAAATATTTTTATTACCATTATTTTTAAGGTGTTTTAAAATTTTGAAATAACCAATATAATTGTGATAATCAGATGATCTTAAATTCAACAAATATTCTTTTGTGTCGATTGTATTAACTTTTGAAGAGTCTATGTCAAATTCTGTAAACAATATTTTCTTTTCTTGTTTCAATAATTTATTAATTATCTTCCACTTGAAATAATACGAATGAACATAATGGATTAACCAAACGTTAATAATTTTTTTGAAAATTGAAGCTTCTGTATTTTTATGTAGTTTTGATAGCTGAATTGAAAATATATTTTCTAATTTTTTTATAACTTTATTTAATTTGATAAAATCTTTTTGTAATATTTGGGGGTTTTCCCAATCATTTTTAATTATCTTATTCTTTGAAAAATGATTTTTATAATAATCAAAATCAGTTGCATAAATTTTTTTTTTAGAATTTTTTGTATATTTGTTGTCAAAAGAGGTAGAGATAAAAACTTTCATTTAGAGGATATTTATATAATTAAAATTAAGACATAAATATGTTATTTTTTAATATGATTAAATATAAAATAATTAAAAATAAGAATATTAAAAACAATCAAATTTTAAGCATTTCAAAATTAAAAGATAGTTTTTGGCGATATGGAATTAAAAATCAGAAAATATTTTTAAGATCTAATACCAATGCTAATGATTTACATATCTTAGCTTATAAAAATAAAGAAATAGTTGGCTATGTGAATTTGAAAATTAAACTATTTATAAAAAATGATAATACCAAAAAAAATAAATTTTTTTTGTTTGATGGTTTCATTGTTGATAAACTATTTAGAGAAATAAATATTGGTCGAAATATTATCAAAATATCTAAAAAAAAATCAAAATTATTAAAAATGCCAATTTTATTGCTATGTAAAAGATCAATTATGCCTTTTTATAAAAAATTAAATTTTAAAATTATTCCAAAAAAAAAATATCATTTATTGAATCATCAGTATAAGGGTTTATTGATGCAGTATAATTTAAATTTAAAAAAAATTAATTTAATTAAAATAAAATTTTAATATTTATGAAAAACATTAATTTAATGAAAATTGCTAAAGAAGTATTTCCTTTAAATAGAAGTCTAACTGGAAGTGGGACTCTTAAAACCTTAAAATTTTTTAAAAAAATTAATAATCAAATTTCCATAAAAAGCGTCAAATCTGGTCAAAAAGTTTTTGATTGGAAAATCCCAAATGAATGGAATGTTAATTCTGCATATTTTGAGGATGAGAAAAAAAAGAGATATTGTGATTTTAAAAAAAATAATCTTCATCTCATTGGTTATTCTGTAAAAAAAAAGGGTAGATTTTCTTATAATGAATTAATTAAAAAGATTCATTTTATCAAAAATAAACCTAACTCAATTCCCTATGTTACCTCATATTATAAAAAGGATTGGGGGTTTTGTTTATCATATCGAGATTTTAAAAAACTAAACAAGAAACAAAAATTTTTTGTGAATATTGATACTAAGTTAAAAGAAGGGTTAATGCATTATGGAGAGGTCACAATTAAAGGCAAATCAAAAAAACAAATATTAATTGTTTCATATGTTTGTCATCCATCAATGGCTAACAACGAACTATCAGGACCATTGGTAGCTTTAAAATTGTCAAAAATGTTAAAAAAATCAAAATACACCGTAAAAATAATTTTCATACCAGAAACTATAGGTGCAATCTATTATATTAAAAAAAATTTAAGTGAATTAAAAAGAAACTTAATTGCTGGAATAAATCTAAGTTGTGTTGGAGATAATAAAAATTTTTCATATATATCCTCTGTAAACGAAAATACATACTCAGATTTAATTATTAAAAGAGTGTTAAAAAATCAAAAATTTAAGAAATTTAGTTTTGAAAAGAGAGGAAGCAATGAAAGACAATTTGGATGTCAAAATTTAAATTTACCCTTTGTAACTTTATGTAGATCAAGGTTTGGGGATTACAAGGAATATCATACATCACTTGATAATCTTAATATCATTTCAAACAAAAGTTTAAATGGAACGGTTAAAATATTAAAAAAATTTGTAGAGGAAATTCAAAAAAATCAGATTTTCATAAAAGATATTTTTTGTGAACCTTTTTTATTTAAATACAATCTTATAAATAATATAAGCAAATTTGAAAAAGGTAAAAATAGAGATATTAAAAATATTTGTGCATTTACAAATAAAAATATAGATACGAAAGAGCTTAAGAATAAATTTAAAATTAATAAAAAAAAATTAAAGAGAATGATTAAAGAGTTATCAAGAAAAAAAATAATAAAAGAATTTATATGAAGATTCAAAAAAATATTTCTCATCTAATTATTTCTGAAAAGACAAAGATATTTGAAGCAATTAAAAAAATTTCAAATAATGATATAGGGGCTTTAATTGTTGCAAAAAATAAATATTTTTTGGGTTATTTACAAGAAGGAGATTTAAAGAGAGCTTTATTGATAAATAATGTAAGCCCATCAAGCCATATTGATAAAATCATGAACAAGTCACCATTTATTGTTGATGATGAAATTTCAGATAAAGAAAAAATAAAGAAAATAAAGTTAAAAAAAAGACTTAGAGCACCAATATTAGACAAAAATAAAATTGTAAAAGGCATAATTTATCATTCTAAAAATGAATGGAAATTGAATATAAAAAAAAATAATACCAAAAAAATTCTAATAATTGGAGGTGCCGGATATATTGGTTCTGTCTTAACAAGGCAGTTGCTAGGAAATAACTACTCGGTAATAGTCTATGATAGTTTTAAATTTGGAAATAAATCTTTGGAAGAAATTAAAAGAAATAAAAAACTCAAAATTATTAATGGATCCGCTTCAGATTCAAAAAAATTATTAGAAGCTGCATTTGGATGTGATGCTATTATTGATTTATCCGGTATTGTTGGAGATCCAGCTTGTTCAGTGAATCCATCCAATACTGTAGTTGATAATTTTTTGAACGCAAAAATTATAATTGAAATAGCTAAGATTCTTAAAATTAAAAAATATATTTATATGAGCTCATGCAGTGTTTATGGTGCGACTACAGGAAAAAAAGCATTAAGTGAAAATTCAAAACTCAATCCTGTTTCTTTATATGCTGAAACTAAGTTAAAAACTGAAAATGAAATATTAAAATCAATTGGTAAAAATTTCAATCCAACAATTTTAAGATTAGGTACTGTTTTTGGATATTCGCCTCGTCAAAGATTTGATTTAGTAGTAAATATTTTTGTACTTATGGCATATCTAAACAAACCTATTAATGTATTTGGCGGAAACCAATTTAGACCAAATGTTCACGTTAAAGATGTTTCTGAAGCAATTGAACTTGTGCTAAAAAAAAAAAACAAAATTACGTCTGGTCAAATATTTAACGTTGGATCAAATAAATTAAATTTAAAAATAAAAGATATCGCAAAAACTATATCTAAATTAAATAATAAATGTAAAATTTTAATAGATGATAAGTCTGAAGATAAAAGAAACTATTATGTTAATTTTAACAAAATTAATAAAAAGCTTGGATTCAAAGCAAAATACACAATTGAAAAAGGAGCTAGAGAACTTTACAAAAAAATTAAAGAAAAACGTTTTAAAAACTTAAAAAAAATTATTTATAATAATTACAGTATTGAAGTTAAGAATTTATATAACTAATAATGAAAATTAATTTATCAAGACCAGAAATTGATTTAAAGGAATATAAATCAGTAAAAAAGATATTTAACAATAAGTGGCTGATTAATGGCCCGAATGTCAAATCATTTGAAAATGGTTTTAAAAAAAAATTTAATTATAAGTTTTGTGCTAGTGTTTCATCTTGTACCTCTGGTCTTGAACTAGTATTGAAAACTTTAAACCTAAAAAAAAATGATGAAGTAATATTAAGTAGTTTCAACTTTATCGCTGCTGGAATAGCTGTAAAAAATAATCATGCCAAACCTGTTTTTATTGACCAAAAAAAAAACTCTTTTGACATTGATTTTGAAGACCTTAAAAAAAAAATTAATTCTAAAACTAAAGTTATTTTGTTAACTCATTTTAATGGATATTTGCAAAATAGTATAGGTATAAGAAATATAATTAAAAAAACAAAACATAAAATATTTTTTCTTGAAGATTGTGCTCATGTTTTAGCTGCCGAATATAAAAAAAATATTTATAGTGGATCTTATTCTGATGCAGCAGTTTTTAGTTTTGGGCCTACTAAAATGATCACTTGCGGTGGTATGGGTGGCATGGTTGTTTCAAAAAATAGAGAATTAATAAAACATATTAATATTCTTAAATCTTTTGGGATGAACAAATCATCCTATAATAGAAAAAACGAAAAAAAAAACTGGCATTATAATATCAAATCCATAGGAGCAAATTATAGAATGACAGAAATTCAGGCTGCTTTTGGTATTCAACAATTAAAAAAAGTAAATCTTTTTAAAATTAAAAAAAATCAAATTAGTAAATTTTACAAAAAAAACCTAGATAAAAAACAATTATTTTTTCAATCTTCAAATTTTACATACTCCTCTGCATTAATTTACTTTCAAGTAATTTTTAAAAAATCAAAAATAAGAAATTTAATAGCAAATCATTTAAATAAAAATAAAATTGGAATAAGTGTACACTGGGATCCAATTTTAGAAAAACATGATATATTTAAAACAAAAAAATTTTGTAAAAATTCTTATGATTTATCGAAAAAAATACTTAGCATTCCATTATATCCTTCTCTTAAAAGAAGTGATCAAATAAAGATAATAAAAATAATTAATTCTTATTTTAAAAATTGAAAAATAAAACATTCATAATAGCTGAAATAGGAAATAGTCATAATGGTAACTTAAAATATGCCATGAACGCTATTGATAATGCAAAAAGAGCTGGTGTTGATGCTGTTAAATTTCAATATATAAAACCAGAGGAACTAGTACATCCAAATTTAAAACCTTATAACCCAATTTCAAAATTGAAGTCTCAACTTGAGAAATTTAAAAAAATAACTTTAAAATTGAAGGATTATAAAAAACTTTCGAAATATGCTCATAAACAAAAAATTAAATTTGGCTTATCTATATTTGATTTATCAGCTATTAGGGAAGTAAGAAATATTGTTGATTTTTATAAAATAGCATCTGGTGACATAAAATTTAATCTCCTTATAGAAAAAATTACTAACACAAAAAAATCTGTAATTATCTCTACAGGTGTTTCAGATTATAATGAAATTAAAAAAATGAAGTTCAAAAATAATGTTTCTATCTTACATTGTTTATCAAAATATCCCTCAAATTCATCTGATCTTGCTATGGCAACAATTCTTAAACTAAAAGAAAAATTTAAAAAAAATAAAATAGGCTACTCTGACCACACTAATGGTTATTTATCATGCTTATGTGCTGTGAGTCTTGGTGCAAAAATTATCGAAAAACATTTCATTATAAATTATAAAAATAAATTGGTACCAGACTATAATGTTTCTATAGATGCTAAAGATTTTAAAAAAATGGTAATGTCAATAAGAGAAATTGAAAAGATGCTCTCCTACGAAAAAAAAATACCAAATAAAAATAAAATGACAATTCAAAGATCTTGGTATGCCAGAAATGAAATAAATAAAAATACAATTTTAAATGAAAAAAATTGTATATATTTAAGACCTTACAATAAAAAAGGGATCAACTTAAATTTAAAAAAAAAAATTTTAAGTAAAAAAAAAATAAATAAATTAAGCTTAATTTCGAAAGATAAAATTTCTTGATTATTTAAGAAAATTTATTATTTTTAATAACTTAGTACTAAAATTATAATCAAATCTTTTTAATAATTTTTTCATCTTTTTAAAATCTTCTAAATAATCAATCGTAAAAGAATAGTTAGGTAATGAATAATTTTTGCAAATATTAAACTTTTGTGTCTTAAAAAATTTACCATTCTTATTTTTTATAAAAAAATAAGTAGTATGTTGTCTATAATTATAATGAGATGTATTTTTTACTTTATTAGAGAATTTTTTCAAAATTTTTCTTTTTATTATTCTGATTGCAGTTCCTCTTGGCAAAAAGTCCGTTTCTAAATTATCAAAATAATCTAATTTTCTTTTAATAAAAATACTTAACATTTTATTTATCATTATTGGGTCAACAAGAGGATTATCACTGGTAAGACTAATAATAATATCTACATCAAAAAATTCTGCACAATTTATTACCCTGTGTATAAGATCTTCTTCCTTTCCTCTAAAAAATTTAACTTTTTTCTTTTCACAAAATTTTTGGATTTTAATATCATTCTTGTTGAGTGAGGTAGCTACAATAATATCGTGATTTAAACCTTTTTTTAACCTATTTATCAAAAACTCTAATACATGGTATTTACCTAATTTTTTAAAAATTTTATTTTTAAGTCTAGTCGACTGTGTTCTGGCTTCTAGAATTACTGCAGTCTTATACATAATCTTATTTTTTTATTTAAAAAATATTAATTTCATATAATAAAACAATCCAATGTTAAAAAAAATACTAATTACTGGTTGTGATGGTTATATTGGCTGGCCTTTCTTTTTAAAAACTGCACTTAAATATAAAAATTGTAAAATAATTGGTGTTGATAATCTTGCAAGAAGAAAATGGACAAATGAAGTTAAAGAAAAATCATTTACTAAAATTTTCAGTATAAAAGAGAGATTGAGAGAATTAAAAAAGATAACAAAAAAAAATAATTTCAAATTCTCCAATTTTGATCTTACTGACTATAAGAAAACATCAAAGTTAATTAAAAGTTTTAAGCCTAATATTATTTTTCACTTGGCAGCACAACCCTCTGCTCCATATGCTAATAGCAATCTCAAAAGGGCAACTTTTACTAATTATAATAATAACATAGCTACATTAAATATTTTGTGGTCATTAAAAGAAAACAATTTATTAAAAACTATTTTTGTTGAAACAACAACTACAGGGGTTTATGGCACTCCAGATTTTAATATTAATGAAGGATTTAATGTTCTAAATAAAAAACCAATCCCATTTCATAACCTTGGAGGATCATGGTATCATATTTCTAAATCAAGTGATTGTAATTACTTATGGTTAGCTAACAGATTGTGGGGATTAACTGTAATTGATTTTAGAACTGCTATAACTTTAGGATTAAATACAGCTGAAATGAGATTATCAAAAAAATTTACAAACAGATTTGACTATAATTTTAATTTTGGTGTGGTTGCAAATAAATTTATTGTGAGGTCAATTCAAAATAAAAAAATTGAAATATATGGTAAAGGGAAACAAAAAAAACCGTTTATAGATGTTCAAGATGCAGTTGACTCAATGTTTAATGTGATAAACTTTAAAAATAATAACCAATTTAATGTATTTAACCAATTTAGTGAAACTGTTTCAATCACTCAAATAGCTAAATGGATAAGTGTATTACAAAAAAAATATAATAAAAAAGGAAAAATAATTCACATTAAAAATCCTAGAGTTGAAAATGAAACTCATCAAATGGTAATGAGGAATAACAAATTCAAAAATATTCTTAAAAGAAAACCAAAACCTATTAGTTTATCTATAACTGATACTTACAATTCTCTTGTCTAGAAAAATAAAAAAAAACAAAAGTTTAATATTAAGAGTTGATGGAGGAAAAAAATTAGGTTTTGGTCACTTATATAGAGCTCTGACAATTATAAGATATATCAAAAACTATAAATTTAAAATTTTTATTGAAAAAGATTTCAATGGATTTAATTTTTTAAAAAAAAATAAAATAGATGTAAAAAAAGTTTCTAAAAAAAATGAATTAAATGAATTAAAAAAAATTCAAGCAGAAACCTTAATTTTAGATTCGATAATAGTTTCAAAAAATAGAATTAAACAATATAAAAAAATATTTAAAAAATTGATAATATTTGAAGATTTGGGAAGTAAAGGAGAAAACTATGCAAATTTAATCTTCAATTCAATAATAGATGGACCAATTAATAAAATTAAAAAAATTAGATATGGAAAAAAATATATCGGTGCGAAGTATAAAATTTTAAATAGTCAATTAACACAAAAAAGATTTAAAAAAGATAAATCAGCAGTAATTTCATTTGGTGGTGGTAATTATAATAAAAAAACAATTTCAAAAATAATAAGCATTATAAAAGTTTTATTGGTCCTTAAGATTAAAACAAAAATAATTTATGGGCCAGGGGTTACAAAAAAGACAATTTTAATTATCAAAAAAACTGTTGGAAATATTGATGCATATAATCAACCAAGAGAAATACAATCTATACTAAAAAAATCTTCATTACTATTTTGTGCAGGTGGTGGAACTATTTATGATGGAATAGCAAATAAATGCATAATTTTTTATAGTCCAATAAACAATCATCAAAAAAAAAATATAAGTATGTTTCGAAAAATTAAATGTGGATTTCTTATTAATGACTTTAAGGTTAATTTTCTGAAACAATATATTAGTAAAATTTTAAATAATAAATCACTGATAAATCTACAACTAAAAAAATACCAAAAAATTATTCAAAAAAATGGAGTAATTGAAGTAAACAAGATCTTATATAAATTTTTAAACAATAATTAAAAATTATGATTATTTTAGAAACCTTTGTAATTCTCTTTTTGATTATATTTCAGTCTATTTTTGGAATAGGGTTGTTAGTATTTGGAACTCCTACACTAATGATTTTAGGATATCAATATTCGGATATATTGTCAGTTTTATTGCCAATTTCATGTAGCATAAGCTTAATTCAAATAATTACTGCACAAAAACATGATGTTAAAAAATTTACGATAGAATTTATAAAATTTTCTTTACCTGGGATAATTATTTTTTTACCAATTGTAATATTATTTATCTCTAATTTTTATCTAAATTTTTTAATAGCTGTTATTATGATAATCTTATCATTTATAAGTATTTTTAAATTTAAAATGACTCAAGTTAAAAAGGCAATTTCCAATAAAATTATTTTATTTTTTATTGGTTCAATTCATGGTGTATCAAATCTTGGTGGAGGATTTATATCAATCTTTTCATCGAAATATTTTTATGGAGACAAATTTAAAGTAAGAAAAGCTATTGCAATTGCTTATTTGTTATTTGGTATAACACAAATTTTAGTTTTAAATATTATTAATGTTTTTACTATAAATAAATATATTCTATATTATATTATTTTTGCTTTATTAAGCTTCTATATTTCGAATTTACTATTTAAAAAGATAAATTTTATAAACTATTCAAGAATTCTTTACTTAATAGTTTTAATATATGGATTTGCATATATTTATTTATCTATTTTGAATTTAAATTAAAAATAATCAAAGACTTATTTTTTTACCAGTTTAAATCTTTTTCATAATTAAGCTTTATTAAGTCGGAACCTGCTATTTTTTTAAAATTATCTATATTAGATAATGAAAACTCATCCTTCCAACTCCCTATTTTACCTGACCTAAAGTTGGAAGAATGTGCCCATGGAAGAATTAATGCCTCACTAACATTAGTCTCCATATCCTTTTTACCTTCAGTTTCTCTTACTATTTGATCAATTTTTTTATCATCTAATTCTATATTATAAAAATTTATCATTTTAATAAATTCTGACTTCGGATCTGAAACTAAATCTTCAAACCTACAAAAATGAACAAAGCCTATATTTGATTGACTTACCTTAAACCAGCCATATATCCATTTTGGATAATTTTTTCCAACAACCTCTATGCAGTGATTTATCGCATCCTCTTTTTTCATATTGTGATATTCGGCATAATAAGGTTCATATTTTTTTTTTGGGAATTTAATTAACCTATTATATCTAGCAACAACCACATCCCTTAAATCTCTGTAAGAAACAATCACTTTTTTTACATTATTTTGTTTGATTAAGTTTATATTTTTTTCCCATGGATTTAAATGAGTTTTAAATAATGTATAACTCCAAGATGGCACGTAACGAAAAGCAGATTGTGAAATATCTTGATTTACAGCAACATCGTACGGCATTGGCGTATATCTTGTAAAATAACCTGGAACTTTTCCAAGCATATTTTTTATTTTAGTTGTAGCTGACATTGGCAATCCAGCTATAAAAACTATATTAAATTTATGCTTCCTATAAAAAATAAATAAAAAATCATGTAAAATTCTGCTGATGGCATATTTAAAATGTACAACAACTAAATTTGGATTAAGTAAAATTCTTATAAAATTTTTTGGATTAAATACTTTTTTAAGCCATTGCATAATTTAATATTTTTTAAAACTTAAAATCATTTCCTTAATAAATTTTACACAACTGGTTGGATATTTACCTATAGCTGTTTCTGCGGCTAAAACTAAACCGTTTGCACCCATTTCCAAGGATGAATAAATATCATTTGCTTCCCCTCTTGTTGGATAATTATTCTCAATCATGCTTTCTAAAAGATTAGTTGCTACAAATATTTTTTTGTTTTTAAAGTTTTTTTTAATCTTCATTAATTTTCTTTGAATTTTAGGAATTTCAACTACGGAAATATCTTTGGATAAATCGCCTCGATCAATTAAAAAGTTGTCTGCATTTTTTATAATTTTATTAAAATTTTTAACTGCTCTTTTAGTTTCTATTTTAAAAATTTTTTGACAATTATCTCCTAAAATTGCATTAAAATTTTCAACGTCTTCGCTTGAATTAGTAAATGATAAAGCAAAATGCTTCACATTATTTTTTTTTGCTATCAGAATTGCTTTTCTATCCTTTTCTGTGATAAAATTAATTCCAATTTTTCTATTTTCGATATGTACACCTTTATTATTTTCTAATTTACCCGATCTAATCACTTTAGCAGAAATTAAATCTTTTTTTCTTGAATTAATTTTAATTAGTAGATTATTAAATCCAATATTTAAAATATCTTTTGTCTTTAATTTTTCAAAGATTTCTTGAGGGTATAAAGATAAAAATTTCCTATCTTTAACTCTTGAAATTTTTAAATTTTGGTTTTTTTTCAAATTTCTGGATTTAAAAACTTTAGTTCTAATTTGTGCACCCTCAGTATCTACGCAAATATTAGTTTTGGTAAACTTTCTAATAAACTTAATTTTTTTCTCTAATTCTTCAGGTTCAATGTGGGACATATTGAGTCTCAATAAATCTATATTCTTGTTTGAAAATTTTAAAAATGCTTTACTTAAACTTGATGGTCCTAAAGTGGTTATAATTTGAATTTTTTTTTTCATAAGGTTTGGTTTATAGAGTATTTATTAAATATATAAAGTGTTTCCTAATCTGTTGATTTTCTTGTTGAATAAACAATTCAAATGTTTAATAAAGTTCATTAATATAACACTAGTTTAATTCTCTCTGTATGAAATTTGATAATATTAAAACTTTAAATCAAAGATTAAAAAAAAATAAATCCAAAGATGATAAAGATTATTTTAATTTTTTAAAATACATAGAAAAACAAAAAATACCTTCGACTGAAATTATTTTTCAATTTCCAATATATTTAGGTGAAAAAAACTTAGCTAGACATATTCAATTTTATGAATTGTTTAAAAAAGTTCAAAATTTATCAGGGCATATTGCAGATGTAGGTACTTGGAAAGGTAGTTCTATGATTTTTATGTCTAAGCTAGTCAAGATTTTAGAAAATAATTCTGGAACAAAAGTTTATGGATTCGATTGGTTTAAAGGTCATGTGCAAGGTAAAAATGATAAAAAAGAACATCAGGGAAAATATAAATCAAGTTATGCAGAGTTAAAAAAAAATCTAAAAATGTTAAAATTAAACAATACTAAAATCATTAAAATAGATTTAGTAAAAAATTTAAGAAGTTTTTTTAACAAAAATAAATGGCTTAGATTTAAATACGTATTTATTGATTGTGGGACTGAAAAAGTACTCGAAAATGCTGTCCCTCTTTTTTGGTCTAGACTTTTAAAAAATGGGGTAATGATATTAGATCATTATAATAATCCCACATCACCCTCGGAAAGTTATATTATAGATAGTGTTATAGGCAATAATAGTATAGAAAAATTTCATTTTTCTGATCACCCAAGTGCCTTTATAATAAAAAAAAAGTAGATGCTAAACAAAACAGAAATATTAGATTGTACTCTAAGAGATGGTAGCTATGTAAATAATTTTCAATTTACAAAAAATGACACAAAAAAAATTTTAAATGTATTAGAAAGTTCAGGAATAAAATTTATTGAAATTGGACATGGTATAGGTTTAGGTGCCTCAAGAATTCAAAAATTTAAAGCAAGAGAAAGTGATAAAAGTTACTGCCAAGTTGCTTCAAAAGTTATTAAGAAAGCAAAATGGGGTGTTTTCTGTATTCCAGGTGTTGCATCATTAGATGATATTAGAATGGCAAAAGACTATGGAGTAAAATTTGTAAGAGTAGGTACAAATATTGAAAATTACAGAGAACAAGAAAAATTCATAAATTTATGTAAAAAATTAAATATTTTTGTGGCTTCAAACTTTATGAAATCATATTTGGTAACCCCAAAAAAATTTGTAAGATATGTTAAAGCAGCTCATGAATTTGGAAGTGACTTAATTTATTTGGTTGACTCTTCTGGAAGTATGTTTTCGAACGAAATAGAGGAATATTTCTATAATATTAAAAAATTTAACAAAAAAATTAAGTTAGGATTTCATGGTCACGACAACCTAGGAATGTCTTGTGCCAATGCTTTCCATGCTTACAAACTTGGATTTGATTTAATTGATGTATCCATGCAAGGTTTAGGTAGAAGTTCTGGAAATACACCTTTGGAAACATTTTTATGTTTACTTGAAAGAAATGGAATTAAGAAAAATATTGATAAATTAAAAATTATGAGTTTTTCTGAAAAAGAAATTGCACATATTTTTAAAAGAAAAGGTTTGAGTTCGTTAGATTTAATTTCTGGAATGAGCTATTTTCATAGTAGTTTTATGCCAGCGATTGAAAATGTTGCAAAAAAATATTCTGTAGATCCTAGATTATTAATTATGGAACATTGCAAAAAAAATAAGAAAAATGCTAAAGAAAAAGACTTAGAAGTAATTGCTAAGAAATTATTTAATAAAGGAAAGATTGGTAGTTGGAAGAGAATTTACAGTCACTATTATGGCACAGAACAAAACGACTCTATTAAAAGATCTACTCAAAAAAAATAAATTAAATATTGCAATTAATGATATTGAAAATAATAAGCAATATAAAGTTTATGATCTACTTGAAAAAATAAAAGAAATTCAGGGTTTTTTCAAAAAAAAAAATTTAAAAAAAAATGATTTAATTTTAGTAGATTTGCCAAACTCTTTAGAATTTATTGCAATTTATTTTGCATGCATTTTCAGTAAAATATCAATAGTGCCTCTAAGCAAAGCGCTTTCCAAGGACCAAAAAAATTATATAAAAAAATTTTGCAAACCAAATTTAATTTTAAAAACAAATTTTTTAAAATCTAAAAATAGTAAAATAAATATAAAAAGAAAATTTAAAAAAAATTATGCAATTTTTTTTACATCTGGTACAACAAATAAACCTAAAGGAGTATGTCATACATTTGATAATTTAATCGATAACGCGATAGTTTTTAATAATTTTACTCAAATAAAAAAAAAGTTAAATTTTTTACATTTTTTGCCAATGGGATATATGGCAGGTTTTTTAAATTCTATTTTGTGTCCTTTTTTGGCTGAATCGAACTTATTTTTAATTAAAAATTATAACATCAATACTTCCATGAAATTTTTTGAGCTTTTAAAAAATTATAAAATTAATTATTTTTGGGCAACTCCATCTTTAATAGATTTTTTAAATAAATTAAATTGTAATAAAAATTTGTTGAAAAAAATTAAATCAAATTTAAGAATGATATTTGTTGGTACTGCACCATTTCCAAAAAAATTAAATAATGATTTTTATAAAAAACTAAAAGTAAAATGCTTAGAGAGTTATGGTTCTACAGAGCAGCTATTAATAAGTACTAATTCTACAAATTTTAAAATACATAAATCAGGAAAAATATTACCCAGTATTAAATACGAACTTACAAATCAAAATGAAATAATCATCAATTCAAGATTTACTTTTGACGGTTATCTAAAAAGATATAATGAGGTGGAAAAAAGAGAATCTAAAATATTTGAAACAGGGGACCTTGCTAAAATTAATCGAAAAAACTATCTTGAAATTATAGGTAGAAAAAAAAATATAATAATAAAAAATGGAATAAATTACAGTCCAAAATACTATGAAGAAAAAATAGAAAGTTTTAAATCTGTAAATAGAGCAATTGTTTTAGGTGTAAGCGATAAAAGTTTAAATCAAAAAATTTATGTAATAATTGAGCCAAAAAATAAAAAAAATTTACAATTTTTAAAAAATAAAATTAAAATATCTTTTAAGGAAATTGATGATGTAATATTTTTAAAAAAAATTCCTCTAACAAATATTGGAAAACCTGATATCAATCATCTAAATGAGATTATAAAAAAATATGAAAAAAAAAATAAAAATTATTGATTTATCTTTAATGTTTTATGAAGGAATGCAAACTTATCATAAAAAATACCATCCAAAATTTAAAAGAATTAAATCAGCTACACATAAAAGTTATAATCGTGAAGTATCTACAATTCAAATTGGTAGTCATCTTGGTACTCATATTGATGCCCCAAGACATTTTATCAAAAATGGAAAAACAATTGACCAATTCGATATTAGTCATTTTTGTGGAAACGCAATTTTGATAAATTTAATTAAAAAACCAAAAAGATCAGTTGTAACTATTGGGGATATAAAAGACAAAATCAAAAACTTTAAAGGTAAAATTGTAATTTTTAGATTTGACTGGACAGATAAATATTATGGTAAAAAAAATTTTTTTTATGATCACCCATATCTTGATGCTAACCTCTGTAAATGGTTAGTTAAAAAAGGTATAAAACTTGTTGGTTTTGATAGTCCACAACCTGATAATCCAAAAAATTCTTTTACAAAATATAAAGATGGTGAGAATCATAAAATATTTTTAAAGAATGACGTATTGATTATTGAATATCTAACAAATCTAAAAAAGATTGTTAAAAAAAATTTTTATTTCATTGGTGCACCTTTGAATATCCAATATTCTGACGGATCACCTGCTAGATGCATTGGTATACTTTAAATGCCAAATGAATTTGTAATAAAGTGGTTGTTTAAGTTTTTAAAAATCAAATATAGCAAAAAAAAAATTAATCTTTATTTCATGAATGAAAAATACATAGACTCTCTTAAGATATTTGAATTAATATCAACTATTGAAAAGAAGTTTAATATCAAAATTTCACAGAATGATCTTCAAAAAGATACTGTAGGAACAATCAAAGGCATGGCAGATTTAATAAATGATAAAATCAACAGAAAAAAAATATCTAAATAGAATTATTAATTGCCTAAAGAGTCTTGGGATTAAAAAAAATGATGCTATTTTTTGTCATTCTAGAATGATTTTTTTTAAAAATTTTAATATAAAAGATTCAAAAAAAATTTGTGATATATTTTTAAATTGTTTTCTTAAACTTGTTGGAAAAAATGGTGTTTTTTCAGTACCATTATTTACCTACGATCATGCAAAAAAAAAATTGTTTGATAAAAATAATATAAAAACAAATTGTGGTTTATTTAGTGATTTTATATTAAAAAAAAAAAATCTTAAAATTTATTCAGATCCTAATCTAGCAGTGGGAGTTTTTGAGAAAGAAAAATTTTTTTCTAGTATTAAAAATTATGATCCTTACGATGAAAATTCTTTTTTTTCAAAATTAAAGAAAAAAAAAGGCAAAATATGTTTTATAAATATAGGGCCAACATCAACTTTCATACATTATGTCGAGAGAACTCTTAAAGTTAACTATAGATACAACAAAAGATTCAATGGTAAAATTAGAATAAATAACAAAAATATAAATTTTAATTCATATCTATTTGTTAAAAAAAAAAAATTCAAAAGTCCTCATCCAACATTAAAATTTGAAAAAATATTACATAAGTCAAAGAAACTTAAAATAAAAAAGTTTGATGGTGGATTTATCTCTGTTATATCAGTTAAAAATTACAAAAAAATAATCGAAAAAACTATCAAAAAAGATAAGGATTTCTTTATTAAAAATTAATTTTTTTATATTTTAAATAAAAATTTTTTTCAGTGCATAAATCAAGCCAAT
>TARA_B100001093_G_scaffold136189_2_pt1 | contig 44630 bp, 39 predicted proteins | sample TARA_B100001093 | Tara Oceans TARA_B100001093 (sample SAMEA2623116) | marine metagenome | biome: marine biome (ENVO:00000447); feature: surface water layer (ENVO:00002042); material: "saline water (ENVO:00002010), including plankton (ENVO:xxxxxxxx)" | depth 5 m | reverse complement strand
AATCCTTTTCTTTGGCCAACGGTAAAAAAATGAGCACCTGGATGTTTCCCTATAAGTTTTCCCATTTTAGCTGAGTATAAATAATTTTTAGATTTTTCTTCGATATTAAATTCATCGTTTAAATTATCATACATACTTAAGCTTCTAGGAATTAGAAAAACATCACCTTGTTTTTTTAATAGCTTTTGTTGTAAAAAATCAGATAATTTAACCTTTCCAATAAAACATAAACCCTGAGAATCTTTTTTATTTGCATTTATTAATCCATTATCCTTTGCAATTTGCCTCACCTTATCTTTTTTAAGATGTCCGATTGGAAAGAGAGTTTTACTTAACTGGTATTGGTTTAGTTGACATAAGAAATATGACTGATCTTTATCTTTATCAATACCTGATTTTAAAAAATAACAATTTTTTCCATCAACGCTATCAAATTGTATTTGAGCATAATGACCTGTAGCTATATAATCAGCATTCAATTTTAAAGCAGTATCTAGAAAAATATCAAATTTAATTTCTCTATTACAAAGTATATCAGGGTTGGGGGTTCTTCCATCTTCATATTCAGAAAACATATAATCAACAATTTTATTTTTATATTCTTTACTTAGGTCAATTACCTGAAATGGTATGTTAAATTTTTGAGCTACCATCATTGCATCATAACTATCCTCTAACCAAGGGCACTCAGAAGAAATAGTAACACTTTCGTCATGCCAGTTTTTCATGAAAATTGCTAAAACATCATAACCCTGATTCTTTAACAAGTAAGCAGCAACACTTGAATCAACTCCACCGGACATTGCAACTACAACTCTTGTAGAAGTAGACATAATTATTTTTTGCTTTTAAGTTTCTGTTTCTTTTCAGCTTCATCCATCATTTCTTTCATCTTTCTTAGTCTCCTTTGAAAACGATTTTCTGAGGAAGGTTGTTTTTTCTTTTCTTCAATGGTAGCTAATATTTTTTTCTCATCAAGAATAAAATTTTTAATTGTAAGCATAATAATTATTGTAAGAATATTAGAAACAGTATAATATAATGATAATCCACTAGCAAAATTATTGAAGAAAATTAACAAGGTAAATGGTATAACATACATTATAAACTTCATATTAGGCATACCTGGCTGAGAAGGTTGCATTTGTTGACTACCTGACATCTTTGTATAAAAGAACATAGCAACTGCTGCAGTAATAGGAAATAAGCTTACATGATCTCCATAGAAAGGTATATAAAAAGGTAATTCTGCAATTACATCATAGGTGCTTAAATCATCAGCCCACAAAAAAGATTCACCTCTCAAAGCAAAAGCAACAGGAAAAAAACAAAAAAGAGCATAAAAAACAGGTAATTGAATTAAAGCGGGTAAACAACCTGCAAGTGGATTTGCTCCTGCCTGATTATAAATTTTCATTGTTTCCTGATTTTTTTTCATTGGATCATCTTTATATTTTTCGGAAACAACAGAGATTTCTGGTTTTAAAATTCTCATTTTTGCTTGACCTAAATACATTTTATATTGAACTGGAGACATAACCAAACGAGTTAAAATCACCATAATAATTATAGCTATTCCAGCTGAGAAAAAAGAGCTTAAAAAATAATATAAAGGAAAAAATATATTTTCATTTATCCAACCAAAAATACCCCATCCAAACCAGATAGATTTTGAAATACCATCATATGAATCATTTAATATATAATAATCATTTGGACCTATATAAAACTTAAAAGATTCATTAATTTGACTATTAGATTGATTCACTAATGGGATTTTAGTTTCAAATTTTTTCAAATATTTTGTTTCATTATCTTCATTATCTAGATTAATAGAATTAAAATCAATATTATTTTTTAAATCGTTGAAAATTATAAAAGAATTAAAAAAATGTTGACTATAGGAAATCCATTTAGCACTCCCGTTTTCATTATCATCACTGTATGCACTCAAATCCTCAACACTATCATCTTCATTTTTATAATTCAGATAAGTATATCTGTTCTCATATGTTGCACTTCTTGAATTTCTTAATGATTCTAAATCCCATTTAAGCCTAATGTCATTATGGTTTAAATTACCAGTCTTAATTTTGAAATCAAACAAATAACCACTTTTAGGTAAAAAATATGTCAATTCTACATTAGCCTGGTTTGAAGAATAATGTGTAAATTTTAATTTAGTACCGTCTGAATCACTGGTTAAAACATTATCAAAAAATAGATTTGAAGTGTCAAAAGAACTAGGATTTTGATCTGAAACAATATAAATATTTTGATTGTTATCATTTATCTTAATTGGCTCATTATTTTGATCAAAATATTTTTTTAAAATTGACTCAATAATTCTACCTCCTTTGTTGCTAATTTTTAAAATAATGTCTTCATTTTCTAATGTAAAAATTTCTTCATTAATTATTAGATCGGTATCTTTTTTTTGTAATACTGGACCATCTAATTCAGAAACTACTTTTCCATCGTTTGATTCAATCTTATTTTGATTATCATCATTAATATTTTCAGCAGGTTGAGGAGCATAATAAAAAACCCAAAAGGCACACGCTATTAGTATTAAAAAACCAACAATTTGATATGGATCAATTCTATTTTCTCCCATTATTTATTTTTATGAATTAAAGCTGCTTCAACGAATGAAACAAAAACCGGGTGTGGTTGTTCAACAGTACTTTGATATTCAGGATGAAACTGAACTCCGAAAAACCAAGGATGATTAGACAGTTCAATTATTTCAACTAATCCTGTATCTGGATTTTTACCGGAAAAAATCATACCTTTTTTGGAAAACTGACTCATATATTCAAAATTCAACTCATATCTGTGTCTGTGTCTTTCATGAATTTTATTAGCTGAATAAATCTTGTTAGCTAATGAATTATCTTCTAAAATACATTCCCAGGAACCTAATCTCATAGTTCCACCTTTTTCTTTAATATTTTTTTGACTTTCCATCATGGATATTACTGGATATTTACAATCAATATCCATTTCAGTAGAATTTGCTTGATTTAATCCAAGAACGTTTCTTGCAAATTCAATTACTGCCATCTGCATACCTAAACATATTCCTAAAAAAGGAATATTTTTTTCTCTAGCAACCCTAATTGATTCAATCTTACCTTCCACACCTCTCTCACCAAAACCAGGAGCAACTAATATTGCATTTAGATTTTCAAAAATTTTATTAACGGATTTTTTATTAATTTGTTCAGAATGAATAGGAACAACAATTACCTTAACATCATTTGAAGCACCAGCATGGATAAATGACTCCAGGATTGATTTATATGAATCTTGTAATTCAACATACTTACCTATTAAACCAATTCTTACATCAAATGAAGGATTTTTAATTTTTTTTACAAATTTATTCCATCTATCTAAACCAGATAATTGTGTATTATTTAAATTTAATTTTTTTAATACTACGTCATCTAGTTTTTCGTTTTGCATTAAGACAGGAACTTCATATATAGTTGAAGCATCAATAGATTCTATAACAGATTCAATTTCAACATTACAAAAAAGAGCAATCTTTTTTCTTAATTCATCATTTAAACTATGTTCGGTTCTACACACAATAATATCAGCATTTATACCCGACTCCATTAACTTTTTTACAGAGTGCTGTGTTGGTTTAGTTTTTAATTCACCAGCTGCTGATAAATAAGGGAGCAGTGTTAAATGAATTACCACACTATTACCCATACCAACTTCCCACCTAAATTGTCTTACAGCTTCAATAAATGGATAGGACTCAATATCACCAACTGTCCCTCCTAACTCAGTAATTATTATATCATAATTTTTTTCCTCCTTTATAAGCTTGATTCGTCTTTTAATTTCATTAGTTATATGTGGAATGACTTGAACTGTTTTTCCTAAAAAGTCACCTTTACGTTCTTTATTTATAACTGTTTGATAGATCTGGCCAGTTGTTGTGTTATTTGATTCACTGGTTCTAATATTTAAGAATCTTTCGTAGTGACCTAAATCGAGGTCTGTTTCAGTACCATCTTGAGTTACATAACACTCTCCATGCTCATATGGATTTAAGGTTCCTGGGTCAATATTTATATAAGGATCAAATTTTTGAATTGTAACGTTTAAGCCTCTAGATTGTAATAATTTTGCTAATGAAGCTGAAATAATTCCTTTACCTAACGATGAACTTACGCCACCAGTCACAAAAATATATTTTGGAATATTTTTAGAATTCATTATTAAATCAAAAATACAAAACTATTATTCAATATTAGTCTCTTCAATTTCCAAAATTTCGAGATCTTGGTGTCTTAAAATAAAAAAAGATCTATTTCTGTAAAAATTATCAATAAAAGTGTAATCAAACTTATTTTGAAAGTATGATGTTTCACCATAGGGAAATGAATTTTCAATTTTTTTAAACACGGCAATCCTTAAAATTAAATCCATGGTTAGATCTCTTGCTTTAATTGAGATTCGATCTGGTTCATTACCATATTTTTCAATATAATTATTATAAAAAATATTAAAATTAAAACTTGTAGAAGGCTTTGAATTTGAAGGATATATAAAATCTAAATTCCCGAGTTTTTCGAGGCTAATATTGGGGTTTTCATAATTTTCTGAACTAACAGTAGAAAATAATCTAATTTTTCTTTGATTATTTTTTTGAGAATTTAAAAGAGAAGTTACACTGGATATTATATTTGATTTTGATGTTTCTAGAAAAATCCAATTTTGTTTATTTATACCCATCAAAGAATCGGTAATTTTTGGATCAACAAAAAGATTTTGTTCGTCTATATTAATTAATTCTGCAGTTGGAAATTTATTTAAAAGTCTAGATTTTGAACTTAAATTATTTAAGTCTGATATAATGATAGCGCATTGATCTTCCGTCACTTTTATCTCGTTATCAATGATATCAAAAACTTTTGATGATTTCAGTGAGTTATTGGAAGTTGTAATTAAAACATTTTCTTTAAACTTTACTCCATTATCCATAAGAGGAGAAACTATTAAAGAGCTATTATCCAAATTAAATTTATTGAAGTTTCTACTTATAAAAGGACCGATTATTATATCAAACTTTGTAAAATCTATGGTTTTTAATTTTTCAATTTTTTTTAGATCATTCTCAGTGTCATAAACACTCAAGTTTATATTTATACCTAAATCCTCTAATTCTTGAATAGCATAATTTAATCCATTGAGAAAATTAATTGAAATTGTTGTTAAGTTGACATCTTTAAGTATTTTTTTAGTATCATCTATTGAATCTAATTCTATTGCATTTAATTTAAATGGAGCGAGTAAAGCTATGTCAAAATTAATTCTTTTAAATTTTTCAACACTTAGATCTTTTAACTTGTAGTCCAACTTAGTTAAGGTATCCTTCAAGGATGAATCAATAGAAATTTCATTTTTTTCATTGACTATATTTTTTTTCATTAAAGGAATGATTAGAACAGATCTTCTTTTGAGTTTATCAATTTGAATTCCAGGGTTAAATTTAATTACTTCATTTATTGTCAATCCATATTTTTTTGAAATACCAAAAAGGGTCTCTTTTTTTTGAACAGTATGGTTTACTATTGAATCATATTTTGAAAAAAAATGATCAGAATCTTCTTGTGCATTTAAACTAATACACAGCAATAATATAAAAAAAAATATTTGCTTACTTATTCCCATTCAATTGTGGCAGGCGGTTTTGAACTTATATCATAAACAACTCTATTAATCCCTTTTACATTATTAATTATCTTATTTGAAACATCTTGTAAAAATTTATGAGGTAAATTAACCCAATCAGCTGTCATACCATCAGTAGATGTAACAGCTCTTAAAACGACACAATTTTCATATGTTCTTTCATCACCCATAACTCCAACAGATTTGATTGGGAGTAAAATAACTCCAGCTTGCCAAATTTTATCATAAAGATTATTAGTTTTTAATTCATTAATAAAAATTTGGTCTGCTTCTTGAAGAATCTTAACTTTTTGTTTATTAATGTCACCGAGAATTCTAATAGCTAAACCAGGCCCTGGGAATGGGTGTCTTTTTAAAATATTTTTACTAATTTTCAACTCTTTACCAACTTTTCTTACCTCATCTTTAAACAACATTTTTAATGGTTCAATAACTTTTAATTTCATGTAATCGGGTAAGCCTCCAACATTATGGTGTGATTTAATAGTAGCTGACGGCCCTTTAACGGATATTGATTCAATAACATCAGGATAGATTGTTCCTTGACCAAGCCATTTTATATTGTCTATCATTTTTGCTTCTTCATCAAAGACATCAACAAAAACTTTCCCAATAACTTTTCTCTTTTTTTCTGGATCATCTATATCTTTTAGAGCTTTGTAAAATTTATCTTTTGCATCTATTCCTTTTACATTTAAACCCATACCCTCATACTGCTTTAAAACAGAATCAAATTCGTTTTTTCGAAGTAAACCATTATCAATAAACACACAATATAAATTATTACCAATTGCTTTATTTACTAATACAGCTGCAACAGATGAATCAACTCCACCAGAAAGACCTAAAACAACGCTGTCGTTGCCAATTTTATTTTGGATATCTGAAATTGTTTTTTTTACAAAAGAGCTTGGGGTCCAATTTGGTTTTATACCAGCTATATTGATTAAAAAATTTTTTAACAATATTTTCCCATCAGTGCTGTGGTAAACCTCAGGATGGAATTGAATCCCAAAAGTATTTTCATCATTAAATTGAAAGGCAGCATTTTTAACATCTTTAGTACTTGCAATTCTTTTTGACGAAAAGGGTAGTTTAAAAATTGTATCAGCATGACTCATCCAAACCTGTGAACCATCTCTAATATTTGAAAAAATATTATTTGAGTTATCAACTCTATTTAGATTAGCCCTTCCATATTCTCTAGTATTAGATGGTTTAACCTCACCTCCACAAGAATCTGCAAGCAACTGAGCCCCATAACAAATTCCAAGAATAGGTAAAACTCCTCTTATTTTATCTATATCAATTTTCAGAGAATCTTTTGACCTTACTGAGTATGGTGATCCCGATAAAATTAGAGCTTTATAGTCATCAATATTGTAATTTATATGGTTGAAAGGGAAAATTTCACAATAAATATTTAATTCTCTTACTCTTCTTGCGATTAGTTGTGTATACTGAGAACCAAAATCAAGAATTAAAACCTTTTCTTGCATTCTCAAAAATACATCATTAAAAATGATAAATAAAATTAAATTTCACAGACTTGCACTCTTGAATCAAAAGGTTCAATAAAATTATATATTGAGTCTATAAAATCTTTACCGTGAACAGAGTAAAAATGTGAAAAATTCAAAAATCTTTCTTGAAAAATATCATTAGGATAAATTCTTTCAAAGATGTTTTTGATTGATTCTAATTTTTGGGAGTTTTTTTGTTTAAGTATTTTAATTATTTTTTTTTCAAAAGAGTTATAGTCATTTTTATGCCTTGTTTCCAGTGCATTCAAAGTTGAAACTAATGTGGAATCAATTTGAGATAAGTCATTTTTTACTTGATCAATATTGTTTGAATAATTATTTAAAAACTTTTTTATTCCAGTATCATATTTATTATTTAACTTCAGAAACTTTGTAAACAACTGATCTTTATTTAAAAAAAGATCTTCGATTTTTAAATTCAGACTTCCTATTTTATCTATATCTCTCTTGGAAATTAATGCAAGAGATTGTCTGACTGCAAGAATCGGGAAGGGTATATCATAAAAATTAAATAAATCTTTTAATTCTAACCAGTATGAGATTTCAGATCCTCCACCTAAATAAGAAATGTTAGGAAGAATTGACTCTTGATAGAGTGGCCTTAATATTACATTAGGTGATATACAATTTGGATTAGACTTAACCAGGTCAATAAATTCATCTTTTTTAAAGGATCTACTATTACCAACTAAACTAAATTTATCATTTTCATATTCAATTCTATATCGTTTTGATTCATCAATATAAAACAAATTTAATAGTCTAGGATTTACTTGTATTTTAATATTTTCTGTGTAAGTTTTTTTTAATTTTTTAATTGAATTTTTAACTATAGAGTGGGATGAAAAATTGTTAATTTCATCCAAAATGATATTTTTAAAAACACCTTTAAGTCTGTGGTCATCTGGATCAAGCACTAAAATATCATAGCCTTTAAATAAATTAAATACTAATGATCTTGTTGCTTCAGAAAAGTTTTTTTTCTTAACATAAGAATCTTTAAAAATATTTAAAAGAGATTTTATGTGCGGCTTATCTTTAAAAAAAGATTTTATTTGTTCATATAAAAAATCCATGTTCATGGTTTCAATCTTTCCAGTAATGTGGTTTTTATAATTATAATTATATATGAATTCTTTATTATATAAATTGAAGTTTTTTATCTCTTCAAAATCATGATCTTCAGAGGCCATCCAAAAAATTGGAACAAAATTAAAATCACTATAATTCACTTTAAGTTCATTGCAAATCTTTATCACTTGAAGAATTTTATAGATAAAAAATAATGGTCCTGAAAAAAGAGATAATTGATGTCCAGTAGTTACTGTGAAAGAATTCTTTTTTAATAATAAATCGATGTTGTTATAACTTTTTGTGTTTTTATAATCTTTGTTTTGATCTTTTAAAACCTGTACTAGTATTTTTCTTTTTTCAACTTTAAAATTGGATTTTTCAATAATTTGGTCTTTAAAATTTTCTAATTTAAAAGATCTATTATAAAAACTTTTAAGTTTATCTCCTTGAAGATAATCTTTGGTTAAATTAGGTAAATGCCTAGATTTTTCTAAATCAACTGAAAAGTTACTTTTCATAAAAGTTCAGCAATTAAATCATACTTAGATGAATCCTTGATAATAACATCATAAAAATCACCTATTCTTAAATGATTATCATTTGATTTTATTAATATATTATTGTCAACATCAGGCGAATCATACTCGGACCTTCCTATATAATAGCCCTCATGATATCTATCAATAATGCACTTTAATTTCTTACCCAATTTTTCTTTATTAAGTTGGCTGGAAATTTCCGATTGAATCTGCATAACAATTTTTTGTCTTAACTTTTTTTCATCCTCAGAAATAATATCTTCTAAATTATAAGCATGTGTGTTTTCTTCATGACTATAGGTAAAACATCCTAATCTATCAAATTTCATCTCTTTAATCCAACTACATAACTCATTAAAATCATCTTTATTTTCTCCAGGATATCCAACAATCAATGTAGTTCTTATGGCAATATTTGGATTTTTAACTCTAATTTTTTTTATCAAATTATTTATTTTTTCTTTCCCAGCTCCTCTCCTCATAGATTTTAGAATTTTATCTGAAATATGTTGAATAGGTATATCTAAATAATTACATATTTTATCCTCATTTTTAATCACGTCAATTATTTCATCAGGAAATCCAGATGGATAAGCATAGTGTAATCTAATCCATTCAATACCATCAATTTTACACAAATCTTTTAAAAGTTTGGCAAGTGTTCTTTCTTTATATAAATCAATTCCATAATAAGTTAACTCTTGAGCAATAAGTATTAATTCTTTGATCCCTTGGGATGCCATTTGTTTTGCTTCGTCAATAATCTCATTAACTGGTCTTGAAATATGTTTACCTCTCATTAGTGGTATAGCACAAAATGAACATTTCCTATTACATCCCTCTGAAATTTTCAAATATGCATAGTTTTTTGGTGTGGATAAAAATCTTTCCCCAATTAATTCTTTTTTATAATCAGCTCTTAAATGTTTTAAAAGCTGAGGTAAATCAGTTGTACCAAAAAATTTGTCTACATCAGGTATTTCTTTTATTAAATCATCTTTATATCTTTCACTTAAACAACCTGTTACATAGAGTTGATCAATTTCACCGTTCTTTTTTTTTTCTGAATAATATAGTATTGTATCTATTGACTCTTGTTTCGCATTATCAATAAAACCACATGTATTTATAACAATTATATTTCCATCTTGCTCATGAACCGCATTCTTATTATTTGCTTTTAATTGAGAAATGAGTATTTCAGAATCATAAAGGTTCTTTGAACAACCCAAAGTAACTATATTAATCTTATTTTGCTTTGTCGATCTTGATCTCATATAATTTTATTTTGAAAAAAAGATTCAACAAAAACTTTCTTGTCAAATATTTCAATATCCTCAATTGATTCTCCTGTTCCAATAAATTTAATAGGTATATTTAGTTGATCAGAAATACCAATTACTACACCTCCTTTTGCTGTCCCGTCTAATTTTGTAACCATCATTGAGGTAACTTTAGTGGCCTCAGAAAATTGTTTGGCTTGTTCAAATGCATTTTGACCAGTTGACCCATCTAATACTAATAAAATTTCGTTTGGTGCATTAATTTTTAGTTTTTGTAAAACTCTGCTGATCTTAGATAATTCATTCATTAAATTTATCTTATTATGTAATCTACCCGCAGTATCTATTATAACCACATCTTTATTGTTATTTATTGCTGATTTTAGTGCATCGTATGATACTGATGCAGGATCGCTTCCCATCTGTTGCTTTATAATATCAACTTCAGCTCTTTTAGCCCATTCTTCCAGTTGCTCAACTGCTGCAGCTCTAAAAGTATCTGCAGCACCAATGATGACTGATAAACCTTGAGTTTTGAAGAATTTAGCAAGTTTTCCAATAGATGTAGTTTTTCCAACTCCATTTACACCTACAACTAAAATCACATATGGTTTATCATTTATATTTAAATCTTCATTGATTTCATCAAAAATTATATTTCCAATTTCTTCCTTAAGAATAATATCGAGTTCTTGAGGATTAGTATACTTTTCTTTTGCTACTCTTGATTCAATAGCATCAATTATTTTTATTGTTGTCTTAACTCCAACATCAGAAGTAATTAGAATTTCTTCTAAATTATCTAAGACTTCAATATCAACTTTTTTCTTACCAACTACCGCTTTCTTAATTTTTTCAAAAAAAGAATTACTTGTTTTCTCAAGACTTTTATCTAAATTATTTTGATTAGTTTTTACTAATAACTTTTTAAAAAAACTTTCCTTTTTCTCTATTTTTGGCTCAGAATCAGATTTTTTTTCAAGTTTTGGTTCCTTCTTGATTACATTTATAGTATCTTTTTCTAAATAATTAGCTTCTTTTTTCTGACTTAAATCATTTAAATCTATCTCCGATTTTTTATGATCTTTGGTTGCTTTCTTCCCAGATGAAAAGAGCTTTTTAAAAAAATTCATTTTTGAAAGTTAGCTATAAAAATTTAAAAAATAAATCTTTATAGTCTGTAAAGATTCACTTCTTAGATAACCAATCATTTACTTGATCTGAAGACATAATAGCTTCGAAGAAGGTATAAGAGTTACTTTTTTTGTTTTTGACCATTTTAATAGCTTTTGTAAGCTTTTTTGAAGATGTTTGAAGGGTTGCAACAGTTTTTTTAGCCATTATTTAATCTCTTTATGAATTGTATACTTTTTAAGTATAGGATTGAATTTCTTTAACTCTAACCTTCCAGGTGAATTCTTCTTGTTTTTTGTTGAAACATACCTTGAAGTTCCTGATTTACCAGACTCTTTATGTTCTGTACATTCTATAATAACTTGAACTCTATTGCCTTTTTTTGCCATAAAATTAAAGTTTAATACCTTTTAGTTTAGCTTCTTTTAAAACAGCTGAGATCCCTTTTTTATTAATTGTCTTTAAAACGGATGTAGAAACCTTTAATTTGATCCATTTATTTTCTTCAGGTATGAAAAATCTTTTTGAAACAATATTGGCATTGAATCTTCTTTTGGTTTTGTTTATTGATTTGGAAACATTATTTCCAAACTGAACTTTTTTTCCTGAAATTTGACAAATTTTTGACATATCATTTTGCCTTTAGGCTTGCAAATAAACAACTTTTTTACAGTTTTGACAAATTTATCCACTTAGATTTTCTAATAAAAATTCTAAAGATTTTTCTACTACAATTTCAAATATTTCTTCTCTTGATCCTTTCAAATAAAATTCTTTAGATAATATTTTGTCTGGTGTTGCAATTGACACAAAGACATGACCAACTTTTGAATAATCGTCATTTGTTAATGGTCCTGCATTTCCAGTAGTTGAGATACAATAATCAGAATTCAATATTTCTCTTCCAGACTTAGCCATTTCTATTGAAATTTTTTTACTAACAGCTGAAAATTGATTAATCTTTTCTTTGTCGATATTAAGAATATGAATTTTAGCTTCATTAGAATAAGTCACCAATGATCCCTTAAAAAAAGTTGATGCTCCTGCTTTTTTTATAATTGAGCTAGATAATTTTCCACCTGTAATGCTTTCAACTGTTGAAAGTGTAAGATTATTATTAATAAAAAATTCAAAAACTTTATCTACTCTCATTTTATTTTAATTGAAAATACCATTTTGTCTTCAATATAGCCCTCTAGAATATCTCCAATATTAATTTGCCCAACACCTTCAGGTGTTCCGGTAAATAAAATATCTCCAATTTTTAATGTAAAATAGGATGAAACTTCAGAAATTAAATCATCGATTTTCCATATCATATTAGAGCTATTACTAGATTGAACTATTTTATTATTGATTTTCAAACAAAAATTAATATTATTTATATTGGTGAAATGATCAATACTAATCCATTCTCCAATTAATGCAGAATTATCAAAAGCTTTAGCTTTTTCCCATGGATGACCAAACTCTTTAAGTTTTTTTTGTAAATCCCTTGCTGTAAAATCAATTCCAAGTGAAATCTGATTATAATAATTTTTTGAATAATTTGAATTAATATGTTTACCAAGTTTATTAAATTTTAAAATTAGTTCAACCTCGTAATGAATTTCGTCAGAAAATTCTGGGATAAAAAAAGGTTGATTTTTTTGAATTACTGAAGAATCAGGCTTGAGAAATAATATAGGTGAGCTATTCCTTTTTGATTTTAACTCTTCAATATGCTTTAAATAATTTTGACCAACACAAATAATTTTCATGACAACTTATTATTAATCTTATTTAACCTGATTTTGTTTAAAACATTTTTTGTATACCTAGGAAAATCAGCCTTAATGATCCAACTAAAATATCCTGGATCGTTGTGCAAGACTTCATCAACTTCATTTCCTTTATATTTTCCAAAAGAAAATGATGGTTTTAAATCACTATTTAAGTATATAAATCCAGCTAAATCTACAAATTTTCTTTGTGAAGAATATTCTGATAAAAAATTAACATTTTGTTCCAGATCTTCATATTTATTGAGTTGAGCTAACAGAACTTCATATGTAGCTCTTGTATCTGACATAGATGAATGAGCATTTTCATGATTTTTATTACAATAGAATTTATATGCAGCAGACAAAGTTCTTTTTTCTTTTTTGTGAAATATATTTTGAATATCAATTAGTTTAATTTTTGAAATATCTAATTCTTTATCGACTCTCAAAAACTCCTCTGCCAATAAAGGAACATCAAATTTATTAGAGTTAAAACCTGCTAAATCACAATCTTTTATAAATGAAAAAATTTCAGACGAAAGGCTACTAAATGTAGGCTTATCAATAACCATTTCGTCCGTAATTCCGTGAATTAAAGAAACATTTTTTGGTATTGGAATAGTTGGATTTACTAACCATGTTTTTGGCTTTTCTTTTCCATCCTTTAATATTTTTAAAATAGATATTTCTACAATTCTGTCGTTAACAATACTTATTCCTGTTGTTTCAAGGTCAAAAAAACAAATAGGCTTTGATAAGTTTTTTAAAAAAGACATTTCTTATTAATCTAAATTTGAGTTTCAAGATTCCAGTTCTGTATAGTTTCCTTAATTCTTTTTAAAAATAATCCACCTGTTGCACCATTAATTATTCTATGGTCATAACTGTGACATAGAATCATTTTTCTTCGAATTCCAATAAAATCTCCTTTTTCAGTTTCAATAACTGCTGGTTTTTTTAATATTGATCCAATTGCCAGAATACCAACTTGTGGTTGATTAATGATTGGAATTCCAGTTAGAGTGTCAAATACTCCAACATTTGTTATGGTATAGGTCCCATCAACAACATCATCAGGACTTAAATTATTATTACGAGCCTTTTGAATTAACTGATTTGTTTTTTTTACTATTCCAACAAGGCTTAACTGATCAGAACTTTTAAGAACAGGTACAATTAAATTACCATTAGCCAAAGCTGTTGCAACACCAATATTAATTTCACTTTTAGTAACTATTTTATCATCTTTCAAACTTGAATTAAGTATTGGAAATTCTTTCAAAACATCTGACACAATTTTTATAAAGACATGAGTGAAAGTTATTTTGTTATCTTCTCTTTTTAAAAATTGATCTTTTATTCCTTCCCTCCAATCCCACAGGTTTGTAACATCCAACTCAATAAAAGACTGAACATGAGGGGATATTTTTTTACTACTTACCATGTGCTGAGCAAGAATTTTTTCCATTCTTGTTAAGTCTCTTATTGTAGAGTTATTTTCTAAAAATGATTTAGTTTCAAAATTTTTATCTTGTTCAAAATTATTTGAGGATTTGATATGCATTAATATATCATTTTTAGTAATTCTTCCATTCTTACCTGAACCATTTATATTTAATAATTCATCTTCACTTATATTTTCCTTAAGAGCTATGCTTCTTACTAATGGAGAAATATATTTTTGACTGTCTACTTTTATAGATTTTGAAATTTCAAAATCAATTATTTCTTCATTTTTATTTTCTTCATCTACAAGTTCAATATTTGGGATCTCTTGGATTAAATCTTGTTGTTTAGTTGTCTCTGAAAATTCATTAAGTTCAATTACACAAATTGTTTCACCAACCTTAACTACATCATTAACTTTATGACATAATTCAATTATTTTTCCATTAACATCACTAGGTACTTCAGAATCAACTTTATCAGTTGCAATTTCAACAACAAAATCATCGACCTTAATATAATCACCTACATTTTTTAACCAATTTACAATTGTAGCTTCTTCTACACTTTCACCCATTTTAGGCAGTATCAATTCATATGTTTTTTGTTCGGACATGTTGCAAAAATATCAAATATATACTATTAATGTTTATTTAATCTTTAGATGCTTGTTCATATGGAACTCTTTTCAATATACTTCTTCCTAAAGTGATTTCATCTGTATATTCAAGATTATCTCCAATTGAAACCCCTTGCGCTATGGATGAAAATTTAATATCTAAGTCACTTATTTTTTTATAAATATAAAAACTTGTAGTATCTCCTTCCATAGTCGCGCTTAAAGCAAAAATCACTTCCTTAATTTTTTTATTTTTAACTCTATCTATTAACTCTTGTATTTTGAGCTGATTAGGTCCAATGCCTTCAATTGGCGAAATTTTTCCATTTAAAACATGATATAAACCATTGAATTGACTGGTATTTTCAATTGCCATTATATCTCTAATATCTTCAACAACACAAATAAGAGAATCGTCTCTTAGGTTACTTAGACAAATATCACATGTGTCCGAATCTGAAAGGTTATAACAATTATTACATGACTTTAAATCATAATGTAATGATTGAATAGATTTAACTAAGTCGTCAATATCTGATGAATTTGATTTCACTAGATACAAAGCTAATCTTAAGGCAGTACTTTTACCTATTCCAGGTAATCTTGAAATTTCTCGTACAGCATTTTCTAAAATTTTAGACGGTATATTCATTTTACAATTTAACTTCACACTAAGATAGCATCATAAATTATTATATTTGAGTTCTTTATTATAAAGATGTCAGAATCCTTAATTTTTTTTGTAATTGCAGCTTACTTTATAATTCTTTTTTTTATTTCTAATTTAACAAAGGGTAAAGAGAATAATTATACTTTTTTTAAAGGAGACAAAGAATCTCCTTGGTATATTGTTGCTTTTGGAATGATTGGAGCATCTTTATCTGGAATCACATTTATTTCAGTTCCTGGTGATGTTGGAGTTTCTAACTTCACCTATTTCCAAGTTGTACTAGGTTATTTATTTGGGTACATAATTGTTACTTTAATTTTACTTCCTATTTACTATAAAAATAATGTCACATCAATTTATGAATATCTCGGGAGCAGATTTGGTTATGTTTCCCATAAATCAGGCGCCTTATTTTTCTTTATTTCAAGAATTTTAGGAGCTGCATTTCGACTATATTTAGTTGCTATTGTTTTACAAACCTTTGTATTTGATACATGGAAAATACCTTTTGAAATTACTGTATGTTTTTCAATATTTTTAATTTGGATATATACTTTTAGGGGAGGAATTAAAACTGTAGTATGGACTGATATGTTACAAACATTCTTAATGATTCTTTCCGTTTTTCTTTCAATCTACTTAATAAATAAAAGTCTTAACTGGACTTTTATTGACTTTATTAGTTCAAAAGAATTTTCTGATTATTCACAAATTTTTGTTTTTGATAATATTTTAGAAAGAAATCATTTTATTAAATCATTTTTAGGTGGAATGTTTATCACAATATGCATGACAGGACTTGATCAAGATATGATGCAAAAAAACTTAACTTGTAAGTCCCTGTCTGAAGCTAAAAAAAATATGCTATTTTTTAGTTTAATTTTAGTATTTGTAACTTTTGTTTTTTTAATTCTAGGTTGTCTACTATTTATATATTCTAACCATTTTGATATTTCAATTCCTATTTTAAATGGAAATGAAAATACAGATCTTTTATTTCCTGAAATTGCTTTCAACTCTGGACTGGGGTTAACAATGGGAGTAACATTCCTTTTGGGTCTGATAGCAGCTGCTTACAGTAGCGCAGATAGTGCTTTAACTTCACTTACTACATCTTTTTGTATTGATTTTCTTGATATTTCAAAAAAAGATGATAAATCAAAAAAAAATATTAGAGTTAAAGTTCACATTATAATGAGCTTAATTTTAGGAATAGTTATTATACTTTATAAAAATTTACTAGACACTAACGTAATTGATGGATTATTAACTTTAGCTGGATATACTTATGGACCTTTACTTGGTTTATTTTCGTTTGGAATTTTAACTAAATATGAAATTAATGATAAATTGAGCATAGTAGTATGCTTAATATCAGTAATTATTGTAGTATTAATTGGAAAAATTCCACCTGAATATTTAGGTGGATATAATATAGGATATGAGTTATTACCAATTAACGGTTTAATTACATTTTTAGGCTTATTTTTGATTAGAAAATTACCATTTAATCAAAGCACTTCCCCAAGTAAATCCACTTCCAAAAGCAGCTAAAACAACAATATCACCTTTACTGATTAGATTTGATTGAAAAGCCTCCGCTAGTGCGATGGGTATTGACGCAGCTGTGGTATTACCATACTTTGAAATATTATTAAAAACTTGACTATTTTCAAGTTTAAAACTTTTCTGAATAAATTGAGATATTCTCAGATTTGCTTGGTGAGGAATTAAAAGTTTAATGTCATTTTTGGTTAAATTATTTTTTTCTAAAGCTTCATTTATAACCTCGGAAAATCTTACAACTGCATTTTTAAAAACAAATTGTCCATTCATGTATGGTAAATAGCTTTTATCATTAGGATCGTTATCTTTCAAGATATCTGAAACCCATCTTGTTCCCATACCTGGTGAAATAACAGACAATTCCTTAGCGTATTTACCTTGTGAATGCAGATGAGTTGATAGTATTCCTCTAGAATTATCTTTTTCCCTTGAAACAACTGCTGCTCCTGCTCCATCACCAAAAATTACTGAAACGCTTCTTCCTCTGGTAGTTTTATCAAGACCAGGGCTATGAGTTTCAGAGCCTATTACAAGAATATTATTATACATTCCTGTTTTGATAAATTGATCGGCAATTGAAAGTGCATAAATAAATCCTGAACACTGATTTCTTACATCTAAGGCTCCAATTGTGTTCATATCCATCATATCTTGAACCATTACACCAGATCCAGGAAAAAAATAATCTGGGCTTAGGGTAGCAAAAATTATAAAATCAATATCCTTATTTTCGAGTTTTGCATCACTAATAGCTAATTCTGCAGCCTTCACTCCCATAACTGAAGTAGTATCTTCAGAGTTTTTTTTTATCCATCTTCTTTCTTTTATTCCAGTTCTCTCTTTAATCCAATCATCACTGGTGTCCATTATTTTTGATAAATCATTATTAGTTACTATATTTTCGGGGAGGTAAAAACCAAGGCCAGAAATTTTTGAATTGAACATAAATTCAGTTTTTTACAATATAACAAAAATGTCATTTTGTCACTAATTGTTTTTTGGTATATGATTTGAATAATATTTTATATGTATAAACAAGATAATGGAAATAATCAACTAAATTCAATAAGAAATGAATTTAATACCAGAGTAAAAACTACAATGTATCTAGGTAACTCAAAGAGAATAAAATTTAATGCTTTTAGAAGGTTTAGAACTATTTAATAAATAAAATATGAGTAAAGGAAAAATAAATGTTTCGGTTGAAAATATATTCCCACTAATAAAAAAGTTTCTGTACAGTGATCAGGAGATTTTCCTAAGGGAATTAATATCTAACGCAACCGATGCAACAACAAAACTTAAACACTTATCCAATATTGGTGAAACCAAATTTAAAATTAACAACCCAATAATTGAAGTTAAGATCGATAAAAAAAATAAAAAAATTCATATTATAGATCAGGGTGTTGGTATGACAGAAAATGAAGTTAAAAAATACATTAATGAGGTAGCATTTTCTGGAGCAGAAGAGTTTCTTGAAAAATATAAAGATTCAGCAAAAGATAGTGGTATAATTGGTCACTTCGGATTAGGTTTTTATTCTGCATTTATGGTTTCTGAAAAAGTAGAAATAATAACAAAATCATATAAAAATGGTTCTGCTGTTCATTGGTCATGTGATGGCTCACCAGAATTTAGTTTGAAAAAACACAACAAAAAACAAAATGGAACTGAAATAATCTTAAGTATTTCAAAAGATTCAAAGGATTATTTAGAGGAAAATAAAATAAGAAATTTGTTGAAGAAATATAATAGATTTATGCCTGTTCCCATAAAGTTTGGAACTAAAGAAGTCGTAAAAAATAATGGAGATGACAAAAACAAAAAAGAAGAAAAAGAAATAGTTGATGACATAATTAATATAACTGATCCTGCTTGGACAAAACAACCAAAAGAGTTAGATGAACAGAGCTATAAAGATTTTTACAAAGAATTATATCCGATGAACTTTGAAGATCCATTATTTAATATACATTTAAACGTAGACTACCCTTTTAACTTAACTGGAATCCTTTATTTTCCAAAAATATCTAATGATTTAAATCTTCAAAAAGATAAAATTCAATTATATCAAAATCAAGTTTTTGTAACAGATAATGTAGAAGGTATTGTCCCTGAATTTTTGACACTGCTAAGGGGAGTCATTGATTCACCAGATATACCATTGAATGTCTCCAGAAGCTACTTACAGGTAGATTCTGCAGTTAAAAAAATAACGAACTATATAACAAGAAAGGTAGGTGATAAACTTAATTCAATTTTTAAAAAGGATAGAAATAAGTACCAGGATAAATGGAATGATATTAAAGTAATTATTGAGTATGGAATGCTTAGTGAAGATAAGTTCTATGAAAAAGCAAAAAATTTTGCATTATATCCTTCCTCAGATAATGAATATTATACTTATGATGAATTGATTAATGAAGTAAAGAAAAATCAGACAGATAAAGATAACAAAACAATTATTTTATATGCTACAAATTTAAAAGACCAAGACTCTTACATAAGATTAGCTAAAGATAAAGGATATAAAGTTTTAATTTTGGATTCTCCAATTATAAGTCATCTTATTCAAAAACTAGAATCAACTGAAAAAAATATTTCATTCTCAAGAGTTGATTCTGATACTTTAGAAAATCTAATAAAAAAAGATGAAAAGAATATTTCAAAGCTCGATGATAAGCAAAAAGATAAACTTAAAGGATATTTAGAAGAAATAATTCCAAAGGAAAACTTCACAGTTCAATTAGAAGCTTTAGATAGCAGTACTGTACCATTTATGATAACTCAACCAGAATTTATGAGAAGAATGAAGGAAATGCAATCAACTGGTGGTGGTGGTATGTTTGGAAATATGCCTGAAATGCATAATGTTATAGTTAATACAAATAGCAATTTAATTTCAAACATATTAAATACAAAAACTAAGAACAAAAGAGAAAAACTAATTAAACAATCTTTTGACTTAGCAAAATTATCTCAAAATTTACTTAAAGGTGAAGATTTAACAAATTTTATAAAACAAAGCTTTGATTTAATAAAGTAGTTTTATTTGTATAATTTTAAATAATGAAAATTAAGTATTTTTTATTTGTTATTATTTTAATATCATGCACTAACAACAACAATCTAACAATCGATGTAAATATCAAAGATCTAAAAAAAGGAAAGCTTATTCTTTCAAAATTTGATGACAGCTTGTTTAAATCTATAGATTCATTTAATGTAAGTGGCCAAAAAAATATATCACTTAATACTTATCTTAACGAACCACAAGTTCTTTTTCTGGATCTATTTACGAATGAGTCTAATGATCCATTATCATTATTCTTCTTTGCTGAAAAAGGTGAAATGAAATTAATCTCAACACTAGATAAGTATGGTTATGAACTAAAAGTTATTGGTTCAAAAAATGATTCAATACTAAGAAGCTATCTCAGTTTCAATAAAAAATTTAATGATCAAAAAGTCGATTTAATCAAAAGATCTTTTGAAAATAAAAAAAGTAATAATGAGGATAGTATTTTAATTATTGATAATCTCCTTACTAAATTAAATAAAAGGCAGTTTTTACATAATGCAAATTTTGCAATGAGACATAATAAATATGAAGTAGCTCCTTACATTGCAATAAGTGACCTAAAAGAATCAAAAAAAATATTAGATACGATTTACAAATCTTTAGAACATCAAGTTTTAAAATCTAAATATTCAAAAATTTTAAAATCAATTTTATAAACTTAACCAGAAAACTCAACAAAGTTTCTTGGCGTTTCATAAAGAACAACTGTTAATTTACATTTAATACTTATTGCAGTATTTAACCTATTCCAAATGTAAATTGCTAAATTTTCAGTTGAAGTAATTTTATCTTTAAAATAATCAATATCAAGATTAAGGTTCTTGTGATCTAACTTTTCTTCAATCTCATCTTTAATTATTTTCTTTAAGTCACTTAGATCCATTAACATTCCAGTATCTTCATTAACATCACCATATAATTTAACAATTAGTTCATAATTGTGACCATGATAATTTTCATAACTACATTTTCCAAAAACTTTTAAATTTTTTTCTTTGGACCAAGATTTATTATACAGCTTATGAGCTGAATTAAAGTGACTTTTTCTGCAAATTGTTATTTTCATAAGATTCGAAATATTTAAAATGTTTATTAAAAATAATTTTTAACCAAGCAGTATATGATGATGGATTGTTATCTATATCAAGCTTTAAATCAAAAATCTTCATCCATTTAAAATCAGATGCTTCATCAGGGTTTAATATAGGATCAATAGAGTATTTACCAAAAAAAACATGATCATACTCATACTCTGTAAGACCATTTGCAAAAGGTTCCTTGTAAATAAATGAAAAAACTTCATGGAGTTCTGCTTTTATACCCATTTCTTCATTTAACCTGATTTGTGCACATTTGACTGTAGATAGTCCAATATAAGGATGACTACAACAAGTGTTAGTCCATAATGATCCTGAATGATATTTATTTTCAGCTCTTTTTTGAAGTAAAATTTCTTTATTATGATTAAAAATAAAAATTGAAAAGGCTCTATGAAGAAGACTTTTTTTATGTGCTTCAATTTTATCCTCAGTTCCAATTTTATTGTTATTTAAATCGACAAGAATAACTTTATTCATCATTACAACAAATTTAATTTAATTAGTAATGATACATACAAATAAGACACTATTTTTGTTTTCTGTCAATGAATTTAAATAAAAATATAAATCTTAGAAGAACTTTTGGAATAATATCCCATCCTGATGCTGGTAAAACTACCTTAACAGAGAAGCTATTATTATTTGGAGGCGCTATTAACGAGGCAGGTGCTGTTAAATCCAATAAAATTAAAAAAACAGCTACTAGTGATTTTATGGAAATAGAAAAACAAAGGGGTATTTCAGTATCAACATCAGTACTGTCATTTAATTATTTAGATAAAAAAATAAATATTTTAGATACACCTGGTCATAAAGATTTTGCTGAAGATACATTTAGAACATTAACAGCTGTTGACAGCGTAATTGTAGTAATTGATGTTGCAAAAGGAGTGGAGGAACAAACAGAAAAACTGGTTAAAGTTTGTAAAATGAGAAAAATACCAATAATGATTTTTATAAACAAATGTGACAGGGAGGGAAAAGATCCATTTGATTTATTAGATGAACTTGAAATAAAACTTGGGTTTAATCTTTCGCCTATAACTTATCCTTTAGGCGTTGGTTATGATTACAATGGTATTATCGATCTATTAAAATCAGAAGTTATTTTGAATGATGATAAACTAAAAAAAATTGAACTTAAATCGATTTTGGAAAATTCTTCCATAATTCATGATAGGATTATTAAATCATTAAAAGAAGAACTTGAATTAATTGATGGAATTTATCCGAAATTTAATTACGATAACTATTTGAATTGTGAAATTCAACCAGTTTTTTTTGGTTCTGCTCTTCACAACTCTGGGATTAATTTATTGTTAGATTATTTTGCAAAGTATGCTCCCCCACCTGGAAAGAAGGTGACTAAAGAAAGAATAATTGATCCAAATGAAGAAAAATTCAGTGGATTTATTTTTAAAATTCACGCAAATATGGATCCTAAACATAGAGATAGATTGTCATTTATTAAAATTGTTTCAGGTGAATTTAAAAGAAATAATATGTATTACCATGTAAGAGGAAAAAAGAGAATAAGATTTAGTAGTCCTAACTCATTTTTTGCTGATAAGAAAGAAGTTATCGATAAATCTTATCCTGGTGATATTATTGGAGTACATGATACTGGTAATTTTAAAATTGGAGATTCTTTTTCAGAAGGTGAACAAATAGAATTTATTGGCATCCCGAGTTTTTCACCTGAACATTTTAGATATATAATAAATAATGATCCATTAAAAACAAAACAACTTTCAAAGGGTATTAAACAACTTATGGATGAAGGTGTTGCACAGTCTTTCACTCTTAAACTTAATGGTAGAAAAATTATAGGTACAGTTGGCATTTTACAGTTTGATGTAATAAAATACAGACTTGAGCATGAATATGGAGCTAAATGTAGTTATGAAAATATAAACATTAGAAAAGCATGCTGGATTGATGAAATAAATTCTGACAAAAAGCAATTAGAAGAATTATTTATTAATAAAAATAAATTTATTGCTTTTGATAAAGATGATAAAGTTGTTTTCTTAGCAGATAGCGATTTTACACTTTTGAATACTAAACAAAAGTATGATAAAATTATATTTTACGAAAAATCTGAGTTCTAAACTATGCCTCGCCTTTAGGACCAAAACTTAAAGGAATTATTTCTTTTTTAAAATCCTTAATTGTACCATTAACAGCCTCATATTTAGATAAATTATCACTTAAAGCTCTAATAAACTTTTTAGTATGTTCAGGAGAGAGAATGACTCTTGATCTAACTTTAGCTTTAGGAACTCCTGGCATAACATTTATAAAATCAAGAACAAATTCAGTTGGAGAGTGATTAACAACAACTAAGTTAGAATAAATACCATGAGCTATAGAGTCGTCAAGTTGAATATTTATATTCTTATTTTCTTTATTATCACTCATCTTGACCAAATCTTATTCTCTTACTTTCTAATAAATCTTCGTATTCATCAACGTATCCAACAATAACGTCTTCGAACTCTCTGTTACCTGTACCGGCTGGAATTTTATGACCAACAATTACATTTTCTTTTAATCCATCTAAATTATCTATTTTACCATTAACAGCAGCTTCATTTAATACTTTAGTTGTCTCCTGGAATGATGCAGCAGAAATAAACGATTTGGTTTGAAGAGAAGCTCTAGTTATACCTTGTAAAATTGGAAAACCAGTTGCATTGACAGCGTCTCTTGCGGAAACTAATTTTTTATCTTCTCTTTTTAGTAGTGAATTTTCATCTCTAAGTTCCCTAGCAGAAACAATTTGACCAACCTTCACGTTTTGAGAATCACCTTCAGATTCAATTACTTTTTTTCCATACAGGTTATCATTCTCCTTTATAAATTCGTTTTTATGTATGATTTGATTTTCTAAAAATGTAGTATCACCAGAATCTTGTATTTGTACTTTTTGCATCATTTGTCTTATGAGTACTTCAAAATGTTTATCATTAATTTTTACACCTTGCAACCTATAAACTTCTTGAACCTCATTAACAAGGTACTGTTGTACAGCAGACGGTCCTTTAATATTTAATATATCATTTGGAGTAATTGCTCCATCAGAAAGTGACATTCCAGCTTTAACGAAATCATTTTCTTGCACTAAAATCTGATTAGATAATTTAACCAAATATTTTTTTATTTCACCAGTTTTTGATTCAACAACAATTTCTCTATTACCTCTTTTAATTTTACCAAAAGTAATAACACCATCTATTTCGCTAACGACGGCTGGATTTGACGGATTTCTTGCTTCAAAAAGTTCAGTCACCCTAGGTAAACCACCTGTTATATCACCAGATTTAGCAGATTTTCTAGGTATTTTAACTAAAATTTTACCTTGCTCTACTTTTTCAGCGTCATCAACAATTAGATGGGCTCCAACAGGTAAATTATAAGTTCTTAGATTTTTACCTTTGCTATCATTTATTAATAATGTAGGAATTAATTTTTTATTCCTCGACTCAGAAATAACTTTTTCTTTAAATCCTGTTTGTTCATCAATTTCAACCTGATATGTAACACCTTTTTCAATATTTTCATATTCAACCTTACCTCCAAATTCTGATATAATTACACCATTATATGGATCCCATTTACATATTATATCATCTTTTTTAATCTTAACTCCACTTTTAATATGAATTGAAGATCCGTAAGGAATTACATTCGAACTTAAAACTATACCTGATTTTGAGTCAAGAACCTTAATTTCACATGTTCTTGATAATACTAAATTAGTTGCATTACCATCGGAATCCTTTGACTTAACAACTTTTAAGTCTTCAATTTCAGTAATTCCATCAAACTTAGAAAGAAGCTTATTCTCTTCAGAAATGTTTCCAGCAATTCCACCTACATGAAATGTTCTAAGAGTTAATTGAGTACCAGGTTCACCAATGGACTGAGCAGCAGTAACGCCAACAGCTTCACCAATCTGTACCATTTTACCAGTAGCTAAGTTTCGGCCATAACATTTTACACAAATACCTCGATCAGCTTCACAAGTCAATGGTGATCTAACCTCAACTGAATCAATTGGCAAAGAACTAATTTTTTTAACAGCCAATTCATTAATTTCATTTCCTGATTTTACAATTATTTGTTGGTTTAACGGATTAAAAATATCATGTAAAGAAACTCTTCCAAGAATTCTCTCTCCTAAAGTCTCTACAACTTCTTCATTTTTTTTCAACGCTTCAACTTTAATTCCTCTTAAAGTGTGGCAATCCTCAATATTAACAATTACATCTTGAGCTACATCTACTAATCTTCTGGTTAAATAACCGGCATCTGCAGTTTTTAATGCAGTATCAGCTAAGCCTTTTCTTGCACCATGAGTTGAAATAAAATATTCGAGAATTGATAAACCTTCTTTAAAATTAGATAAAATTGGATTTTCAATTATCTCTCCGCCACCTGAGCTAGCTTTTTTAGGTTTAGCCATAAGTCCTCTCATACCAGTTAACTGCCTAATTTGTTCTTTTGAACCCCTAGCTCCAGAATCAAGCATCATATAAACGGAATTAAATCCTTGTTGATCTTCCCTAATTCTTTTCATGGCAAGCTCGGTAAGAGCTGCATTAGATGAAGTCCAAACATCAATAACTTGATTATATCTCTCATTATTTGTTATTAGACCCATATTATAATTGGAAATTATAGAATCTACATCTTTATTTGCAGAATCAATCATTTCAATTTTTTCATTTGGTATAATAATATCCCCCAAACTAAAAGATAATCCACCTTTAAAAGCAAAAGTGAAACCCATGTCTTTAATTTTGTCTAAAAATTCAGCAGTTTCTGGGATGCTAGTCAATTTTAAAATTTCTCCAATGATACCTCTTAGTGATTTTTTATTAAGAACTTGATTAATAAAACCAGCTTTTGGTGGAACAACTTCATTAAAAAGAACTCGTCCAACAGTTGTTTGAATTATTTTGCTCTCAATTTCATTATGCTCATTGAGATCATTAGTTTTAACTTTAATTGAAGCGTTCAAGTCAACCTTTTTTTCGTTGTATGCAATATTAACTTCGTCACTCGAATAAAAAACCAACCCTTCACCTTTAACTTTTTTATTTTCTGTAGACTTTTTTTCTTTTGTCATGTAATATAAACCTAAAACCATGTCTTGAGACGGAACAGTTATAGGAGATCCATTTGCTGGATTTAAAATATTATGAGATGCTAACATTAATAATTGTGACTCAAGAATTGCTTCAGGTCCAAGGGGAAGGTGAACGGCCATTTGGTCACCATCAAAATCAGCATTAAATGCAGTACAAACTAAAGGATGTACTTGTATTGCTTTACCTTCAATAAGTATCGGTTGAAATGCCTGAATACCAAGCCTATGTAAAGTAGGGGCTCTATTTAAAAGAACTGGATGTCCTTTTAAAACATTTTCTAAAATATCCCAAACTAATGGTTCTCTTGTATCAATAATTTTTTTAGCTGACTTTACAGTTTTAACAATTCCTCTTTCAATTAATTTTTTTACGATAAATGGCTTGTATAATTCAGCAGCCATATCTTTAGGTATTCCACACTCATAAAGTTTCAGTGTTGGACCTCCAACAATAACGGAACGTGCAGAATAATCAACTCTTTTACCTAATAAATTTTGTCTAAACCTTCCCTGCTTACCTTTTAGTGAATCAGAGAGAGATTTTAAGGGTCTATTAGCTTCAGTTTTTACAGCTGATGATTTTTTAGTATTGTCAAATAATGAGTCTACAGATTCTTGAAGCATTCTTTTTTCATTTCTAAGAATAACTTCAGGTGCTTTTATTTCAACAAGCCTCTTTAATCTGTTATTTCTGATAATTACTCTCCTATATAAATCATTTAAATCAGATGTAGCAAATCTACCTCCATCAAGAGGAACCAAAGGTCTTAGCTCAGGTGGAATTACAGGAATTACCTTTAATATCATCCATTCAGGTCGATTTACTTTATTTATATTGGATTCTCGTAAGGATTCAACAACTTGGAGTCTCTTCAAAGATTCCATCTTTCTTTGTTTGGATGTTTCGTTATTAGCTTTATGTCTAAGCTCATATGAAAGCTCATCAAGATCAATTCGAGAAAGTAATTCAATTAAACATTCAGCTCCCATTTTAGCAATAAATTTATTTGGGTCTGAATCATCAAGGAATTGATTTTCAGCAGGGACAGATTCAGCAATATTTAAATATTCTTCTTCTGTTAGGAAATCCATTTTATTAAGTGGATTTCCTTCACTATCAACAGCTAAGCCAGCCTGAATGACAACATACCTTTCATAATAAATTATCATATCTAACTTTTTGGTAGGAAGACCTAACAAGTAACCTATCTTGTTTGGAAGAGATTTAAAATACCATATGTGAGCTACTGGAACAACGAGATTAATATGTCCTACCCTGTCTCTTCTAACTTTTTTTTCAGTGACTTCAACACCACATCTATCACAAACAATTCCTTTGTATCTTATTCTTTTATATTTTCCACATGCACATTCATAGTCTTTGACAGGTCCAAATATTCTCTCGCAAAACAAACCATCTCGTTCAGGTTTATGGGTTCTGTAATTAATAGTCTCTGGCTTTAAAACTTCTCCTCTAGATGATGCAAGAATAGTTTCTGGTGAAGCTAATCCAATGGATATTTTATTAAATTTTTTTGTTTTATTGATTTCCATAAATGAAATTATATTTTATTCTTCTAGTCTTATATCTAACCCTAAGCCCTTTAACTCATGCATTAGAACATTAAATGATTCTGGTAAACCAGCATCTGGCATTTTATCACCTTTAACAATTGCTTCATATGCTTTAGCTCGTCCGACGACATCATCAGATTTGATTGTTAAAATTTCTTGCAATGTACTCGATGCACCATATGCTTCTAAAGCCCATACTTCCATTTCTCCAAACCTTTGGCCACCAAACTGTGCTTTTCCACCTAGCGGCTGTTGCGTAATTAATGAATATGGTCCTATTGATCTTGAATGCATTTTATCATCAACCATATGACCTAACTTAAGCATATAAATAACACCAACTGTTGCTGCTTGATCAAATTTTTCGCCGGAACCACCATCATATAAATATGTATGACCATATCGTGGAACATCTGCTTTATCAGTCAATGAGTTGATTTCATCTAGAGTCGCTCCATCAAAAATTGGGGTTGAAAATTTTTGACCTAGCTTTTCGCCAGCCCATCCTAAGACTGTTTCATATATTTGACCAATGTTCATCCTTGAGGGAACACCTAAAGGATTTAAAACAATATCTACAGGTGTACCGTCTTCTAAGAAAGGCATATCTTCTTGTCTAACAATTCTAGCAACAATTCCTTTATTTCCATGGCGTCCAGCCATTTTATCTCCAACTTTAAGTTTTCTTTTCTTTGCTACATAAATCTTGGCTAATTTCATTATACCAGCAGGCAGTTCATCACCAACAGAAATAGTAAATTTTTCTCTTCTGAGCATACCTTGAATATCATTTTCCTTTATTCTGTAGTTATGCAATAAAGAAGAAGCAAGTTGATTAGCTTTTTTATCAACACTCCAATTAGTTTCAGTCAAATGAATATAATCATCGATTTCATTCAAGATTTTTTGTGAGTACTTTTTACCTTTAGGTATAACTTCTTCCCCTAAGTCATTAAAAACACCTTGGCAAGTTTTTCCACTTAGAAGTAAATAAAGTTTAGAGATCATCTTGCCTTTTAAATCTTTAAATAAAAGATCAAATTTAATTTCAAGCTTCTTTAACAAATCTTTATCGTCAGCTCTTCTTCTTTTATCCTTGATAGTCCTAGAAAAAAGTTTTTTATCGATTACTATCCCCTTGAGAGAAGGTGGTGCTTTTAATGAAGCATCTTTTACATCTCCAGCTTTATCTCCAAAAATTGCTCTCAATAACTTCTCTTCGGGTGTTGGATCAGATTCACCTTTTGGTGTAATTTTTCCAATTAAAATATCTCCTGATTTTACTTCAGCACCAACTCTTATCATACCATTCTCATCTAGGTTACTCGTAGCTTCCTCACTAACGTTTGGAATGTCGCTAGTCAACTCTTCCATACCCAATTTTGTATCTCTAACATCAAGAGAATATTCATCAATATGAATTGAGGTAAAATAATCGTCCCTAACTACTTTTTCAGATATCACAATAGCATCTTCAAAATTATAACCCTTCCAAGGCATAAATGCTACTTTTAAATTTCTACCTAAAGCTAATTCACCAGATCTAGTTGCATAACCCTCGCAGAGTACTTGACCTTTTTTAACTTTATCTCCTTTTTTAACTATAGATTTTAAATTAATGCAGGTACCTTGATTAGTTTTTCTAAACTTAACTAAAGTATATGTTTTTTCCTCATTTTCAAATGAAATTAACTTTTCATCGTCAGACATTTTATACTTAATTGTAATTTTTTGTGAATCAACATAGGTTACTACACCGTCCATATCAGCATTTAATAAAACCCTTGAGTCAGAAGCAACTTGTTTTTCTAGTCCGGTTCCAACAATAGGAGATTCTGGTTTCATCAATGGTACTGATTGACGCATCATATTAGAACCCATTAGAGCTCTATTCGCGTCATCATGCTCTAAAAATGGAATTAATGATGCAGAAATTGATGCAATCTGATTTGGAGCGACATCGATGTAGTCAACATCATTTGGATCAACTACAGGATAGTCAGCTTCAAGTCTAGCAATAACTTTATCAGTGAGAATATTACCATCTTTGTCTCTTTTAATATTGGCTTGAGTAATTAATTTACCTTCCTCCTCTTCTGCAGATAAATATTTAAAATTATTTATATCAATTTTACCATTATTAACTTCACGATACGGAGTTTCAATAAATCCAAGGCTATTAACTTTGGCAAAAACACTCAACGAAGAAATAAGACCAATATTTGGACCCTCAGGTGTTTCAATTGGACATAATCTACCGTAATGAGTATAGTGAACATCTCTAACTTCGAATCCAGCTCTTTCTCTGGAAAGTCCTCCAGGTCCTAATGCAGATAGCCTTCGTTTGTGTGTTAACTCAGCAAGTGGATTAGTTTGGTCCATGAACTGAGACAATTGGTTTGTTCCAAAAAAGGTATTAATTACTGAGGATAAAGTTTTAGCATTAATAAGATCAATAGGTGTAAAAACTTCATTATCTCTTACGTTCATTCTTTCCCTTATTGTTCTTGCCATTCGAGAAAGACCAACACCAAATTGACTTGATAATTGTTCACCAACAGTCCTTACTCTTCTATTTGATAAGTGGTCAATATCATCAATCTCAGCTTTAGAATTTATTAGTTCAATTAAAAACTTAATAATTGTAATTATATCATCTTTAGTTAGAACTAGATTTTCCATGTCGATGTTTAAACCTAATTTTTTATTCATTCTATACCTTCCAACTTCACCTAGATTATATCTCTGATCAGAAAAAAATAATTTATCAATGATTCCTCTCGCGGTCTCTTCATCAGGCGGTTCAGCATTTCTAAGTTGACGATAAACATGCTCGACAGCTTCCTTTTCTGAATTGGTAGGGTCTTTTTGTAATGTATTTAATATGACAGAATATTCGTTACCATCTAAATCTTCTTTATTAAGTAGTATTGTTTTAGTATTTGATTCAATAATCAATTCAATATTTTCCTTATCGATTACGGTATCTCTATCTAAAACAACTTCATTTCTTTCAATTGAAATAACCTCACCTGTGTCTTCATCAACAAAATCTTCATACCAGGAATTAAGAACTCTAGCAGCTAGTTTTCTACCTGTAAGTTTTTTTAATCCTGACTTAGAAACTTTAACCTCTTCAGCAAGATCAAAAATTTCTAATATATCCTTATCTCTTTCATAACCAATTGATCTTAGAAGAGTAGTAACGGGTAACTTTTTTTTTCGATCAATATACGCGTACATGACACCATTAATATCAGAAGCAAATTCAATCCATGATCCTTTGAAAGGAATTACTCTAGCAGAATACAACTTTGTACCATTAGCATGGAAAGATTGGCCAAAAAATACACCTGGAGATCTATGCAATTGAGAAACAACTACTCTTTCAGCACCATTAATTATAAATGTACCGCTTCCAGTCATGTAAGGAATTACACCTAAGTAAACATCTTGAACTATAGTCTCAAAATCTTCATGCTCGGGATCAGTACAATATAATTTTAATCTGGCCTTAAGCGGAACACTGTATGTTAACCCTCTTTCTATACACTCATGCATTGAGTATCTTGGTGGGTCAACAAAATAATCCAAAAATTCTAATACAAATTGGTTTCTAGCATCTGAAATTGGAAAGTTTTCAAGAAAGGTTTTATAAAGCCCTTCATCACTTCTTTGATCAGACTTAGTTTCTAACTGAAAAAAATCTTTAAAAGATTTAACCTGAACATCTAAAAAGTCAGGATAATTAGGTATGTCTGATGAATTTGCAAAATTTTGTCTTGTTGATGTACTCATTAATTTAATTTTAGTTAAAGAACATTTAATAAGCCTAATTTTTAGACTTATGATTTATTTGACAGAGCTATAAACTATTTAAGCTCTACTTCAGCACCAGCTTCTTCAAGGGAGGTTTTTATTCCTTCAGCTTCATCCTTAGCAATATCTTCTTTGATATTACTTGGTGCATTGTCAACAAGTTCCTTAGCTTCTTTTAAACCTAAGCCTGTAAGTTCTTTAACTAATTTAACAACAGCTAGTTTTGATCCACCGGCTGCATTAAGCACAACAGTAAATTCTGATTTTTCTTCTGCTGCCTGTTCACCAGTTCCTCCAGATGCAGGGCCAGACACAACTGCAGCTGCGGCAGCAGGTTCTATACCATATTCATCTTTAAGAATATCAGCAAGTTCATTTACTTCTTTTACTGTTAAGTTTACTAATTTTTCTGCAAAATCTTTTAAATCTGCCATTTTATATATTTTAAGTTATTTTAATTATTCTCATCTTTTTCAGAAAGTGTTTTTAAAACACTACTGATTTTACTTCCACTCGATTTAAGAGCAGAAATTAAATTCTTGGTTGGAGCCTGAAGGAGCCCAATAATTTCTCCTAACAACTCTTCCTTAGATTTAATATTTACTAATGTTTCTAATAGATCATCTCCAAGATAAATTGATTCTTCAACAAATGCACCTTTTAAAATTGGTTTTTCAGATTTTTTTCTGAAATTTTGTATAACCTTAGCGGGAGCATTCCCCACATCAGAAAGCATCAATGCTGTGTTACCTTTTAAAACCGATTTAAGTTCTCCAAAATCTTTATTAACTTCTTCCATTGCTCTAAATAATAAAGTGTTTTTAACAATGGATAATTTAATATTAGATTTGAAACAGGCTCTTCTAAGTTTTGAAGTTGAAACAGCATCTAAACCAGAGCAATCTGCAAGGTAAACAATAGAATTATTATCTAAGTTAGACTTGATAGATTCAATCATATTTGTTTTTTCTTCTCTAGTCATTTTAAATTGTATTAGTGTCAATTTTAATTCCTGGACTCATTGTACTAGACATAGAAATACTTTTTAGGTATACACCTTTGGATGAGGATGGTTTAATTTTAATGATATGATTAATAACCTCCGAAGCATTTTCTAATATTTTGTCTGCATCAAAAGAAACCTTGCCGATAGATACGTGTACTACTCCATTTTTATCAACCTTAAAGTCAATTTTACCAGCTTTAACTTCTTGAACTGCATTACCAATATTCATAGTTACGGTACCAGTCTTAGGGTTTGGCATTAAACCTCTTGGACCTAAAATCCTTCCTAGAGGACCTAGCTTACCCATAATACTTGGCATGGTTATAATAACATCCACGTCAGTCCATCCATCCTTGATTTTTTTAATGTATTCATCTAAACCAACTAAATCAGCACCTGCATTTTTTGCTTCATCTTCTTTATCTGGTGTTACGAGCGCTAGAACTTTAACATCTTTACCAGTACCATTTGGAAGAGTTACAACACCTCTAATATTTTGATCTGCTTTTTTAGGATCGACACCAAGATTTACAGCAATATCAATTGATGAATCAAATTTAAGCTTAGAAAAATCTCTAATTATTTTTGATGCTTCTTGAAGACTATAAAATGAATCTCTGTCAAATTTAGACATTGAATCTTTTCTATTTTTTGTCAATTTTGCCATAATATAAATTATAAAAAAGGTGATTGACCTTTAACATTTAAACCCATTGACCTAGCAGTACCAGCAACCATCTTCATTGCAGATTCGACAGTAAAAGCATTTAAATCAACCATCTTATCTTCAGCTATTTTCTTAATTTGATCCCAAGTTACAGATGCAACCTTAATTCTGTTAGGCTCACCTGAACCTTTTTTTACCTTAGCAGCTTCAAGTAACTGAGCAGCGGCTGGCGGTGTTTTAACAACAAACTCAAAAGATTTGTCTGCAAAAACAGAAACAACTACAGGCACAACCTTACCTGGCTTATCTTGAGTTCTGGCATTAAACTGCTTGCAGAATTCCATAATATTCACACCGGCAGCTCCTAATGCAGGACCAACAGGTGGTGATGGATTAGCAGCACCTCCCCTAATCTGTAACTTTAAAACTTTTTGTACTTCTTTTGCCATTAATAAATTTTTAATTTTTGAGTTTGGAAGCCCTCAAAAATGTTTTATATGTAACATTTATACTTTTTCAACCTGCATATAGGAAAGCTCTAAAGGAGTTTTCCTACCAAAAATCTTTACCATAACTTCAAGTTTTCTTTTTTCTTCATTAACTTTCTCAATAGTTCCATTAAAACCGTTAAATGGACCATCTATTACTTTAATATTTTCCCCAATTGTAAATGGAATTGCTATGTTTTCACCTTCCATAGAAAGCTCGTCAACTTTACCGAGCATTCTACTAACCTCGTTTGATCTCAAAGGAACAGGATCACCACCCTTAGTTTCACCTAAAAAACCTAAAATATTTGGAAATGATCTGATTGTATGTGGAATTTCACCTGTTAAGTTTGCTTTAATCATTATGTATCCTGGAAAATAAACTTTTTCTTTACTTACTTTTTTACCATTTCTAATTTGAACCACTTTTTGAGTTGGAACGATAACTTCCTCAACAAAATCAGCAATATTAAGTCTTTTTACTTCACTTTCAATATAATCTTTGATCTTATTTTCTTGACCACTGATTCCTCTAATCACATACCACTTTTTTTCTACAACTTCTGTCATTATCACACTAATTGAAAATAAAATTTAAAAATTTCAGAAAGAATAGTATCTGCTACCCAAATTATTAACGCAAAAATTACAGAAAAAACTAAAACCACCAAAGTCATCTTTTGAAGTTCTATCATTGGAGTCCATGTAACATGATCTCTTAACTCACTAAAAGAATCTTTGATATAGTTTAAAATATTTTCCATAATATTTTATTGCACGGGTTGAGAGACTCGAACTCCCGACACCTGGTTTTGGAGACCAGTGCTCTACCAACTGAGCTAAACCCGTATGTTGAGAGTCTTACCTGTCAACCAAAAATGAGTGAGTAAAATTTACACACTCATCTGGTATTATTAATCTAAAATTTCTGTTACTTGTCCTGCACCTACTGTTCTTCCACCCTCTCTTATAGCAAACCTTAAACCAACACTACATGCTATAGGTTGAATAAGTTCAACAGTGATAGTAAGATTATCACCAGGCATTACCATTTCAACTCCACTTGGAAGCTCAATATTACCAGTAACATCCGTAGTTCTTACATAAAACTGAGGTCTGTAATTATTATGGAAAGGTGTGTGTCTTCCTCCTTCTTCTTTTTTAAGTATATATACTTCAGCTTTGAATTTTGCATGTGGTTTAACAGATCCTGGTTTACAAATTACCATACCTCTACTAATGTCAGTTTTTTCAATACCTCTTAAAAGTATACCAACGTTATCGCCTGCTTCACCTCTGTCTAATATTTTTCTAAACATTTCAACACCAGTTACTGTAGAGGCTAGCTTTTCAGCACCCATACCAATAATATCAACTGCATCGCCTGTATTAGCTACACCAGTCTCAATTCTTCCAGTTGCAACTGTACCTCTACCTGTGATAGAAAATACATCTTCAATAGGCATTAGAAAATCTTTATCAACTTCTCTTGTAGGAAGCTCAATCCAATTATCTACAGATTCCATTAATTTCATAACAGTATCAACCCATTTTTGTTCTCCGTTAAGAGCTCCAAGAGCTGAACCTAAAATTACAGGACCATTATCCCCATCATATTCATAAAAGTTTAATAAATCTCTTACTTCCATCTCAACAAGCTCTAATAATTCCTCATCATCAACTTGATCAGCTTTATTTAAGAAAACAACAATTCTAGGAATACCTACTTGTCTACCTAATAATATGTGCTCTCTTGTTTGTGGCATTGGGCCATCAGTTGCAGCAACAACAAGTATAGCACCATCCATTTGAGCAGCACCAGTAACCATATTTTTTACATAATCTGCGTGACCAGGACAATCAACGTGAGCATAGTGTCTGTTTGCAGTTTGATATTCAACGTGAGAAGTGTTGATTGTTATTCCTCTTTCTTTTTCCTCAGGGGCGTTGTCAATTTGATCAAAGCTTCTAAGTTCAGAAAGACCTTCTTTAGCTAGTACCGTAGTGATAGCAGCCGTTAGGGTAGTTTTACCGTGATCAACGTGTCCAATAGTACCAATATTTAAATGGGGTTTGGATCGATCAAAAGTTTCCTTAGCCATAATTTTAGATTTTTTAGTTTTTTAAATGCGCGCAAATATAATGATTTTATGGAATAAAAATATAATTATTATTTTTTTTTATGTAACACTTTTTGTTTTAATTGAAAAAAAAATTAATCAGATGATTTTTTTACAATGAAAAGTCCTGAATTAATATCACTTATTATTATGTTTTCACTTTCAAAAAAAGGATAAACACTCCAGGCTCCATTAAAAGCTTCAATTCCTCGGCCTTTACTTCCAGTGTGATCTCCAGGATCAGTCATTCGAGGTTGGTTTTCTAAAAAAATATTGTGTTTATGACCATCATTATGTGTATCAAAGTATCCAATTTCAATTAAGCTTTTTTTCTCAATATTTTGTATGTCTATAACTCGTAAACCTGATGTATAACTGGCTAGATAAAAGTTGTTTTCTTTAACATATCCATTATGATCAATAGCATCAGTTTCTGCAATGTATTCATAATGTAAAATAGGGTTTTCTAAACTTGTTATATCTATAATTACAGTTCTTGTTTTATTAACTATTTCACCAGTCGAATTTATTTCATCATATTCATCTCCAAGCAGAGCATATTTATGGTCTTCAGTTAGCCATGATTGATGCGTATACTCATCATTATAAAAAAATTCACTAATCAACTTTGGAAAATTTTTATCACTAACGTCTACAAAAACAACTTTAGTCTCGTTGCTTCCAATGTATATTTCCTTACCAAAGTATTTACTATCTGGACCTTTATAATTTACAACCTGTATATCATGAGAGTATCCAAAATCAGAAAATTGTAACTCTAATTTTGGATCTGTTGGTTCGATAATATTTAATGCATGAATACCAACAGGATTGTTAGTTGTACCAGCTCCGGCAGTATAAGCAAAACCAGAATCAGTATTTATTGCAATATTATGTGAATCACCATATCCATCATAAACATAATTAGGAGTGAAATTATGAGGAGCATCAATTCCTCTAATTTGCTTTAAATCAAAAACTTGCATTCCATGTGAATTAGCTTCGCTTACTATAAAAGCGTGATCATTATAAACTTTTATATCCCTCCACATGCTATTTTCTGTTTGCGTGGGAATCTTTCCAATATATGTAGGTCGGGTTGATTCAGAAATATCAATAATTCCAGTACCATTTTCTAAACCCATTAATGCATATTCTTTTCCAGTTTGAGAATCTGTCCATCCCCAACAATCGTTACCTAAGGTTGCATTCATCTCATCAAGAGAAATATGACCAACTAAATCATAGTTGTAACATTCATATTCATATTCAACACCTTCTTTCGTAAATTTAGCATGTCCATCAACACAATTAGCTAAGTTATCTTTAGTGTCTAAAGATTGATATTTTTCATCATTGCATGAAAAAAAAAAGATAGTAAGAATGAATAGTATAGCTTTAGTGGTTTTTAAGTTCTGGATCATCTAACTCGTTTTTTTCTTGAATTTTATTTTGAGAATTTATAACAAAAACAAGACAGGCAAGATATAGAACGAAAATTACTAAACCAACTGTAAATAAAAGTAAATCCATTTTATCTTTTATTTAAATCTTTTCTCCTTTGTCTTATTGCGATTGAGAGTGTAAGTATTGATGGAACCCAAATACCAACAAAAATCCCCTCCAATTTACTTCCACTAAACCATAAGCTAACAGAAAGTAAAAATGAAAAAAAAGCAAGTATTATGGGATAATAATTTAGAATAAAATTTTTCATAACACATATACTTCAAAAATCATGCGATAATTTATTTGGCACTAGTTTTGATCGAAAAGTAAGGTGAATAATTTAATAATTATAGGTCACCCAGAAAAATCATCTTTCTGCTACGATGGAATATTTAAGACAATAACTGATATATTAAATCTAGCCGAAAATCAATCAACTCAAATTATAGATTTATATAGAGATGATTTTAGTAGACCCCGCAAAAAATTAGTTGAGCATTATAAAAGCTTAGTAACCTGGTCCGAGAGAATATATATTATATCACCTGTATGGTGGTTTAGACTAACTCCAAGGACCGAAGTTTTTTTTGATGAAGTATTTACACCTGGTTTTGCTTACAAATTTCAGAATATTACAAAAACTTATGCATATCCTGTTCCATTTTTATCTAAGAAAAAAATAAGAACATACATTACTCACGGAGCTCCAGCACTTCCTGTTATAACTCTTTATGTTAATTCAGTAAAACTAAGATTGGTTATGGGAGTATATACCTTTGTTTTTGGATGGAGATTATCTCTTTTCACTAAGACAAAACAATTTTGGTCTGTCCCTTTTGTTTCTGACAAGAAAAGAAAAAAATATATAGAAACAGTAAAAAAAGATATCCGTAGAGATTTAAAGGAAGGTTAAAAAAATTCAAAGTATATATGGTCCCTAATCTAATAATGGTACAAATTCTAGGAGATAATACTGTCCAATAGGCATACAAAGTGAATCAGTAACTAGAATCAAAAATACGATTAAAAATAAAAAACAAAGCACATAAAAAATTATTAGGATTCTTATTTACACATCACCTGTCTTTGGATTAATTTATCCACCGTTATGTAAATTTTTAAAATAACTTTTAATTTTTTAATCACAATTAAAAATCACATTGTTCGCCGCTTTGCTTACTTGTCAATCTCCATTTAAGATTTCCAGATTTTTCTGCCTTACAGGAATTTGAATAAACCAAGTTGTTACAAGCACAGACCGGATTATATTCTTCTGTACATATTATATCAGGATCTGGTGAAACATAACAGTCACCAATTATATCAATCTCATTTTCACTGCACGAAAACAATAAAATAAAAAATATTAATAGGATTGATTTTTTCACAGACTTCAATATTTATTTGGATTAAAATATTGCTTTTATATATTCTATTTCTAGCATAAACTTTCCCTCTTGCTTGTCTGAAATTTGCAATCCCATAGAATTTATTTCATCTGTATTCAAAGCAGGATAATCACTGTAAGAATATCCTCTCCATGAGGGTTTAAAATCTTTAACTTGAATGTAAACTTCAGTCCATTCACCATCAAAAGATATAAAATCATGAGAATAGGATGCTCTTCTATTATTTTGTCTTAATCGTAATTTATATTTGTTGCCATCTCCCCTTAATTTGATTTTGAAAGATTTAACATCTTTTAAAATATCTTTTTTTAAACTTAATCTTGATGATGCGAATCCTCCGTTATTTTCAAGAGATAAATAACCACTAAAAGTTAAATTATTTTCTTTATTGACATAAAGATTTGATTTTGATATTCCACCCATGACATCATCATTGACAATGTACCAGTTTTTTACACCTACATCCTTGGCAGGGTTAATTATATCAAAACTTTGACTATTCATTGAAACAGAAATTAAAAAAAATATTGTAATTAGTTTTTTCATTTAGATATAACTTTAATTTTTTAGCAGTCAGTAAAATATTAAACACCAACAAAAATTAAGTATTTTACCATACAAAATACAATTCTTGTTATTTCAATATTGGAATAAAGTTAATACAATTTAAAAAGCCTCTTCAAAAAGAGGCTTTAATTTTAATTCTTCAATTCATCACTGATGGCTTGAAGATGACCTTGATTAGGCTCAAGTGCTATTAATATTTCATCGCTCATATCAAATCTTTATTATAAAGTTTAACATTATGCAACGCTTTTTCCGGGTGCGTTCACTCCACCCGCGACTGTATTATAGGGACCAGTCCACACGGTCCATATTCAAATATATTAAATAAAATGGATTAATATTTTTTCTTATTAAAAAACTAAGAGAGCCGTTAAAGACTCTCTTAGTAGAATAATCATTTAAATTAAAACCTTATGAAAACTAAAATCTAATTGATTATTTTTTTGCCCACCATAATTTGGTGTTTTTTGTATCTGGTCCTTGCTTTGCGACGGCAGCTTGGACATTATCAGCATTATTGGTATATGTACTTGCAGCATAACGTAATCTATGAGCATATCCTCCATTCATTACACCTGATAAAGCTTGAATGTCATTATTGCTTGACGTAGTAATTGCCGATTTTGGATATCCAGTATCACGAACAATTGACCACCCTTCATATCCATTAGTATAATTAGCTATCCATCTTTGCGTGGCAATTTTCTCTAACTTTTGTTCATAGGTTCCTGAAAGTATACCCATATCAGAGCTAGAAAACTGTGAGTTAAGGGAGGTATCCCATAACTTCATTGCATGTTCTAATCCAGTTTGGTAATGCCCTGCAGCATCCCCTGAAACAAGACCTTTAACAATTGCTTCGGCAACCATAAAATGACTATCAGCTGCGGACATAACAACAAATGGGAATGCAGTATTACCCTCGTTAGATTTAGCAGTTATAATATCAGAAGGTTCTGAAAATAGATTTCCATTAAATAAATTCTTAACCTTTGGACTTAACCTTAATGGAAGTCCTATATGGTGTTTATTCTCAGGCATAGTAATTACTAACTCGTCACCAGTTTGTGTCCAAGTGTAGTCAGTATCTCTAACAAGCCCGGCTTTATCAATAGTGTTTTTGAGAAAAGAAATTTGATCTGCAGTATTTGCTGATATATCAATCTTTACCGTGCCGCCAACGCTTGGATTTGAAACTTTACTAAGTCTTGGATCATTATAATGAGACATTTCATTGATCAATGGCTCACCACTTCTCCACTGGCCAATAGCTCCGAAACCATGCCAAATATCGCCATAATGTGAATGCTCAGTCCAGATATTTACTACGTCAGTATATGTAGTAAATAGTGCATTTGAATTAGCTAACACACCAGAACTTATAGCCTCACTTGCTGCAGTTGCGGCAAAGTCCTCTCCAGCCGCACCATGAGCTCTCAGTGCCATTCTTAATTTTAAACTATTTGCTAGCTTTTTCCAATTCTGCATATTTCCATTAAAAATTACATCATTTTCTAATAGCTTATCAACGCCTTCTCCTGTTGTTGTATTATCACCAATTGTTGTAATTGCTTGGTTTAATTCAGAAATTATTCCTTTGTAAATATCAATCTGATCATCATATTTAGGAAGTTTTATTTCAGGATTTGATGATTCTGAATATGGAATCATACCAACTTGGTCAGTATAAAGATGGTAATAAAAACCCTTCATAATGAGTCCAATAGCATGATATTGATCATTTTCTAAAGTACCGCCAGGAGCTACAAAGTTTAAGTATGACGTTAGTTTAGTATTATAACCGGCTAACCAATTATTAGTACCTTCTTGCAATGCGCCGAAATAATTCCAACCAAAATTTCCATCCCAATTATACTGGCTATGTCCACCAGAGTGATGACCAGCATATTGATCTGAATGAAAAATTTGACCATACCAAAGCGGTAAAGCTACAGGTCTGAATAGGGCTTTTTGCACATTAGTTATCAAAAATTTTGCACTAACATCGTTTACAGATAATGCATCTGGTTGTTCGTTTATATCATTAAAATCTTCAGTACAAGACATGATGATTCCAAGAAATATACTAGTATATATTAAAATTCTTTTTTTCATTTTTATAAAATTTATTTATTAAAAGTTTAATGTTAAATTCAATCCAACACTTCTCATTGTTGGCATAGCATTATGTGACATTCCTTGTATACCAAGAGTTGTTCCGAGCATAACTTCAGGATCAATATCTTCAGCTTCTTTTGATATGAAAAATAAATTTCTACCCACTAACTGAATATAGGCATCTTGAAGACCTATTTTATCTAAACCTGGAAGTTTGTATCCAATAGATAACTCTCTAAGTCTCACATTATCTTGATCATATAGATAATTTTCAGAAATATCAGACATTGCTTCCCAGTATTCTTGACCAGAAATATTAGCTGTATTTTGAACACCTGTTCCTGTGTTTATTCCACTAACAACAACTCCAGACTCACGATACTGAAGACTTCTCAAAGAAACTCCATTTCCATCTAAATCTGAGGAGGTTTGAGAGTAAATCTTTCCACCAACACGTGCATCTATTAAAAAACTTATTGTTAAATCTTTAAACGAAATTGAATTCGACCAACCGCCAAGCCAGTCAGGTTGTGCGTTTCCTAATAGCACATTAGGATCAGATGCAATTGGAGTACCACTAGCATCAACTTCTCCAGTCCACACTTTTCCATAGATGTCCCCAATACTACCTCCCTTTCTAGCAACGATAGAAATTCCGTTGTCAGTTGAGTTATTATATACAAAGCTGTCTAAACCTTCGATTAATTCTTCTATTTTATTTTCATTTTTAGAATAAAATAGGGATGTTCTCCATGAAAAATCATTAGTTTCAGCTAACGTTATTCCGAGTGCAATTTCAACACCATCGTTAGTCACTTTACCAATATTAGATCTTTCAAACTGGTATCCAGTAGCAGCAGGAACAGGAATATCATAAATAAGATCTGTTGTTGACATGCTATAAAGAGAGACGTCCAATGTTAACTTATTTTTTAACATACTTAACTCAAAACCAAACTCTGATGAAGTAACAGTTTCAGGTTTTAGATTTGGATTGAATTTTACGTCAGGAAAATTCAACTCAGTTAAACCAAGATAACCAGCACCAGGTAAAGCAAATGTTTGATTAAGTTGGTAAGGATCAGTATCATTTCCAACTTGCGCAACACTGGCTCTTATTTTAAAAAGATCTAAAAAGTTTTGGCTTGGGTCTATAAAATTGTTAAGTAACGCAGATAAACTCGCTGATTTATAAAAATAAGAACGGTTTTCTTCACTTAGAGTGGATGACCAATCATTTCGGCCAGAAAAATCTAGATATAAGAAATTATCATAGGCAAAATTTACAGATCCGTACAATGAATTAACTTTTTTTATGGACTGCGGAAACTCAAGTGGAGTGCTGATTTCATTTAAATTTGAAATAAAAAACTTAGTCGGCACTTTGAAATTTCTTCCGCCAACGACCATTCCTTCAGTGCTCCTTTTAGACAAACTACCACCCACATTAGCAACCATATTTAAGTTATTAGCTAAGTCATACTTAGCAGTTACTAAAAATTCTGAGTTTAACTCAACAAAAGAATTCTCAGCAATTCTCATAGAACCAGTAGGTTCAAAGTGGCGTCCTACCTTTAAAATTCTATTATCTCTAAGATTAGTTACATCAGCACCTACTCTAACAAATGCATTTAACCAATCTGTAAATTGATAATTTGTTTTTATAAAACCTAAAAACCTGTTACGACGAACCCTATTTTCATCATTTAGAGTCATCCAATATGGGTTTCCAATAAGTCCGTCTGCATATGTAATTACAGCATATTCCGCCGCATTTGAGGGGTTATTCTGCTGGTAATTTCTCAAATCATCAGTTATTACATTTCTAGGCATTTGATATACATAACCCAACAGCCCTTGTGCTCCAGTTGTAGATGCTCGATTGGTAACTTCTTGTGTGAAGTATGTCGCTTTGGCATCCACACTTAGTTTATCAGAAAGATTTGTAACAGCTCTTAGGTTAAAATTATGGCTGTTTAAATCAGATCCTTCAATCATTGATTCGGAGGAATTATTTGTGTACGAAAATCTAACAGATCCATTCTCAGAACCTTTGTCTACGGAAACAGATGTAATATTTCGGACTGCAGATCTAAAAAAGTTTTTGACATTATTAGGCTGAGCACTGTATATTTGATCAGTACCAGTATAATAAGGTTGAAGGGAATTGTCCAAAGGTGCTCCCCAAGACTTGTGAGTAAATAATGTTCCAGAACCTCTAGATGCATTGGCAGCGCCTAATGTTCCTTGACCATAAAGGTTTTGATAATCAGGCAAGAACATAGGATTGTCAATATACAAGTTAGTTTTAAGACTAACACCTAGCTTATTGTCACGTGAACCTTTTTTTGTAGTGATAAGAATTACACCGTTACCTGCTCTAGATCCGTAAAGTGCAGCTGCACTAGGTCCCTTTAACACTGAAATGGATTCTACATCATCAGGATTAATATCAGAAATACCTCCTCCTGATATAGTTGGTTCAAAACTTGGTTGACCTCCGCCATCATTGGAGCCAGCAGTAAGTTGATTTCCTTCTCCGTTCCCAGATATCGATGAATTGATAGGCATACCATCTACTACAATAAGTGCTTCGGTATTTCCACCAAGTGAGTTGTTTCCTCGAATCGTAATTCTAGATGAAGAACCAAGTGAGCCTGCTTGAGATATTTGTAAACCAGCAACTTTTCCAACAAGTGAATTTGCCAAGTTATTG
>TARA_B100001093_G_scaffold66104_1_pt1 | contig 45352 bp, 31 predicted proteins | sample TARA_B100001093 | Tara Oceans TARA_B100001093 (sample SAMEA2623116) | marine metagenome | biome: marine biome (ENVO:00000447); feature: surface water layer (ENVO:00002042); material: "saline water (ENVO:00002010), including plankton (ENVO:xxxxxxxx)" | depth 5 m | reverse complement strand
AAGCTCCAAGTTTCATGGCTATTCCAAAAAAAGATGGAACAAGATCTTACAACTTTTCAATTATAAATTTTTCTAAGAAAATAATAATTATTGGGGGCTCAGGCTATACAGGTGAGGTTAAAAAAGGTATTTTTTCTGTATTAAATTTTATTTTTCCAATCAATAACAGTGTTTTACCAATGCATTGTTCTGCAAATGTTGGGAAAAACGGAGAGACAGCCATTTTTTTCGGATTGTCAGGAACAGGTAAAACGACATTATCTGCTGATCCTAAAAGAAAATTAATTGGAGATGATGAACATGGTTGGTCAGAGGATAATGCTATTTTTAATTTTGAGGGAGGTTGCTATGCCAAAGTAATAAATCTGGATGAAAAAAAGGAACCTGAAATTTTTGGTGCTATAAAAAAAGGTGCTCTACTTGAAAACGTTGTTTTTAAGAATAAAAGCAATTCGGTTGATTATATGAATTCTTCGATTACACAAAACACACGTGTAAGTTATCCGATTAATCACATAAAAAATATTCAAAAACCCTCGATTGGATATAAACCAAAAAACATATTTTTTTTAACAGCTGATGCCTTTGGGGTTTTACCTCCTATATCAAAATTACTTCCAAGTCAAGCTGCATATCACTTTATCTCAGGTTATACTGCTAAAGTAGCTGGAACGGAAGATGGTGTTGTTGAACCAATTCCTTCATTTTCAGCTTGTTTCGGAGCACCATTCATGCCTTTACACCCTACGGTATATGCTGAAATGTTGATTTCTAAAATGAAAGAAGCTAATGTTAATGTTTGGTTGATTAATACTGGTTGGTCTGGAGGTCCATATGGAATTGGAAAAAGAATAAAATTAAAATATACTAGGAAAATGATTGAAGCTGCGCTTTCTGGTGAGTTAGGTCCATATTCCTATAAGCATTACCATATTCATTCAGTTTTTGGATTAGCACAGCCCAGAGAATGTTTGGGTATTCCTAAAAGCTTACTAAGTCCAAGAGCAACATGGAAAAACGATAAAGCTTACTACAAAATGGCCTTTAAATTGTCAAATGCGTTCAGAGAAAATTTTGATAAATTCGAAGATATTGCAAATGAAGAAATAAAAAGAGGAGGCCCACAAAGATTTTCAAACAGAATATTCGATTTTAACCAATAATACAATTTTAAAAATTATAAATAAAAACCAAAATACTATATGACTAACAATAAGTATGACTATATAATTATTGGTGCTGGTTCCGCAGGATGTGTATTAGCAAATCGTTTAACGAAAAATAAAAATCATACTGTCCTATTACTTGAAGCTGGTGGTCCTGATAATAATATTAATTTACACATTCCAGGTGCTTACCTAAAAATTCATAAAAGTCCTCAGGATTGGGGTTTTTGGTCTGAAAAACAAACTAATGTTTTAGATAGAAAAATATATTTACCTAGAGGAAAAACCCTTGGAGGGAGTAGTTCAACTAATGCAATGGCTTATGTTAGAGGAAATTCTGATGATTATGATAATTGGGCAAAACTTGGTAATGTTGGATGGTCATATAAAGATGTCTTACCTTATTTTAAAAAATCTGAAAATCATCAACAAATTGAATCCCTTGATCCAAATTATCATGGAAATTCCGGTGAGTTGAATGTAACCCTACCATTAAAATTTAAAACCCCCTACGTTGATTCATTTATTTCAGCTTGCGAGAATATCGGTATTCCAAAAAACGATGATTATAATGGTAAAAATCAAATAGGAGTAGGCTGTGTGCATAGTACTATAAAAAATGGCAAAAGACATAGTGGCGCTAGTGCCTTTCTAAAACCAATTATGAAAAGATCTAATTTAAGTGTTATAACCAATGCTTTAGTTTCAAAAATCATTTTAGATGATAATAAAGCGAAGGGTGTTGAATTTATAAAGAATTCAAAAAATACCGAAGTTTTTGTAAACAAGGAAATAATACTATCTGCTGGTTCTTTTCAATCTCCTCAGATACTAATGTTATCTGGAATTGGTGACTCAAAAGAATTAAAAAAAATAGGAGTTAATTGTAAACACAATCTTGTGGGTGTTGGAAAAAATTTGCAGGATCATGTGTTTTATCCAATATGCGCTAAAACCAACACAAATCAAGGTATAAATCACTATATATCACCATTTAATCAAATAAAGGCAGGATTGAATTATTTTCTAAAAAATAAAGGTGTGTTTTGTACTGGACCACTAGAGGGACTAGCATTTTTTGATATTGATCAAAAAAATGATAAAGTAAATTTTCAATTACATTTTTCACCAATTAGTATTAGAAATACATATGGTTACGATGCTTATGATATTTATGATTATCCAAGAGATGATGGATTTACTATACTTCCAACACTATTACACCCAAAAAGTCGTGGAAATGTAAGTTTATCCTCCTCTAATCCAAAAGACCCTCCAAAAATTCAACCAAATTTTTTAAGTGAACAAGATGATATTGATAACCTTGTAAAAGGAGGTGAGCTGGTATTCAAATTAATGAATGAAAAACATTTATTTAAACATATTAAGTCATTTGGACTTCCTCTTGAAAGAAAATCTAAGGACGCTCTGGTTGAACACATAAAAAAGACACTTGAAACTGTATATCATCCTGTTGGAACCTGTAAAATGGGTAACGATAAAATGTCTGTAGTTGATTCTTCATTAATAGTGCATGGTATTAAGAACCTCAGGGTCGTAGATGCTTCTATTATGCCAAAAATCATTTCTGGCAACACGAATGCTTGTGTATACATGATCGCGGAAAAAGCATCCCAAATGATTTTAAATGATAAATATTAATTGATTAATTAATCTTTAAAATTATTAAATTGACATAATAATGAAAACTTTAGAAATAAAAATTAATGAAACTTAAAATGATTTAGATCATTTTAATAATGTTAATTATATTATGTACATTGTTTTTATAAATTATTGAATAAAATTTTTATAATTAATTAATGACAGATCCTAAGAAAGCAGTTTTATACATGTTTTTATCAATAATTGCTTTTAGCACATTAAATTATATAGTTAAAACTATTGCTGGCCAACTTAATTCTTATCAAATTTTATTCTTCAGATCATTTCCAATGTTAATAATTAGCTTTTATTTAATTATTAAGTCCAAAGAAAATGTTTTTAAAAAAAAGAAGAAACTTTTAGTTTTAAGATCAATAGTTGGATTAATATCATTAATTCTTTTTTATGAAGCTATTAAATTTTTGGATGTTGGTATAGCGGTTTCTCTTAGATATGTGTCTCCTATATTTGCAATATTTATGGCAGTCGTTATATTGAAAAATGAATTAAAACCCATTAATATTTTTACATCTATTTTTGCGATAATTTCTCTTTTTATAATTTCTGGTTTTGCAAATAATATTAATCTAATGGGAGTTTTTTTGGCAATTTTTTCTGCACTATTACTTTCCGTTTCTTGGGTTTTAGTTTCTAAAATTGGATCTGACGTCTCTCCAATTGTTATCGTGTTTTATTTTGCTTTTTTTTCAACTTTTACAGGTCTTTTTCTATCAATTTATTCATGGAATCCCATTGATTTAATATTGTTGCCTAAACTAATCGCTTTAGGTATACTTGGTTATATAGCTCAATTATATCTTACAAAAGCATTTCAATTAGGAGATCCAAAAAAAATTGCCCCCTTTCAGTATTTTGAAATTTTAATTACAATGATATTTGGATTTTTATTTATAAATGAATCATATTCTTTTTTAACAGTTTTTGGTGCTTTGCTCTTAATTTTTTCACTAATGATAACCTTTTTAGACGTTGATGATAGTGGAACCATTGATATTCATGATTTTACTTTAATTAAATCCAAACTAGATAAAAATAAAGATGGCAAATTAGATCACAAGGATCTGTTAATAATGCTAGACAAGAACAAAGATGGTAAATTAGATTACAAGGACTTAATAATGATAATAAAGAATAGAATTAATTTCATTTTAAAAATTTTTTCAAATTTGATCAAATAGTTAACTATTAATTTTTTCAATAGAATTTGTTATTCTTTTAATGTGTTTTCTTTCATCTGATTCTTTTTTCCTAATTAATGTATTAAAGAAACTTTGTTTTTGATCATTTTTAAATTCAACAAAACTGTTTTTTGATAAAAATTTATAAATATGAATTAAGCTTTTGTTATTGGAAATAAATAATTTACACGATTTAAGAATTAATAATATTTGAATATGGTCAGAACAATTAATAAAATTTTTCAAAACAATTTTTTTGAATTTATCATCTAAATTTTCATAAATATTTATTCCTTCTTTTTTATTTTTTGAATTTATAATTAAAATAACTTTTGTTTTAAAACTATTATTTATTGATTTTAAAATTCCTGAAACTAAATCTTTTTTATTGTTTGAATAGTGATCATAGTAAATAAAAATAAAATTTGTTTTTGAAAAATTCTGTTCAGTGGAAGTTTCAAAAATCCATTTCACTATTTCATTATTTTGTCTGGAATTAATTTTTAGGTCAGGTTTTAAATCAATCACATTGAGTTCAGTAATTTTTTTTAAAAGATTTTGAGATATTTTTTTCGGATCAAGAACACTTCTTTTGTCAAAGTATTCCTGTATAGAATTTTTAATGTTTTTTCTTGTAGAAATTTTGATCTTAGATCTTATTAACTTGCTTATTAAGTATGATTTTAATGAATTGCTAATTTCAATAGTTTTATCATATTCTGTTTTTTTAAAATATTTATAAAAACTTAATGACAATTCAAAAAAAATAATTTTTTCAAATTTTTTTTTATCAAAAAAAACTGATTGAAATTCAGTTTTTTCTTTTTTCGTAAAAATTAGATCAATATTAAGTTTGTTGTTATACCTTAAAAAAAGATTCTTACAAACTAGATTTAAAATTAACTTGTTTTCAATATTACTTTCACAAATTAAAGCTATATGCATGTTAAAATCTAAAGTTTACTTGTTTCACTTTTTAAAAGATCTCGAACTTTATTTACTAAATCCTTTTGATTTAAAAACCATGAAATTAAATTTCCATTTTCGTCGCTTGTAACAAGCCTCTTTCTATTTTGATTATCAGTGTATTGATTAATGTCCCAAACCCATTTCTGATGCCCCTCGAGAGATAAGTGGTTGTTATTTGCATTGATAATATCTAGAGAACCATTTTCAAACAAATTATATTTTAAAAGTTGGTTATCATAACTTGATGAGTATAAAATCTTATTAAAATCATCATAGAATAATCTTGTAATTTCTGTAAAATGAACATCAATTTTTTCTTTCATCTTGTATTCATTTTCATCAATCTTTTCATAAAAATAGATTTGTCCATTTTCAGTACCAAGTAATAGCATATTGTCGATTAACAAAATGGAGCTTATATTAGTATTGCTTAAGGTTGACTTAGATTCGTTTAATCCCATTGCATCTAATAATTTAATTTTAGTAAGAGTTTTGTTTTCTAAGGAAAATAACATATTTCCAGAGCTTAAGTAAAGAATGTCTTTTTTTATATTGTGATTAAAAGAAGATATTTCAATTTCAAACTCCTCTTGAATATTATTGTCAATATCCATTAATATTATTTTTTTGTTTAAAACTATAATCTTGTTTGATTGATTGTCAATATATACTTGATTTATGGTGGAATCAATACTAAATACGGAATAAAATTCTTTTGAATCTAAATTGACTGAATATAAGTTTCCTTCAAATGTTCCAACCAGTACTTCATTTTCATTTACAATGGTTGTAGTTCTTATCCTTTCTTCGTTAAGATTAATTTCATTAATTTCATTTGAATCAACATCAAAAGATACTAATATTCCGTTATCTCCTCCATAAACTATTAATTTATTTCTAAAAGTGCTAATAGACCTTATTGCAGATTGATCCTTGGTTTTTCCTAATAGCATAGAAGTCTCACTGTAGCTATTTTTATTTTCTAATACTTGTAAAGAGGTTTGAAGTAATATATACAGAGATTCTGTTTCCTTACTTTTTTGATTTAATTCGAAATTGATTTTTTCATATTTACTTGCTTTTTTTAATGCAGAATCTATTATTGTAAATTTCTTTTTTTTAATTTCAGGATTATCCTCAAGACCAAGTTTCTCAAGTCTTAAAACAAGCGGAAAAAATTCTGTTTCAATCATCGAAGACTTTCTTAAATTATTTGCTAGTGTAGCTTGCCTTCTTGCTTCATCTCTAGAAATCCGGGCCTCACTAGCAGCATCATCTGCCAACTTCCTTTCTTTTTTTGCTTCTCTTTCTGCATCACTTGCTTTTTTAGCTTGTTTTTTTGCTTCATTAGCTGATCTTAATGCATTCTCTTTTTCATTTTGTGCGTATTGTTCACTTTTTAAAGCATCAAATCTTAAACTATCAGCTCGAGCTTTAGCATCGTTAGCATCCTTTTCTGCCTCTCTCGCTATACCAGTTAGTACTACTGCATCTTTTCTAGCTTCTTCTGCTTTTTCACGTTGTTGCCAAGCAAAAATACCACCAACAAATGCTATTATGAATAAAAATATAAAGATATTTCTGTTCCTTATATTTCTTTTCTTTTCAGATTTTATTCTATTTTCTCTGTTCTCAATTTCTTTATTTCTAGTAAAATCACTCTTGCTAATGTATTCAACGGTTTTTTCATAATTTAAGTTGTAATTATTTGACCATTTTTTATTATGAATTGGATTCTCTAGCCATTTAACTGCTAAATCAAGTTGTGGAGACTTTAATAATCCGGTTTTTCCAATTTCATAGTTTTTGGAATAGTTGTTGAACGTAATGTAGTTTTCATAGGAGTTAATTTCCTCGTCTTTCCATTTTTTTTCAATTTCCCATAAATTTTCATCGATTCCTTTGTAATTAACAATAATAATATCATTATTATCAATTAAATTTTTTCTTGATTTAATACCAGTAATCAGTTGAGGAAGAACTACAAATTTATTTTGGAATTTTGTTTTTAATTGATTTAAAAAATTAGTTAAGGAAATAATATCTTCATCAGTTGCATTTAATATTTCCTCTACTTTTCTAAAATCAGAGTTTTCGATGGTGTTTTGTAAATTAAAAAGGGATTTATAAAATCTTTCAAAAAAAACCTTTTTATTATCGTCCAGATTGTTGAAGAAATCTGTAATCTGATTATTAATAACAGACTTTATATCGCCAATTTTTTTTGTATTGTTATCATCAATTAAATCACCATCGTTAAATGAATTATAAATATTTTGAAATAAAAACTGTAAATGTGGAAGCAAAGACTGGTCTTTATTAACCTCCTGATTTATTTTTTCAATGTATAAATGATCGAAAGAAATGTTTTTTTTAAAAAAAGTATTTTCTATAATATTAAGAATTCCATTCTTCCCAATATTTTGAATAGAATATTCGGAGCCGCTAAGAATTTGTTGGAAATTTGGATATCCTACTAAATTTTTAATATACTCCGTCTGTAACGATACTAAAAAATAAATTGGTGAATCACTTAATCTAACGGTTCTGGAAATTAAATTAAAAATTAATTCATCCTCTTTTAATTCTTTGTCGAAATTATTTTGAAAAACAAATAAATCTTCAATTTGATCAATTATTACAAGAAGATTTTTCTTTTTTGAAATTTCAGATTCGTTATAAATTTTTGCTACACTTAAATTCTGAAATTCTAAGATTGCATCTTTATAGTATTTAAAATCACTAGTTTTTGGTTTTCCATCTGAAACAAGTTCTCCACAAGAAAGTGAATAGGATAAATTATTTATTGGAGAAAATCCTGGTCTAAAATTACAAATGGACCACTCAGTTCCTGCTTGTCCAGTAAAACCATTTTTTAGTCTTGGAATTAGCCCAGCATTTATTAAAGAGGATTTTCCTGATCCAGATGGTCCAGTTAGCAATACAAACTTATTCTTTTGCAGGGTTGAAAGCATACTTTCAACTTCACTTTCTCTGCCATAAAAAATATTCTTTTCAGAAATCTTATAAGGTCTAAGTCCAACAAATGGATTTTTTGTCATAATTAATCAGATCAAATTTATAAATATTAAATCTAGAGTACTAAATTTATAAAAAAAAACTATAGGTTTTGTTTAGACATTTTACACCTTCTGAATTCAACTCTGAAATTGAAAAAGAAATAAAAAGATCAAGTCATTTGATTCAAATTTTGAGTGACGAATTTGGTTTTCTTCGTTCTGGAATGAATTTAATAGAATCATTAAATAACCAAATTTCGGTTGAATTCATTATTGTTTCTCCAAATGAAAATAAGTCAATGAAACTTGTAAATCTTGCTAAAAATTTAATTGATAACAATGCTACAGTGTATTTTATAAAAAGTAATGATATTTATAAATCAAAGGATTTTTTTGGAATTTTCGATAAATCATACCTAATAACAAAACAAAAGCCAAATATTTCTTACACAAATGAAGAACTTTTTAGAGATAGGCATTCTTTATTTGAATCAATATCAATAGAATCAAATAAGTTAAATTTATTATCTGGGAATATCGGAATTTCTTTCAAAGCTGACAAAACAGTTGTAAATAATAATGAAAACTTTAAAATCTCATGGTCTGTAAAAAATTCACATGAAATCACAATTAATAATGGAATAGGATTGGTTGAGAAAGAGGGTTCTCTAATTAGATCTATAGAAAACGACACAAAATTTGATTTAACTGCTAAGAATAAAGATTATAAAATTAAAAAATCTATTTATGTCAAAATTTATGTTGAAGATGACATTAATATTTTAGTTAATGTTTATGATAATATTCTAAAAAAATTTATTGAAATCACTCCTCTTTCTGAATTTTCTGATCATTATGCTGTGTTCAAAAATCAAAAAATTTTTTTGAAATGGGATATTAATACTGATGGAAAGTTTAGTGAAACTAACCTTGGGGATTTAAGTTTAAAAGGAAATCATGAATTTATTTTGTCTGAGCAAAAAGAATTTATTTTCACATACTTGACAATTAATAATAAAAAGGTAAAAAAAATTATATTACATGGATTTGATGATAAAAAAGATTTTAACAGATTTAATTTAGAACAGGTTAGTGAACAAAACTTCTTCTATAGGATTGTTAAAAAACTTAATAGACTTATAAATAATAAATGATTAAATTATAGTATTTTAACTAAACAAATTAAATTTTATTTTGAATAATTTTCATGACATCAATTTTTTTACAAGATTTTTTCTTTTTTGTGCTGGAGTTAGTTTAGATATAATTTCCAAGTGTCCAAAATTCGAAATAATTAAATACGTTAGTATTGGTGCAACCATTTTTTTTACGGCTATTTTAGCATTAATTTCTTCTTTTTTTGCTTTTTCAATAATTTTTGACTCTATTCAATTTGTTGTGTTTTGCTCTGTTTTTTGGAGTTTTATTATATTTAATTTAGATAGATATATTGTATCTAGCATAAGATATGATGAAAATTTTTTGAATAAAACTATTAAAGCTTTTCCAAGAATTTTAATTGGTATTTTCATAGCGATAACAATTTCAAAACCTATTGAAGTTAAACTCTTATCTACAGAAATTAGAGAATTTATTGACCTTGAAAAAAATAATAAGATTCAAGAACTAGATTTAGTTTATAAAAATACTTTGGAAGATCTTGCAATAAAAAAAAATAAAATCATCGAATCATACAATGTAAAACTAGATTTACAAGAAAAATACTATGATGATTTCAAATGTGAGTGTGATGGCACATGTGGAACATTGATTAAGGGCAGAGGTGTTGAATGTTTGTCCAAAAAAAATAAATATGATAATTATTTAGTTCAAATGAATTTTGAAAGAACACAATATGAAAATTTAATATTGGAGAATTCTAATGAAAAAAAATTCTTTACTGAAAAATATCAAAAGGATCAAAAAACAATAAATGCTTCATTTTCATATGGTTTCTTTAACCAAATTAAGATATTAAATAAATTAGATAATATTTCAATTTATTTTATAATGCTACTTTTTATTTTGATTGAATTATCTCCTATAATCACAAAGCTTTTTTCAAATAATGGACCTTATGATAGTTTATTGATGTCAAAAGTTAATGAATATAAATTGGGTTATTTCAAATCATTGGATAATTTAAAGAATGAAAGAATGATGAATGATAAAATCAATAAGTTAGGTATTGAAAAAGAATTTCAAAATAAAAAATATGAAATGGAAAAGATAATTAATAAAAAAGCTCTGGATCAATATGAAAAGCTTAAAGATGAGTTAGAAAATAAAATTTCTCAAAACTGATGAAAGTTTTTTTTATATTATTTATTTCACTCTTTGTATTTTCTAGTTGTAAGCCTCTTTCTGATCTAACGGAAATTAACTCGGAACAATTATCTATCTCTGTAGAAAAAGATTTAATAAGCTCCAAGGACCAAGATTTTATTAAAACAATAAATGCTTCAAACTTAAATACCATTATAATTCCTGAAGACAAGTCACATCTAATTGATCAAATTATGAGTGATAAGTCAGGCGACACTTTAAATCTATCAAATTTATTTATTCAAACATTAAAACAAGGTAAATCGATTAGTTATGAATATGATGTTAAAGAAGGAGATGTTTTAAATTATAGCTTTTTAAATAATAAATCTGGAAAAATTGAGGAGATTTTGATATATGAGGGAGATAAAATTAGATTTGCTCACAATAATTTAAAAAGAAATAAGTCAATTGATGGTTCTTTTCAAATAATTCAAGACAATAAAATTATACTTAAAATAACAAATTATGGTTTTTTTAAATCTAATTTGAGTGTTAAATTAGATAATATTTCAAAAAATTTTAGAACAGAAAATCTTCTTGATTCTATTGTTGGAAAAGAAATTATAACACAAAAAATTACTGACACAATTTTTATGGTTGACCCTAATAAAATATTCTCATTGCCACCGTATTTAGATATTACTAACAAACCTGAGTTATCCATTCCGATAAATATTGAGAATATTGAAAATACAATTGGATGGGGTTATTGGATATCTTTGAATCAAGATGAATTGAACAGCTTTAATAGAGCAATCGAAGATGGTGATGAGGACCCTTTGCTTGTTTATGCTAAATCAGAAATTTTTAAAAATAATTTTGATTTTTATCTTCCAATAACAAATAGTCCATATGTAGAATTAAAATTACAATCAAATTACGACTTAAAATCATCTTTAAACTCGGAAAGAAATTTTGACTTTTTTGTATATGATTTTTCAGAATTTGATGAAATTCCAGAGTTTTTTTTAAATTTTAAAAATTATTCTAAATTATATGATTATAAAGTTACTTTTAAGTTAGTAAGAGCAATTAAAATTGATAAACTAGTCGAAAAGGAAATAGATATTGTCAAAAATTACATTAAAATTATAAAGAATAATTAATGAGAACTAAATATTTAATTTTTTGTTTTATTGTTTTTATGATGTTCTTTAGTTCATGTAGAAGAGATATAATGAAGGTTAAGACCAGTGTTAGAAGAACTCAGTCTGAACTCAGGGTATTTGATAGGGCTTTCAATGACGCAAAAAATGCTTTAGGGATTAAAAATGCCAATAAAGAATTATCCAAATCTGATTCGACTTTATTTTCACCTATTAAGCAAAAAACACTACTTAACAATTATGGCTATTTATATGATTTTTTAAACGGTAAAAATCAATTTATAACAAGTTCAAATTTCTACTATGATTCAATCGATAAGTCCTATTATGTTAATGATAAAAAGTTTCTAAAAATCAAAGACAATAATGAAGTTTTTGGATGGCATCCCTATTGGATGGGTAATGCTTGGAAAAATTATCCTTTCGAACTATTATCAACAATATCATATTTTTCTTACAAGGTAGATCCTCTGACAGGAAGCTATACAAATCCTGAACAAATATCAGATTGGAGAAATACTTCTTTAATAGATAGTGCTAAAGTTAAAAATACTAAAGTTCTCTTAACCATTTCTTGTCATGGTAAATATAACAATGATCTTTTTTTAGAAGACGAAAATAAATGGATTACTTTAATTGATAGTGTATCTACATTAATAAATTATAGAAAAGCAGATGGTATTGATATTAATTTTGAAGAGCTGCCTTATTTTAAAAGAACTGAGTTTAATCGTTTTATTAAAGAAATTAGAGAAAACTTAGATCGAAACCTTGAAAAAAAATCTTTTATTTCAGTAACCCTTCCGGCTTTAAATAGCAGAGAAATATATGATGTAAGAGAAATTCAAAAATATGCTGATTTATTGGTTATTATGGGCTATGATTATAATAACTCTATTGAATATCAAGAACAAGGAGCTGTTGCACCACTTCAATCAACCGAAGCAAAAAATATAAGTTTAAAATCTACAATTGACTTCTATATAAACAAGGGGATAGATAGGTCAAAAACTATTTTAGCTTTACCATACTATGGAAGTATGTGGGAGGGAAAAATAAATTCAGAGGGTGTAATTGATTCAAGAATGGAAAGGAAAGTTACATACCGGGAAATTATGAATTTGCTTAAGAATGACTTAGTATATAATGAAAATTCGGTTCCAATCTTTGATGAAAAAAGTATGACTAACTATATGAATTTTATTTATAATGATAATACTACAAAAGAAATTTGGTTTGATGATGATTATACTTTAAGTAAAAAATATGATTACGCTCTAACTAAAAATTTGAAAGGTATTGGAATTTGGGCACTCGGTTATGATAATGGGTATACAGATCTTTGGAATGTTATTGAGGATAAATTTTCAACCGATAAAATTAAGGTTAGTGATCCAATTGCAGAAATCGAAGGCTTTCCAATAAAATTTTCTAAATACATTATTAAAAATAAAAGAATTTTTATAATGTCTTCGCTATTCTTTTTATTCTCTATAATTATTGGATTTATAATCGTATTAACAGATTGGAAAATCAGAGATAGTATAATAAGAGATAAGTCTATCAGGTTAATTTTTACCTTGATTGTTTTAATTTTGTTATCACCTACAACGATTTTAGTTAGTGAATTTTGCTATAAATTTCTAAATAAAATTGGTTTTCCCCCCTTAAATGCATCACTTTTTGAAATATCAATATCTTTTTTTATCGGTATTATTACATATTATATATTATCAAAGATTAATATTAGAAAATTTCAGAGACCTTAATTAAATTTCATTATGAAAGATTTTATTTTAAAAGAATTTTTTTGGCTTATATTATTTTCCTTGTCATCTTTATTACTTTCATTACTTTTCTTATCATCTCTCAAATTAACTTATTCAGAACCATTTATGAATGATATTGAAAAGGTTTTTACTTTTCAACTATATTTTATAGGTTGGATAATTTCATTAATTTCACTTTATATAATTAGAATTACAATTAGTGTTGTAAAAAAAATGATTAAATGATTAATAATGTTGTCTTATCGATTTCTGACAGATTGAATGAATTTATTAAAAATAAATTATCTATTACTGAGGATAAAATTGTTGTTTCAAGTTTAGTCGATATTAATAAAAACCTAAATCAAGAAGTTGAAAATAAGGTTTCAGTTTTTTTATTAAATATAGAAGAGGATAAAATTTCAAAAAATAGCCAATTTCAAGCCTCTCCTAATCAAAACCCTCCAATTATTGTTAACATCTATATAATGTTTGCTGCATATTTTAATAATTCTAATTATTTGGAATCTTTAAGATATATCTCTTTGGTTATTGAGTTTTTTCAAATTAACAATGTTTTTGATTCATCAAATACACCTTTAATTTCAACTGGAATTGATAAGTTATATGTTGAAATTTCAAATGTTAGTATTGATGAAATAAATAGATTATGGTCAAACATTGGAACTAATTATGTGCCTTCCATTGCTTATAAAATAAAACATTTAAAATATGATGGAAATGTTATCAGTGAAATTGTTCCCAACATTGGATCGTAAAAAATGACAATCTTTAGAAAGGACATAATTGAATACAGGTCAAATTCTGTAAAAATTTTAGAAATAGAATTTAAACACGATTTTTTTAATGACGGCTATTTTAGAGATTATAGAATTATTCCATCTTTAAAAACTAGAACAGTTTTAAAAAATCATAATTTGATTTTTAAAAGATCAAATTTTGGTTTTGTAATAATTTTTAATTACGAAGATAGATTTTTCACTCCACTCTTTTCAAATGAAATCATGTTAGATTTTGAATTTAATATTGTAGACAATGAATTTCTCACATACACTAACATTCCTTTTAAATATAATCAGTTGTTTATGTTACACAATGATTACCCCTCAGATAATTTGCATTCAGGTGATTTTGTTGACGAAAATGTAATTAAACAAACAAATAAAAATGGTTTAAATGGTTTAATTAAACTTACTATAAATAAAGGGAATGAAATCTTTTCTGATAAAGAACTTAATTTCAAAAGATACATTTATAAAATTAACTTTAATTCAAGAACAGCTTTTTTTAGATATAACTTTTATAGTTCCGAAAAAGACTTTGATTTTAATGGTTTCTACATCACTAATGAAAATAAAACATTACGATTTTCAAAACATTCTGAAAGAATACTTGAAAATGGTTTAAAAGTTTTTTCAATTGTCATTCAACAACAAAAAAAAGTAAAAGAAAAGTATAGCGAACAATTTTTTCTTATTAAAGAAGATAAAATTTTTAAACAAAGTTCAATATTCTTGCCATATCCCAAAACAAAAAACATATCATTTGATAAAAATTCAAATATTTTTTATAATGATGTATTTGTAAAGATATAATCTAATTTTTTTTTCCTCTATAAACATGCGTTATTAACATTCTTTCAACATGTTATTAACCTATGTTAATAAGTTATTATGTTTTTATTTATAAAACGATTGAATAATTGAAAATCTTAAAATATATTTAGAATTCTAAAATAGTATTTATGGCAACAACATTAGCTACACCCGGAGTTTATATTGAAGAAAAGAGTTCTTTTGGATCATCTGTAGTTCCCGTAGGAACAGCAATACCAGCCTTTATTGGTTATACTCAAAAAGCGAGTAGAGGAGCTCAATCATTAATTAATGCCCCAACTAAAATTAGTTCAATGGGTCAGTTTGAAGAATTGTTTGGTGGAGCACCTCCAACAAAATTCAATATTACTTTAAATGAAGAATCTCCTGCAGGATTTGATTTAACATTTAAAGAAGGCTCTCGTTTTCTTCTATATTATTCTATGAGGATGTTTTATGCAAATGGTGGAGCAGATTGCTACATTGTTTCTGTAGGAAATTACTCTGAAAAAATTGATGCAAAAAAATTAGATGACCCAACCGGTTTTGGTCTAACATCTTTAGAAAAACATTTGGAACCAACGATAGTTGTAATTCCAGATGCTATTTTATTATCTCAAAATGATTGTTACAGTCTTCAAGCATCAATCCTATCTCATTGCGGTTACAAAATGAAAAATAGATTTGCCTTATTAGATGTTTACAATGGAGATCAAGAAAGAACTTTTGATGATGCAGATGTTGTTAATCAGTTTAGGGAAGGGGTAGGATCAAACTTCTTACAATGGGGAGCAGCTTATTATCCATATCTCAATACTAGTATTTTATCCGGATCTGATTTAGATTTTTCATACATAGACAATATCGACGGTCTTGTTGAAGTTTTAAATAAGGAAGTAGACGATAGGTTGGCTTCTGATGATATTTCAGAGGCTCGTGCTGAAGGAATAAAAGCGGAAATTGCAAAGTTGCCAGATACTACTGAAAGTGATGCAATTGATTCTTTACAAGGCACATTGAGTGTTATTAGTCCAAAATTAAATTTAGTTTTAGAAACGATTAGTAATATGATTAATGTTTTACCACCAAGTGGTGCTATGGCAGGAGCTCTAACAATGGTTGATGCTTCCGTTAATGTAGCTAAGGCTCCAGCAAATATTAGCTTAGGTTCAGTAGTTTCTCCTACAATCAATATTAATAATGACAATCAAGAGGATTTAAATTTACCATTGAACGGAAAAGCTATAAATGCTATTAGAAGTTTTCAAGGCAAGGGAACTTTAGTTTGGGGGGCTAGAACCTTAGAAGGCAATTCAAAGGATTATAGATATATTAGTGTTAGAAGAACTATGACATTCTTAGAACAGAGCATAAAGTTTGCTGCTGAAGCTTACGTTTTTGCACCTAATAACTCTACAACTTGGTCTACATTAAAAGCAACTGTTGCAAATTTTTTAACAAATCAATGGTCTTCAGGCCTACTTGCTGGACAATCACCTGAAGATGCTTTTGAAGTTGAAATTGGTTTGGGACTAACTATGACACCAAATGATATTCTTGATGGAGTATTAAAAATGACAGTTAGAGTTGCCCTGACAAGACCAGCAGAATTTATAGTGATTACATTTGAACAACAACAACAAAAATCTTAATTTATAATTTTAAATATATACAGTTATGGCTTTACCAACAGCAGGAACAGGAGGAGAACAAGATCAATTTTGGCCTCTACCTAAATTTTATTTTTCAGTAGATATTGGCGATTTTACTGACTTACCATTTCAAGAGGTTAGCGGATTAGACGTTGAAACAGAAATTATTGAGTACCGACACGGCAATAGCCCAAGTCATAGTACCATTAAAATGCCTGGCCTTATTAAACATGGTGATATAACTTTAAAGAAAGGTGTCTTTGCTAATGACAATACTTTTTACGACTGGATCTCTCAAGTTTCTTTAAATACTTATGAAAGATTAACTGTTGTAATTAGACTTCTTGATGAAACTGCTTCACCAAGAATGACATGGACATTGACAAATGCTTTTCCTAAACAAATTACCCCAACTGATCTCAATTCACAGTCTTCTGAGGCAGCTATTGAAACTATGGTTCTTGCACACGAGGGCTTAGTTGCTGAAGTTGCGTAATTTTTTAGGCAACATTTTAATTTTAAAAAAAAGCTAAATTATGTTTAGCTTTTTTTTACATATTTTTTCTGTATGAATGATTCGTATCCAGCTTTAAGTTTTAATTTTAAAGTCACATCATCTGATGCTGCCCTTGGTTTAGGGACTATTGGCTCGGCAATCGTCAAATCAGCTGGATCTGAATTTGGTTTTGACACCTCTTTTCTAAAAGATGGATTGGAACAATCTGATTCTTTTCAAGGTGTTAGTGGATTGGGTGCAACAATGAGCACAAATAATGTCAAAAGTGGAGGCTTTAATAACATTTCTTACAAACTTCCTACTAAAATTGATTATGAAAATCTTACATTAAAAAGAGGAATGTTAAGAAAATCCTCTCCTTTAACTAAATGGTGTTACAATTTTTTAAGTCAAGATAGTTTCCTGTATACAGTTAAAAGAAAAACAGTAAATGTATTTTTAATGCATGAGACAGATCCCGATAATATTTTGATGTCTTGGTCATTTTTTGATTGTTTTCCTATTTCTGTTAAAATGGATGAATTTGATGCTCAACAAGGAAAAATTGCTATTCAAACTTTAGAATTATCATACTCTCATTTCAAATTTTCTCAATAATGACTATAAAAATAAAACAGCTAGTTATAAAAGGTAGCTTATCTAGTAATACAGACAATCAAGAACAATCAGAAATTGAAAATAAATCATTTGATGAGACAATTAAAGAACTTAAAAGATATGTAGATCAAACAGTTGACCAGTCTTTTAAGCAAGTTTGTGATAGTACAGCACATCAAATATTAGAAAAAATTGAAAATAAATCTAATTTTTAACATATGACAAATTTGACTCTTTTAGGTTTTAGTGAAGTTTTTGGAAGATCAGTTCCTATTGGAACATACCAACTTCAGTTAAATCCTGAAGATATTAAATTTGATATCCCTGAACTTACTACAAAACCTTCAAAGGATATATGCGGAAACGAACCCGCATCAGATTCAACAAGTGATTTGTTTAGAAAAACTTTAACATTAGATTTTGTGCTTGATAACACAGGAGCATTACCATTTCCACCTTTCGGATGTGGAACGCCTGGAACACCAGTTTCTATTTCTACTCTTTTATTAGAAAAAATTTGTGTCACACCCGTATTTAGATCTCATAAAAAACCAACTGTAAGAGCGATTTGGGGAGCAGGTTCAATTACTATTTATGGTGATGTGACTAATTTTAATTATAAATATACTTTATTTAATAATTTAGGTCTTCCCTTAAGAGCTGAGGTTACAATGACTATCAAAGAAGAACCTTCAACTATCTCAAGATTATTTCAAAGTCCAGATATATCTAGATCTCCTAAAGTTAAAGCGGGAGATAGTATTGTAAATTTTTGTGAAGAATATTATGAAAACAAAAATTATTATTTAAAAATTGCTGAACACAACAATTTAAGTTCTTTTAGAAAAATTAAAGAAGGTTCTGTTTTAGAATTCCCGCCAATAATTAACTAAATATGTTTGATTTATTACCAAAGCCTAGCAAAACCATAAACCAGTTAGTTTCATATAAATTAAAATTTAATGGTAGTAGTTTAGATGATGAAATTAAGGTTTTTGCTATTAATGTAAATAAACAAATAAATAAAATTAGTAGAGCTAGTATTTCAATTTTTGGTGGAGATGTAAATCTAAAAACTTTTGATGTTTCTGAAGAATCTAATTTCAAACCTGGAAGTACTGTTGAAATTCAACTGGGTTATGATAATTCAACAGTCAAAGTTTTTGAGGGAATTATTAATAAACAAAAAGTCACCTTATTAAACGGATACAGATCAAATAGATCAAAAAGTCTTTTAATTTTAGATTGTGTAGATAAAGCAATTAAACTAACCAATTCTTACACCTCTGATATTTATGAGGATAAATCTGACAGTGAAATCATATCATCAGTTATTTCAAAATCAGGTATTTCTAAAACAGTTGAAAGAACCTCATTGAAACATCCATTCTTTCCAAAACATAACTCAAATGATTGGGAATTTATTTTAGAAAGATCAAAATTGAATGGTTTAGTTGTCATCAATTCTGACAATAAAATAGAAATTAAAGATCCATATTCAAGTTTTGCAATTCCTGAATTATTAATTGAACACGGAGATGCTACAATTAATTTTGATGCACAAGTCGATTCGAGTTATCAATATGGTTCTTTAGAATATTCTTCTTGGGATCCGTATAATGAAAAATCTTTAAAATCAATTAGTCAAGAACCATCATTGAATATCCCTGGTAATATAAAACATTCTGATATTAAAAACATCGCTAGTCCATTCAAAACCTCGGTAACATTTTCTCAACCGCTATCATCAAACGAATTAAAAGAATTAGCTAAATCAAAATTCTTACAATCGAGACTGTCAAGTCATTGTGGTTACATTACTGTAAAAGGGGTAAATTCAATTAAACTATCTTCTTTAATTAGATTAGAAGGTTTTGGAAAAACTTTTGATGGATCAGTTTATGTTAGTAGTGTTACACAAAATTTATCAGAGGGTATTTATACAACAAAGATTGGATTTGGTATAAAAAGAGATTTTTTTCAAAAAAATCTAATTATAAATAAAAACGAAATAATTGATCAAATACAAGGTTTACACATTGGAATAGTAAAACAATTAGATAAGGATCCAGAAAATGAGTATAAAATTAAAGTCAATATACCATCACTAAAGTTAACTGGTGATGGAATTTGGGCCCGATTAACTCATTTTTATACTTCTGATAAGGCAGGATCATTTTTTGTCCCAGAAATTAATACACAAGTTGTTGTTTCTTTTTTATCAAACGATTCTAGATTTCCGGTAATTCTAGGAGGTTTATATACCAAAAAAAATCAGCCATATTCGAAAATTGAAAAAGAAAATAATTTGAAGGCTATTGTTACCAGAGAAAAGCTAACAATTGAGTTTGATGATAAGGATAAAATCATCACTATATCAACTAGTGAGAAAAATAAAATATCAATTATAGAAAAAGAAAAATCTGAGGGAATAAAAATTCAGGATTTTAATGATAATACTATTGAAACATCAAAAGATGGCATTTCAATTAAATCAAAAAAAGATGTTTTAATTGATTGTGATGGTACATTTAAAATTAATGCAAAAAAAGAAATAGACATAAAGTCTGACAAGGATATTACTAATGATGGAAATAATGTGAACAACAAAACTAAATCCAAATTTACCGTCAAAGGTAAAGGTACAGATATCAACGCCTCTGGCAGTATTAATATTAAAGGTTCATCCGTTGCGCTAAATTAATAAGTAATGAATAAAAAAAAATCATTTTTAGGTACAGGTTGGGGTTTTCCCCCATCATTTAATAAAGATTTGGCATCAGTTGAAATGGTTTCTGATGAACAAGATATTAAAGAAAGTTTACACATATATCTTTCTACTAAAATTGGTGAAAGGATTATGAGGTCAAATTACGGTTGTTTAATTCATGATTATATTTTTGAATCTATTGACGATAATACAATAAGTACAATTGGTCATGAGATTAAAAGAACTATATATGAATTTGAGCCAAGAATTCATGTGATTGATGTTAAAACTAATAAATCTGATTCTAGTCAAGGATTAATAAATATTAGTGTTTATTACGAAATTATTTCAACTAATGTGAGAGATAATATTGTTTTCCCATTTTACATTAATGAAGGCACCCATATAAAATAATGCGTTTTGAAAGACAAAATATTACATCATTTAAACCCAAAAAACTTACTTGTTGACGACAGAACTACAGATGATTTAATATTATTTATTAATAAACTTTCAAAGTATATTAATTATTACAATAGTAAAAATATAATCGATGGAAATTGGTCTGGTTTTTTTTCAGATCAAACCTTTTTATTATCTGAGATTTCAAATTTTAAAATTGAAAAATATGAAAATGAAAGATTAAATTTAATTAAAAATTTTGATGAATTTTCAAGTGAAAAACAAAAAGAAGAGACTTTAAAAGATTTCTTTCATATAATTTATATTTTTTTTAAAAATGTTGATGTCTGGTATGGTAAAGCTTTAAAAAATAATCTTTCTATTAAAAGTTCTTCAATTGAGAATGAATTAGAACAAGCAATACAAAATAAACTTAAGAATTATTTTGATCAATTTTTTTCCTATACATTATCTTTTAAAGAAACTAATAATTTTAATTTTTCATTTGACCATTTTAATTCAATATGGAATTTCAAATTGTTAAAGAAAAAAAATATTTTCTCTGAGACTGATCTAACTCAGTCACCATATTCAAGTGCATTAAAAAAACTAATTCTTCTTTATAATCCCATTTATGAGGTTTTATTTTCATTAAAGAAAAAATCTAAATTTCTTTTTACTAAATCTTTAGAATCCAATGATAATCACAATCCTCATATTGGATTACTTTTTTCATTTTTAGAATTATTTAAAAATCATCAAGCTGATATTAATAATTTACCTAAAAGACACTTAGACTTTTATTATAAATCAATTTTAAAACAAAAATTAATTGAAGATAAGCCTAATCAAGTATATGTGAATATTGAAATTGATGAGAATATAGATTCCTTAGTCATTGGTGAGGGTGAAATTTTAATTGCTGGTCAAGAATTAGATGGTGATGATATTTTATATAAAACTAATCACGAAATTGTTTTAAATAATTCTAAAATTTCAGAAATTTCCTCTCTTTATGTAAGTAGAAATAAAAAACTTGACTTCAACTCTTCATTTAGATTAGTTTCAGGAATTTTTTCAAAGCAAATTGCAAATTCTATTGAAGAAGTAAATGATTTTAATTACAATAATGAGCTTTTTTCAAGTTTAGGTGAGGATCAAACATTTATTTCATCTCAGTTTAAATCAATGGAGTCTTCTAAATTAGGTTTTGCAGTTTCTTCTCCTACATTACTTTCTGCTAATTCAAATAGAGAAGTAATGTTTGATTTCTATTTCACTATTGACTCTATTCAGTATTTATCAAATTTAATCATAGACATATCTAACAATACACAACAATCAGAGGAAAAGGTTTTTTCTGATATTTTCTCAAATTCTTTTGATATTAACTATACATCAAATGACTCATGGGTTCCTATTAGTAATTATAATTTTGAATATCCAGAAGATTGGTCAAAAGGAATAATTTCAATAAAAATAATTTTAGATAAAAGTCTTCCACCAATCTCAAATTATGTCAATGAAGTTCATGACAAGAATATTGAGTCAGGGTTTCCTGTTTTTGAGTTTCTATTAAGTGAAAAAAATTTTTATTATCCATATTCTTTTTTAAATGGTATAGAAATAAACAAAATTGATATAAATCTTAGTGTATCCAATTTGAAAAATCTCAAAATTTTAAATGAATTAGGATCAGTTTCAAACGATTCTGATTTTGAAATGTTTGGTCCGTCTCCTGAAAAAGGCTCAAAATTATATATTGGAAATGCTGAAATTTTTTCAAAGAAAATACAAAAACTAACTTTGGGATGGGATTATACAAACCTTCCTTATGACCATGAAAATTTTGAAGGTTTTTATAAAGATTATAATTATTCAATTAATAACGATTCATTTAAAATAAAAATAGAGGCTTTATCTGATTATTCATATAGAAGAAATGTTGAGGACGAGTTAATTTATAATTTATTTAATTCTGAAGAAAATAAATTAATGAAATCCAGGATAATTGAAAATATCGATTGTGATGTTTTAAAATTAAAACCTTCTTATAATCTCACCGAAGAAAATATAGATATTTATTCAAATGATTTAGAATCAGGTTATATTAAACTTGAACTTGTTAATCCTGTTATTGGATTTGGCTTTAATTACTATCCAAAACTTTTAGAAAAAACAATTGAAAATGCTTCTAAAATTAAATCAAAAAAAGATTCAAATGAACAGTATTCTTATCCCAATGAACCATATTGTCCAAAAATTTCTGATATCTATTTAAATTATTCTTCTAAAACTTCTATTTTATTTAATGAATCAAATGAAGATGGAAATGACTCTTTTTTCCTTGTTCATCCAAATGAAGGATATAATAGAGTAAGTTCAAATTTGAGAAACAATATTAATTTAATTCCTGAGCTTAAATCTCAGGGAGAACTTACGATTGGATTTAATAAGATTAAACCCCTGCAGGATTTAAATCTTTTATTCGAAATAGAAAAAAATGAACACACCAACTACAAGTTTAGTTCAAATTTGGAATGGTTTTATTCAAGTTTTAATGGCTGGAAAAAAATTGAAAAAAGCAATATTTTATATGATGAAACATCAAATTTAATGAAAACTGGGGTAATATGTTTTAAATTAAATTCTGATTTATCTACAAAATCTGTAAATATTAAAAATGAAAAATTTTATTTAAAAGCTTGTTCTAAAAATCAAGTGGATCAATTTAGTTTAATTAAAAAAATTATACCTAATTCTGTTTCTGCTACTCAGGAAATTAAATTAAATAGTTCAAATAATAAATTATTACCTAATTCAATACAAAGTTTTAAAGAACCTATACAGGGTATTGTTAATTTAAACCAAATATTGCCTTCTTTTGGAGGAGTCAAAAAGGAAACAGATATTCAGTTTTACAAAAGAATAAGTGAGCTTTTAAGTCATAAAAACAGACCAAAAACAACAAAAGATATAGAGAATTTTTTACTTTCAAAATTTAACTGGATCTCATATGCTAAATGTTATTATGATAAAATGAATTCTGTAAAATGCTTATGCATGAAAAGAATCTTGTCAGAACAAAATATTGATGAAATCAAATTAAGTCAAGCAGATATTTCTTTAATTAATGATTGCATTAAGAATTTTGTTTCACCATTTCTAAATTTAGAAATAATTAACCCAACTTTTGAGGAAGTTTGGATAAAAGGTAAAGTTAAGTTCTTGAAAATACCAAGTGGAAAAGGTGTTTTTACCTTAAATAAAGATTTACTTAATTATTTCTGTCCATGGATTAAGGATGGAGATTTTAAAAATATTAATATTGGAGGTTCATTTAAAAGATCTGAAATAATAAATTTCATTAAATCAAGACCATACATAAGTTTTATAACCGGTATTTCAATAATACACATTAGAGTTAATCAAAATGGAAATAAAGAAATATATGACAGTGCTTCAGACGAAAATTTAAATAATCTAATTAAAACTGGATCAGATCATTCAATTTTAATACCAATAGATTACAATCAAATTGAAATTATCGAAAATGAAAAATATTTTCCACCCGAAAAAACAAACTTTAGTGATTTAAATATTGAAGAAAATTTTATTATTTCAACTGAAGATGACAAAAGTTTTAGATCAAATATAGCTGATACAGAAAATAATGAAGAAATAAATAAGAGAACATTTACTTTTAAATTTTAAAAAATGGCATTAATAAATAGGAATACATTAAAAAATTACTTTAAAAAAGGAAGTTTTGCTAAGGAGAATCATTTCGTTGATCTTATTGATTCAACAATTAATTCTGTTGATGATGGAATTCAAATCAATAAAAAAGATGGTTTAAAACTAAATACGTCTCCTTTCTCTACTAAATTGCTTTCTTTCTTTAAAAAACCAAATCAAGAAAATCCTGAGTTTAGTATAGATTTAAATAAAGATGATATCGAAGGACTTTCCGTTAATGATAAAAATAAAAAAACAATTATTAAAATTGACCAAAATGGAAAAATTGGAATTAATAAAATTAAGCCAGAGTTTGATTTAGATTTGAAAGGAACTTTTTCTTATGAATCAAAAACTGGAAATTATATAAAAGGATCAGTATTTGGAGATGGAAATTGGCATAATATTATTACAGGATTAGATGGACTAAATTCTTTTGAAATAAACGCATCTATTCATGGAAAAATTGGAAGCGGAAGATATTGTATTTTACATGCAAATGCTTTGTCAGCATTTGGAGGAAGGTCATCAAAATCAAAAATTAAAAGTACAGCAGCATATTATGGGATATTTTTCAATAAAATTGTTTTAAGATGGACTGGTGAAATACATAATTATAATTTGCAAATAAAAACTAGAGGACACTATGGAATAAATCCAAATGATGGAGAACCTTTTAAAATAAATTATAATATTTCTAAATTAATTTCATAAAGTTATGAATGAACCAAAGTTCTTAACAGAAATTAATGATCTTAATTTATCATCTGACTATGATTTATTGCTTAAAGAGGGTATATCATTAATTCAAAAGTTTTCTGGAAATAAATGGACAGATTTTAATTATCATGATCCTGGAATTACTCTGTTGGAACAAATTTGCTATGCATTAACAGATTTAGGATATAGATCTTCTTTTAATTTAGAAGATATTCTATTAATTAACAAAGATAATTTTGACCTTGAAAATGAAAATTTATTAATACCATTAAATAAAATTTTATCATCACAACCATTAACATTAATAGATTACAGAAAATTTATATTACAAAGGATTGATAATGTTAAAAATGTATGGATTGAAAAAATAAAAGATAATTCCATCGGTTTAGATGGTTTACTAAGTGTTTCTGTCCAATGCAATGAAAATCTTTCAGAAAATGATATTGTCCTTACTAAAAATAGAGTTTATGATTTATTAATGAATGCAAGGTCAATTTCAACTGATATTGAAAAAATTAATATTTTAAATAAAGAAAAAATAGAAATTTCAGCAATAATTATTCTCGACCCTTTCGCATTAGGTGAATCTGTACTTGCTGAAATTTATCATAAACTTGATAATCTATTTAACCCAGAAATTATTCTTAATGATTTAGAAAAAATGAAAAAAATTGGTTATGATGATAATGAAATATTCTCTGGACCACAATCTAAATTTGGATATATTGATTCAAACGACTTGTCACATAAAACTAATTCAATATATAGTGTTGAAATTAAAGAATTAATTGAAAGTGTTAAAGGAGTTGTAAATATTAAGGAAATAAAGATTTTTAAGAACGGCATCCATGTTTTTGATGATCTTATCACCTTTAACGAAAACTCATATCCATCATTAAAAAAAACTATTCTAGACTATAACGATGTTGATGAAAAAATCGTATTCCTAAGAAATGATTCAATATATGGAATTGATTCTATAATATTATCTCAATTATATGACACTTTAATATTAGATTCCAAGTTAACTTATAGAAAAAACATCAATACTCCTTTTTTAAATGACTTATTTGGTAGATTTAATAAAGATGATATAAGTAAATACTATTCTATTCAAAATGAATTTCCATCAATATATGGTCTAAAAAAGGATGAATTGCCAAAAAATTCTAATAAAAAAAGGGTAGCTCAAGTAAATCAGTTAAAAGCCTATCTCTATTTTTTTGAACAAATTATGTCTAATTTCCTTTCTCAACTGGCAAATACAAGAAATTTTTTCTCTTTAAATAGTAAAAAAGTATTTTTTAATCAAATACCTAAAGATATTCCAGATCTCAATAAAATTATAATTGATGATTTAAACACTTTTAAAAATAACTTGGATAAATTATTAGATCAAGGCAAAGCCAATTTCGATAAAAAAAATCAAATCTTAGATCATTTATTATCTAGATTCAACGAACAATTCGATTTAACAATTTTATCAAAACTTTCTCAATTATATGATGAAGAAATTGATCAAGAAAAAATGTTGGATGCAAAAATAAAATATTCAAATTTTATTGTTGAGCTTGGTAAATCTATAAACAAAGGTTTTAATTATAATAATGAAGTTTTTAATACTCTAAACTGTTCGGGTTTAGAAAAAAGACTTAAACTTTTACTGAATTTTTATGATTTAAATATCAAATCTTTATCATCATCTATTTTAAATAAGACTATCGATTCAAATAAAAAAAACTCATGGGTTGAAACATCAATTAAATTAGAAGATAATTTAAAATTAGAAATTTTTTCTCTTCCTGAAAAGAATTATAATTCTAATGAGGTCTTTTTTTATACAACTAATAATAAAGATTTTAAATCTCTATTTATTTATGGAAAAAAGAAAAAATCTTATAAGATTATTAAATCTCAGACAAATAATAACAAATATAGTGTGCTTTATAATTCACCAGTTTCAGAAAAACCAATTAGAATTTTTTCAAATAAAGACAAATCTATATGTTCAACATTAATTAATAATTCCATTAAAAAATTTGATAAATTAAATATTAATTCCGAAGGTTTTTACATTGTTGAACATATTTTACTAAGACCATCATCCATCATTAATTATAAAAACTATATATATAATGATACTAATGATCTTATATTAGAAAGTTTAAAAAACTCTGATTTTGAAAAACAAAAAGATTATAGATCAGATTTGTATTTAATATTAGATTCGCCAAAATACTATGAAGTGAATCAAGTCAAAACTTCATCAAAATTTTTTATATCAGTTTCTAATGTTTTAGGTAAAAGAATTCTTAAATCAAATAAGTATTTTAAAACAAAAGATGAAGCAAATAATCATATTAAATTTTTGGTTAATTTTTTTATTCAAAAGAAACAAAACAATATTCCAGTCGAGGAAATATCTCAAATTAAAATGGATATTGACAAATCAAATGAATTTCCATCTAATTTCAAGTTTTCCAATAAAATTAGCTTTATTTGCCCTAATTGGCCTGCTAGGTTTCAAAATACAGAATTTATTTCTTTATTTAAATTATATATAAAAAAGTATATTCCTGCACACATAGATTTTAATTTTTTTCTTTTGAATTTAAAAGAAATATCAGTTTTTGAGGATATCTACTTTAATTGGTTGAAAAAGAAATCTAAAAAATCTAAAGATCTTGATAAATATTCTATTCAATTGATTCAATTGATTAATAATTATAAGATATAGCATGAAATCAAAAGAAATTTTAATTAATAAAATTAATTTTGATATAAATGTTAGTACAAGTAATTCTTTTCAAAATTTTGAAAAATTCCTCTTAAACACTTATGAATCAAATCTTAATCTAATTATCCAAAAAACAATTGATCAAAAGAATGAAATTGATGGTGATATTATAATTGATGAAATTGTAGTTGATTTAAAAGACTTTAATTTAAATGATTTTTATAGTCGATTTTCTGAACAGTTTTTTGAACAGTTAAATAAATTAAAATTTTCTTATACTTCACAGGATTACGATTTTCTAAAATTTTTTTTAAAAAAAGGCTACTACCCTTGGTGGTATGAATCTAATCCTTCTTTTTTTAAATCTAGAATTAATAGATTAACAGACACTAAAACTTTCGACTTAAATAGAAAATATTTTTTTAGATATTTAAATCAGTTAAATAATAATGATTTCAACATCTATTTAAAAAACTTATTAAATGACAATTATTTTTTGTTTGAAGACTTTTATAAACTTCTTAAAGAAATTCTTTCAAAAAATAACCAAAATATACACTTTGAACTTTCAAAGAAAATTTTTCTTTATGATTACTTATTTTTCTTTAAAAGTAAACCGACTATTAATTCTCTAAAAAATTTCTTAATTAAGTTTTCAAAGCAATTTTCATATCATCATAATTTTATTATTAATGAATTGTATAAAATACTATTCCAAAATGATAATTTAAAATCTGTCAAATCATATAATTTTTTAAAGAAAAATATAGAAATCATTATTAAATCGATCGATATTCATTCATCATTTCATGACAAAATATTTCCTAAACGTTTAATATATTCAAATTATTTTAATGATAATTTGTTTTCAGATCTAAAATCATTATCAAATTTTAAAATCTTTTTTGATGAAAAATATGTTACTACTATTTATAAAAAACATAAAGATTTTGATAATTATGCAACATACCAGCTTTCTGACTTTATTAAATCAGAAAAATTCTTTTTATATTTTCTGAAAAAAAAATATTCCTTAAAAGAATCCAAAATTTTATATGGCTTTAAAGAACTACTGAAAACTTCTAAATTAATTACATATTTAGATAAATTTTCAATTCAAAACAATATTAATAATTATCATTTACTTATTTTTTATAAATATCTTATTTCCTCAAAAAAAAGAATTGATTTAAAAATATTGCTCACTTCTTTTTTAAAAAAAATTGCTAAACAAAATAAACTTGATTTTCATTATTTTTTATTGAATTTCAAGTTAAATACTGATTTAAGTTTATTGGAAAAGTCACTTGCAAAAATATTGTTAAACTTATTTAATACAGAGCTTATATCAGAAAAACAACTTTTTACAATATCGATTCAAGAGAATGATCGATGGGATAAACATAAAAATATCTATAAAAAAGGAACTATACATAAGAAAAAGATAGATCATTTAAATAAAAGAGGTGGAATTATCTATATTGACGTTGATTTAAAAGCTTTTGTGCCATATGAACATTTGATAAAAAAGGATGGTTCAAAATTAAAACCAGGTGAAGTTGCAAAATTTAAAGTAATCGATCTTAATCAAGAATATGACATGATATTTATGTCACACACTGTTGTTTTTAAACAAATTGATAAAAAATCTATTTATGGTAAAACCAGATTAAAAAATAATTTTTTTGATTATTTAAATGAAAAAAAGAAGAATTCATTAATTACAAATTCTTCTCAAAAGGAATTGAGGAATTTACTTTTTTCAATTTTTAAATTATTTAAAGATAATATTCAATTTAAAAAACATTTTAAATCTATTAATGACCTTTATTCTTTTATCGACACACAGTTTGAGTTAGCATATTTTCAAACAGACTTCAATTTACTTTTAAAAGTAATTAATGTCTTTTCAGATTTGTTAAAAACCTCTACTCTAACTATCATAATTAAATATTTCAAAAGCATTTCAAAGAAGGAAAGCTTTAATGACCTTCATTTAGATTTTATTGAGAAGTCAACATATTTGATTTTACTAAAAAACTCTCAAATATCTTCAATTATTTATGACGAATTAATAGTAACTAAAGACTTAGATAAGATCATTTTATTAATTACTAACAAAGAAAAACCTGAAATAAATAAATTTGAAAAGCTATTTTATATTCCCTTTATTGTTAAAAATTTATCAGAAAAAACATTTGAATCAGTAATCAGATTAATTTCAAAAGATATAAACAATGATTATTTTGATATATATAAACTTTTAGTAAAAAACTTAGAATATCAAAAACTAAGAGAATATGAATCACAAATCAAATTTTACACTCTTAAAATTCTGATTGAAAATAAAAAACAATTAAACAGAACATTTTTTATAAATGAAATTTTTAAATCATTCTTTCTAGTAAATGTTAATTTAGCTAGCTCCCTTAAATCTAAGCTTAAAAATGAAGATTCATTATTTGAGATAAGTAATTATATTAATAAAATTGATTATCGAAAAGAATCTCTTAATAATGTTGAGTTTTTTCAAAATCATCAAAGTAACATCAAAAATATTTTTCAATTATTAACCTCATCAAAAACATTTGCTAAATCTACCTTTTCATCTAATAACTTCGATTTTTTATTGAATCTTAAAAATGAAATCAATAAATCAAACAATGATTTGATTTATCATGATTACAATTATTATGATCGTATTGATGATATTTTATCAAATTCAAAAAATTTAATAGATTTTTTAGAGCTGAATCTTTATGATCAAGAGCTCTTTTACTCTTTTGTTGAGCTTTCAATATCGGAAAACTTCAATAATGAATTTATATCATCATTTGACAAGTTAAATAAGAAATTTTCAATTTATGAAAAATTACTCTTTTCAATTTACAACGATTTTAATATTGCTAACCTCGATAAACGAGCATTTGTAATAATTTTAAGATCATATGTCTTGAAATCTTTAGTTTCAAATCAATCGAAAGATTTTACTTATTCTGAATTTTATATTGGATTTTTGTATTATTTATTTAACAACGCTCAATTAAATCTTAGAAATTTATCAAAAATAAATTCCTTATTTAAAAAAGTTTATTTAAAAAAATTAGAATTAATTCCTGAAAATCAAGTAAATATAATTTTTCAAGACTTTCTATACACAACAAATTTATTTTTAGAAGTTAACAATTTTACTGGAATAACTAAGTCACAAAAAGAAAGTATATACTACAAAGATTTATCATACTATTTTATTGCATTTAATGAGGCACCATTTTGGTTAAAAGCCAAAGAATTTAATCAATCAGACGCTTTCCAAATATTTGAAAAATTAATTTTGAGTAAAAAAGCAATTGACTTCAATTATCTTTTTTTTAATAAATCTTTTCTTAAAAACATAACTAATTATTCTAAGTCCTCTGAATATTTATTTCAAAGTAAGTTGGTAAATGCCATAAAAGATTCTATCAAAAAAAGTAAGGTGTCTAAGTTTAAAAATCTTTACAATTCCTTAGAGCCAGTTACAAAATTTGATCAGTTTTTTGAATCATTAAATAATAAGATAGTAGAGGACTCATTTAAATTTGATACTATTATCCAAACTGAAAGATTTGATATTATTTCTTATTATTTAGAATTTGGATCATTAGAATTAACTTTTCTTTATCAATCTAAAAATGAACTTTATAATGAATTTATTAAACTATATAAAACAGAAAAATTAAAAATAAAAAAACTTATTTATAATAATGCTAATAATAAGCAAAGTATGGATAGGCTGCTTTCATTGTTTCCTGATGTTAAAAAGGATGACTTTACAGAAATAATTCATCCAAATCTAAATAACAGGTTAAAACTTCTAAAACAAGTCATAAAAAAATCTTATAAAAAAGATTTGTTTAAAGAATTTAAATTTAAAGATGATAATCACATATTTATATATTTATCTTTTTTATGGTCAAAATCAAATTTCATAATTTTTGATGTTGATAAAATAATCATTGATTTGATCAATAATTTCTTTTTTAAGACTAACATAAAAAGTGATGTTTTTTTCAATCAAATAAAAAAGTTTTCAAAAAAATTAAATAAAACGGAAAAAATATTTATTGATAAAATTATGTTTAAATATAATTTGGTTTATGACCCTGTTGTACAGGAAGATTTCAAGAAACAAAATATTAAAGAAGAATTCAAGGTTCGTAAAACAATTTCTAGTTCTGAAGATATTGATTCTTTATTTTTAAATAATGCCGGTTTGATTTTACTATGGCCATACATGTACATGTTATGTGAGAAACTAGGGTTTTTAAAAAATAAAGAATTCATCAATGAAACATTTAGACAAAAAGCAATACTCTTGACTCAATATATCGTTCAAGGAAATTTAGAATTTCATGAGGAAGAACTAATTTTGAATAAAATTATTTTTGGAGTTGAAATTGATTATTTAGTTGATTGTTCAATTGAATTGTTAGAACATGAAATTGAAATCTGCAAATCCCTCTTAAAGTCAGTTTTGTTGAATTGGAAAAAAATGGAAAACACATCTATTCAAACATTTAGAGACTCTTTTTTAATTAGAGAAGGGTTGTTGTCAAATGATAAGGAAAACTACGTTTTACATGTTGATAAAAATCCTTATGATGTTTTATTATCAACTCTTCCATGGAGTATTACTAGTGTTCAAACTCTATTTATGAAAAATAAGATTATTGTTAATTGGATTTAATGGAAAATAAAAAATTAATTAATAATTCTATTACTATTGAAAACGAATTAAATTGGTTTTCAAAATTAATTGATAATAGGTTAAATATTTTTTTTGAAAAAAAGGATGATAAATCAATACCTCCTCCTAATATTGAAAACGATGAAAGCAATTATGCTATTTTTTTAAAAACAAATAGCATAACTGATTTGGAAAGAGTTATTTTGATTTCAACAATTGCTTCATATTTACAGGTAAATGTATTTGATAAATTCTTGATAAAAAATAAAGTTTTGAATAGACCATTCACCGAATTTGGAGGAAAGGTTATAGGAAATAAAAATATATTTATCCCAACCATTGAAACAATATCATTTATATACTACGGTTTAAATATAAAGGGCAGGATCGAGATTAGAACTCATTTTGAAAATAATCATTTCTTTCGAAAAAAAAATATACTTTATATCAATATTGATGAATCTTTTGATTCCTTTTTATTTGCTACTATTTCACTTAGTCCTGAATTTATTGAATTTATAAGTATAGGAAAAGATTATATTCCAAGTTATAGTTCAAATTTTCCTGCAAATCTTTTAACAACTAGTTTAAATTGGGATGATTTAGTATTGGAAGAAAATATTATGGATGAAATCAAAACAATAAACACTTGGCTTAAATTTAAAGATGAAATAAATAATAATAAATCTTTATCCAAAAATATAAGTAATGGTTACAAAGCTTTATTTTATGGTCCTCCCGGAACAGGAAAAACTTTAACTGCATCATTACTAGGTAAAATGAATAATTTAAATGTTTACAGAGTAGACCTGTCACAAATTGTTTCCAAGTATATAGGTGAGACTGAAAAGAATTTGTCAAAAATATTTGATTTAGCTGAAAATAAAAACTGGATTTTATTTTTTGATGAAGCAGAGTCGTTATTTTCAAAAAGAACATCTGTAGGGGATTCCAAAGATAAGTTTGCTAACCAACAAACAGCGTATTTACTTCAACGTGTTGAAAATTATAATGGTCTAATTATTCTCGCAACAAATTTAAGACCTAATATTGATACTGCTTTTTCTAGAAGAATTCAATCAGTTGTCTATTATAACTTACCAAACAAAACTCAAAGAATTAAACTTTGGGAAAACTCTTTAAAAAATATCTCCAATATTTCTGATAATAATATTAATAAAATTTCTAAAAATTATGAATTAAGTGGAGGCTCAATAAAAAATGTAATTCAACATGCTTGGCTTCTTTCAAAACAAAATGCAGTTGAATTAGATATAAACCATATTATTTTGGGAATAAAAAGAGAATTAAATAAAGAGGGTAAAATATTTAACAAAAGCTAAAGCTACATGTCAAAAATTAACTTTAGCATATAATTTTGAGGTTCTTGAATTATATAAGGACAATTTTTATTTGAAATAGTAGTAGAATACCAATTTGAGTAATTTCCAGACGTATCATCTTGTAAATCAAAAATTGAATTCGCATTTCTTGCACCTGGATGATAATAGATTGTGTTGAGAATATTATTTATTTTAAAACTTAAATAAACATTGGGTATTTTATTGTGTTTTAGCATAAAATTTGAATGCAATAAAAAATGTTCTGGTATTTCACTTGTGTTTTCCAATCCTGGATTACTAGGAACAGTTGTTTCAGCACCGACTGGTCTTGACGAAACATAATTCCCTCTAATATTAACGCTCCCAGAAATATTTTTTAATTTAAATATTTTTGTTAATCCTGCATTAATTTTAAATTGTGAAATATCGGCAATTCTTATTTTTTTATCATCATTAATTAATCTAGGATTAGTATAATTGCCGTTAATGTTAAATCTAAATTTCTCTGTTTTATATTTGAAATTAGCAATTGCACCATAAATATTATATTCATCAACGTTCCTGTGTTGAGAATAATTTGTTGAAGGAATGGGTTTCATTTTAATTGCATCAAAAATATTATTATTGAATAATCCAATATTCCAATTTATTCTTTTATTTTTTGATTCTCCTAAAATTGATATATCAACCTGATCAATTCCTTCAGGTTTTAGTTTAGGGTTAGGTACTCTAATACCTGCCGTTGAATATTTTGCCCAAAGTGAAGGACTTTGATATCCTCTGGAAGCATTAATTTTGAAAACTGTTTTTTCATTACCAAAAACAAACCCTATTCTAGGTAAAAAAACTGAGTATCCATTTTCAATATTATGTCTTTGAGTATTTCTATCATATCTTAAACCAAAATTAAAATATGATTCTTTTTTGCCAATTTTTAAACTTCCTTGAAAATATACACCTAGGTCATTTAATAGATGAGTATTTCCACCCTTTGAATGAATATCTTTTGAATTTCCAAATTCTTCAGCATAATTAGAGCTGTTTTGATTACTAATAAAATCACTTCCTCTCCAGTTCTGATCATAAAAAATCAGATAATCTCCCAAAGATGATGTTAATCTGTAATCAATACCGGACATGATTTGAAATTTTTCTGAATCATAGTAAAACCTAGCTTCTAATCTTCCTTGTGTTGCCTGATAAAAATAATATCGATTAAGCCATCCGTGAACTTTTTTTTGATCATGTGATTCAATCCTATCATATTCATCATAATTATAGCTATTTATGTTAATATTATTAAAATTAATTAGGTCAACAATCGATAAATCTGTTTTTGGATTTCCAAAAGGTTTGAAAAGCGTTCTAATAGTTTCTTTACCAAGTCTATGATTTTTAAATGATGATTGAACAGAAACACTTATTTTTTCATTGATAGTATTATTATATTTAAAAAACATTGTTTTATTAATGGGAGCCCAATTAGATCCATTTTCGGAGGGAGCCGTATCTAAATCATTATACAAACCACCAAAACCTTCAATTATTTTCCATATTCTATAACCAAAAAGAAAATTGTTAAAAGAAAATTTTGTTTCAAAAAAATAATTTTTACTACTATTAGAAAAATCCATAGGTTCACCATTAACATTACCACTATACGCTGCTTTATCATACTGTAAGGCAAGGTCTTTAGCTTTAGAGGTTAATTCTAACCCATTAGGTGTTTTTACAAAAAAATCATTTAAATAACCTTGCAGATTGTTGGCAATTATCCATTGATCGATTGATTTTCCTTCAAAATCAATATTATTTACTAAGTGATCATATTGAAATTTATCGAGACTAGAAATATTGTAATCTAAAAAAGAAGTATCGGACATATCATTTTCATCGGATTCAAAAATTCTTCCAGTGAATTGGTAATTAAATTTAGTATCTTTTTTATTTCCATTTCCTAAGGAAAGGTCAATATTTTTTGTATTAAAAGAACCGGATGATATATTTCCTCTTAAATTTAACTTTTTAGATTCATTAAATCTGCCTGAAAAATAATTTCGTTTTCTTTCATTAGGTTGATAAGAAATAATATTAATAGCTCCTATAAAAGCTCTTGGGCCGTAAATAGTTGAGGCTGGTCCATAAACTACTTCAACTGCCTTAATAGAAGACATAGGGTATTGTCTTGAAATGTATGACCAATTAAGAAAGACATCATTTTCTTCAACACCATCAATCATCAAAAGAGTTCTTTCAGAGCTGTCAGCTCTAAAGCCTAATTGATAAATGTTACTATACATTACACTTTTAGTCTTTGATATATCAAATCCTGGAAGATCAGATAGAAGTTCTGTTATGTCATTATAGCCAGCTGCTAAAATTTCATCTGAAGAAATAACATCTATTATTGCAGGAGCTTTTTTTATATCCTCAGGTCTTTTAGAAATTGAAGAAACTCTAATTTTAAAATTTTCATATTTAGATTTTTCAAAGAGTCTCAAAAAAATAATATTGTTTGAGAATGGAATGTAATTAGGGTTTGATAAAACTAAATTATCCAAGTAAACTTTAGCAATATCCAAGGAATCTTGAGCTATTGCAGTCAATGATAAAATCTCTCTTGAAATATTTTTATCTATTGAGGTTCCATATTTAAGGCAACATTTTAAATCATTCTTTATTAAATTAAATTGGCCAATTTTATATAAATCTTTTGAATTGTTTGTGTCACATTCACATTTTTTATTTTGACCAATTAATTTAGATGATAAAAACAAATAAAAAACTACAAGAAATAGATGATATTTCATTATAAATAATTATAATTAAATTTATAGATTTAATAGTATTTATAATAAGTTATTTAATTATTTTTATTAACTAAATATCTGTTAAATGGCAAAATGTTTATGTGATGGTGGTAAAATAAAATGTTCCATGGGTGATGGTGGTGATAAACCTATAAAAATTTTACCAAAAAATTTAGCTAAGGGTAAAGGAAAACCAATTGCGAATATCTTAGATTTTACTCCAATGTTAAATATTCCAGCATTTGGAAAATGTAAATCTCCTGCAAATCCAATGGTTATTGCTGCGACTGCTGCTAATTATGGGGTTTTAAAACCAATGCCATGTATCCCATTAACTACACCATGGACTGGAGGAGCTTCAAAATCTAAATTAAAATTTTTACCAATTGTAACTGAAAAAAGTAAATGCATGTGTGCTTGGGGTGGTCAAATTACAGTTTCAGATCCTGGCCAAAAAGAAGTTGATTGTAATTGATTTTTTGAAGTAAGCTTTTACTGTTTAAAATTTTCTATAGTTTAAACTCCAACTCCTGTCATAGTAACTTTAATTTCATCCTCAATTAATTTTCTTGAAGCTGGACTATTTTCTATTATAGCACTTAGTCTATCATATAAATCTTCAGCATTTTCAGGGTCTTTCTTTAAATTTCCTTCATCATCCTTTTCATCAACAATTCGGTTTGCTTTTTCAGCACCCATTATAGAACCGATACCTTGTTTTCTATCGAACACCCATTTATTTAATCCGGGGAGTTTACCTCTTTTAACAGATGGTAATTCTAAGCCAAGAATAAGTTCTAATGCAGCAGAGTCGTGATTAAGGGCTTTTTCCAATAATGATTTTGAATTTGTCTCTTTCTTTTGACCTTTAAAAAACTGAAAAATTCTTTTACCTAAACTCATCATCCAAGATACACCATCTTTAATTTTATGAGCAATTTTTATTGTAGCTCCAATAGCAGCAGCTGGAGTTAGTAAAAGTATTGATGTGGCAAGTCTCAAAATAGCTTCAAAGAAACCACCAACTTTAGTCCAAAACCCTTTCCAAACTTTACTTAATCCATAAACTGCTTCCTCAGGTGGATTTTCTTTTTCAGTGGCTCTTTTATAAGCTGTCCATTGTGTCCATTTATCCATAGAGTCTAAAAAGTTGAATGTCATATCTTTAAGTGCACTTCCAATTCCAAATACACTTCCCATTACACTAAAAAATGTTTGTCCACCTGGTGGATTTGCAGAGTTTTGATGTACTTGTTTTAGATTTTCTAAATATGTTGGTTTTGGATCAGCTAATTCTTCAACCTTTTTATTGTCAAATGCTGTTCCAATTTTTCTTCCAGCTATGCTACCTACAAAAGAAAGACTATCAACAACCTCATCGGTATTTTGCATAGCTGTTTTTTTTTGCTCATCATCTAATCCATCAGCGTTTATTTCAAGACCACCTGGGGTAACTAATTCATCTTCATCTTCATCTTCATTCCCCTCAGGAATTGATTCCAATGGTTTTGATCCTGTTGTTGGTGGATCTTTTAGCTGTAAAGTATTGCTTTCTGAGTCAATGGATTTTAGTTGGATATTATTATTTGAATTATAATTTATGGCTTTTTGACCGATAGAATCTGCATCCATTTCTAATTTTTGATCGGTATTGATTAGTTGACCATTAATTTTTGAATCAGGTTTTACATTCATCTTCTTTTGTTGAGCTACGTGCCCAAGTTCGTGGGGGAGATGTTTTTCCTGACCGGCACCTAAATGAACTTCATTTCCCTGAGCATAAGCGTGAGCATTTACTTTTGCAGGTTCTGATGAATTATAATGAACCTTAACATCGTCCATAGATACTCCGGTCACATTTTCAACTCCACTTTTCAGATTGTTAGGAATTGATGAATTATTTGATTTTAACTGAACACTTTCTAAACTTTTAACAATAGAGCTATTGTTAGCTTTATTTTGAATTACCTGAAGATTATTTTCCTGGCTATTTGTTGTTTCATTGTTGGTGCCTAAGTTATCAAATCCTTTACTTTTATCTGGGTTCGATGTTTTAGATTTATACATTAATTTAAATTAAAAAAATTAAATTATTTTTCTAAATAAACTTATCAATAGTTGTTAATAAAAAATTTAGGGATTATAATAGGACTATTAATTTTCTTTGTCCAAAACCTTTTTGGAAGCATCAAGTATTTTATCCTGAATTTTTTCCGTTAATTCACCATCTGTAACATCATCTAAATCACCAAAAGTACCAGCACTCTCCCCACCTGATTTTGAATCCATAGACTTATAAATTGAGCTTTCTTGAATTCTAGTGTCTTTACCTTTTTCACCAACATATTTTGTTATATTCATTCCAAGAACCTTTGTTTGTTTTTCATCATCAGTCATAGTTCCTACAATTTGATTTAATTTTCCGGTATCATTACCCAAGCCACTTTCAATGTTATTAAGAATTTCAATTGCTCTATTTTTGTCATCAGAGTCGGAGTTGTTTAAACCCAAAGCAGTTTCTACAATAGTTCTTGTTTGTTTTATTCTATCTTGATGTAAAGTTCCCATTCCTTTTTTGTAAGCACCTCTTAAGCCTGAAATCATAGCAGGTATCAACCCTAAGGCACCTTTGAAAGCTTTAAATATATGACCAATTCCAAAACCTGCAAGACTAACTATATCTTCAGCGATTCCCATTGCAAATTTAATTGTTGTGCCTACAGAATTAACAAAACCTCTAAATGCCTTTTGAGCACCAAATTTAATTGCCTCTGAAAAATCAGAACCGTTTGCTGAATCTTTATTTTCATTGAAATTGTCAAAGTTCCAAAACCTCTTATTAGTTTGGGCAAATTGACCAACAAATTTCATTATACTTCCAATAACTGGAACTGATTTGATTACATTAAAAGTTAACCAACCTTTCCAAGTTTTTTGTTTTTCCTTGACATAATCTTGATACTTTTCTGTCCATGGTTTAAGTTTTTTACTTGCTTCCTTAGCAGCATTTCCAAGAAATTTCATTCCTGAAGATATTTTATCTTTAACCTTGGTGTAAGTCTCAATGCCACCATCTTTTAATGATTTGAAACCCGAAAAAATAGTTGACGATGCATTGTCCAAGGCAGATTTCAAAGATTCAAATTTTGTTTTTCTTGCACTTTTTCCTGATTTTGAATTTTCAAATTGATCTTCAGTGATACTTTCAACTTCATCTTTTTCTTTTAAATTATCTTTTAATTCTTCTTCATTTTCAGAAACATTAACAACATCTTCATCATTTAAAGAATCATTTTTTTTCAGGTCCTGAGTAGTTAAATCTGAAGGTTCGTTGTTCTGAACACTTGTTACACTATCATTATTTGATGAATTTGTATTGTTACTAATATCATCTTTTGACTTCTTTCCATCTGTTAAACCATTGTCAAAAAGTTCTTTTTTTCTATCACTAATTGACTTCCATTTGAACATTTGAATTGTTTCCAAAGTTTTAATTTGAGTTGAATTATTAGCTTTTTTCTGTAAAATTTCTAATTCTGAAGAACTTGAATTATGCTCAAAATTATTAATGGGACTACTTTTTTTAGGTTTTGATCCAGACTTTATTTTGAACTTTGTAGTCATTAAATATTATAATCTAAAAAAATTAAATTAGAAAAAAAGATTCTTTAAACAGACATCAAATCATAAAGAAATTATAAAGTTATACACAATCAAAAAAAATCTCAAATGATTTTTGATGAAAATTTTAGACAAGCTTTTTTAGGTTTTAATATAATCTTATATCAAAATACGTAATTTAGATACGTTTAATTTAAAATTAGTAAAACAATGAAAAAAATGACAACCATTTTATTTTTAATAAGTTTTCTTAGTATTGTTTCCCAGAACACCTACATACACTGTGGAAATATTATTGACACTGAAAATGGAAAACAATTAAAAAATAAAACCATAATTGTTTCTGATGATAAAATAATTTCAGTTGAAAACGGTTTTGTTGAACCGAAAAATAAAAATGACATAGCAATTGATCTAAAGTCAAATACCATCATTCCAGGTCTAATAGATTTACATGTTCATTTAGAAAATCAATTTGATCCAAAAAAAGGTAGGCTAAATTTAACTGCCAATGAATCAGATATTGCTTTTAATTCAATTGATTATGCCAAGAAGACTCTCTTAGCAGGATTTACAACAGTGAGGGATCTCGGTGGGACTGGAGTTAATATTTCATTAAGGAATGCAATTAATAAAGGTAAATTGGTAGGTCCAAGAATATTTACATCAGGAAAATCAATTGCAAGTACTGGTGGTCATGCAGATCCCACTAACGGTTTAAACAATAAATACAAGGGTGATCCTGGACCTAAAGAGGGAATAGTAAATAGTGCTGATGATGCAAAAAAAGCAGTCAGACAGAGGTATAAAGATGGTTCTGATAATATTAAAATAACAGCAACTGGAGGAGTAATGAGTATTGCAAAAAATGGTCAAAATCCTCAATTTACGATCGAAGAAATTAAATCTATTTGCGATACTGCCAAAGATTATGATATGATTGTTGCTGCACACGCTCATGGTGATGAAGGAATCAGAAGAGCTATAATTGGAGGCGTTACTACCATTGAACATGGTACACTAATGAGCGAAAGTTCAATGGAACTAATGATTAAATATGGTACTTATTATGTTCCAACAATAACAGCAGGAAAGGAAGTTGGGGAAAAAGCAAAAATTGATGGCTATTATAACGAATTGGTTGTTCCAAAGGCATTGGCGATAGGTCCACAGATTCAAAAAACTTTTAAAAAGGCCTATAAAAAAGGAGTAAAAATTGCTTTTGGGTCAGATGCTGGCGTTTTTCCGCACGGAATTAATGCAAAAGAATTTGTTTATATGAATGAAGTAGGGATGAGCGAAATGGAATGTATCCAATCTGCTACAACTACTAACGCATTGGTTTTAGGTTTAGAAAATATGGTCGGAAAAATTAAGGTAGGTTTTAAGGCAGATATTATCGCAACTGAAAATAATCCAATTAAGGATATATCTACTCTTCAAAATGTTGTTTTTGTAATGAAAGAGGGTAAAATTTATAAACAATAATTACATGAGAATGTTTGAAGAACAAATCATTGTTTCTAAACATGACTTAGATGAATTAAACCATGTAAATAATATTACTTATATCAAGTGGATTCTTGGTGTTGCAAAAAAACATTGGAAAAAATTGGTCTCAAATGAAATTACAAATAATTACTATTGGATTTTACTTGAGCATAATATTAAATATTTACATCCAGCTGTAATTAATGATAAAATTAGAATTAACACATACATTCAAAATACTGAGGAAGTTAAATCAAATAGAATTGTTGAAATATATAATAAAGAAACAAATAAATTACTTGTAACATCAGAGACAAAATGGTGCTTGATTGATGCCAAAAAAAATAGACCATGTAGAATACCAAATGAAATTAGAAAAGCTTTTACCTAATTTATATAATTCTTCCAAAAATTAAATACAATGATAAAGTTGTTTAGGTTAATTACTTTGTTGGAAGGAAGTTCTTACTTATTACTTCTTTTTATTGCAGTCCCACTAAAATATCTTGTGGATGATGAATCATTTGTTAAATTACTTGGAATGCCACACGGTGTTTTATTCATTTTGTACATAGTATTTGCATTTATTTTTCAAAAAAAAATGAAATGGAGTTTGATTAACTTTTTAATAATATTAGTTGCTTCAGTAGTACCTTTTGGTACTTTTTATATAGACAAAAAATATTTAAGAAAAATTATTTAATTAATGAAAAATAGAATAGTCTTGTTTTTAATTTTATTATTAATTTTTTCGTGTGATTCAAACAAGAATATCCCTGTTGATTTAAAGACTGAATACTCAATTAACCCTTTAGGGATAGATACAGATTCACCTCGTTTTTCATGGAAACTTCCCCAAAATTCTAACGTAAAAAGACAATTGTTTTATCAAGTTTTGGTAGCTGATAAAATAATTAATTTAAAAGAAAACAAATCTTTAGTATGGGATAGTGGTAAAATTAAATCAGATAAAAATTTTACAGTCTTTGATGGAAATGAATTATTACCAAACACTCGATATTTTTGGGTTGTAAAAATTTGGGATAATAATGGTAATGAAAGCTCTTATTCAATACACTCTTCCTTTCAGACTGGAATTAAAGAAACTTGGAGTGCAAAATGGATCACTGACAAAGAAGATATAAATGAAAAAAGAGCTCCATATTTTAAAAAAGAATTTAAAACTCATTCTACTATTAAAGAAGCAACCGTATATATAGCCTCAGCTGGTTTGCACAATTTTAAACTTAACGGAAATAATGTAGGAGATGAATTTATGAATCCTATTTATACGCGGTTTGATAAAAGAATTTTATATAATACATATAATGTAACAGAATTAATTAAGAAAAATAATATAATTGATATAGTTCTTGGAAATGGTTGGATTAACCACCAATCTATTGCAGTTTGGGATTTTCATAAAGCTCATTGGAGATCTCGCCCACGTTTTATATTTGAAATGGTTATTAATTACAAAGACGGAAGAAAAGAAAAAATTATCTCTGATAAATCATGGAAAACCTCATTTGGAAGAATTCAGTTTAATAGTATTTATACAGCAGAGCATGTTGATAATAATAAGGAAAATAAATCTTGGAAACAGGTAATAGAAGTGCCTAATCCAACTTATAAAATCTCTTCACAACAATTACCGCCTGTAAGAAAAGTTAAGGCTTACCCTGCAGTTTCATTTGTAAAATTATCAGATAATACCTACTTATACGATTTTGGTCAAAATATGTCGGGAGTAACTGAGCTTAAGATTGATGGACCTAAAGGGACAATTGTTAGGGTAAAACATGGTGAACAATTAAAAGATGGACGTTTGGATAATAGTGGAATTGAGGTTCATTATCGCCCAAAAGATGACAAAGATCCTTTTCAAACAGATATTTATACACTAAACGGTAATGGTCTAGAGATTTTCTCACCAATATTTAATTATAAAGGATTTAGATATGCAGAGGTGAAAATTAACAACAATGTGGATCTAAATATCAATAATTTAACAGCGTATTTCACACACACCGATGTGGAGCCTTTAGGTACAATACAAACTTCAAATGGTTTAATTAATCAAATATGGGATGCAACTAATAAATCATATTTATCAAATCTATTTGGTTATCCAACAGATTGTCCTCAGCGTGAAAAGAATGGTTGGACAGGAGATGCTCATACTGTAATTGAGACAGCTTTATACAATTTTGATGGGATTTTAGTTTATGAAAAATGGATGGATGATCATAGAGATGAACAACAAATTGATGGAACATTACCTTCGATAATACCTACTGCAGGTTGGGGTTACACTTGGGGAAATGGACCTGACTGGACCAGTTCAATGATATTAGTTCCTTGGAATATTTACAAATTCTATGGTGATACGAGAATTCTTGAAGAGAATTATGAAAATATGAGAAGATATGTTTATAAGATAAAAAGTGTAAGTAAAGATAATTTAACCAATTGGGGTTTAGGTGATTGGGTACCCGTTAAATCAAAATCAAACTTAGAATTCACTTCCTCAATCTTTTACTTTACCGATGTATTAATAGTATCAAAGATTGCTAATATATTAGGTCATAATGAAGATGCATCTGAACTAAAAAAGTTAGCCAAAGACATTAAGTCATCAATAAATAATAGATTTTTTGACAAGGAAACCAATACTTATGCTTCTGGAACTCAAACAGAAATGAGTATGGCTTTGTTTAGGGGGATTGTTAGCGCAGAAAATAAACAATTAGTTGCTGATAATCTTGCTAAATCTGTTGTTGATAATAATTCAAAATTAGATGTTGGTCTTTTGGGTTCAAAAACTATCCTAAACGCCTTAAGTCAAAATGGATATGCAGATCTAGCGTTTAAATTAGCTTCATCAAATGAATTTCCGTCATGGGGATACTGGATTGAAAATGGAGCTACAACACTATACGAAAATTGGAATTTAAGTGCTGAAAGTGATCTTTCATTAAACCATATTATGTTTGGAGAAATTAGTGCCTGGTTTTATAAGACATTAGGGGGTATTAATGTTGATATAAATAATCCAGGATTTAAAAATATAGTGCTTAAACCTCATTTTGTAAACGGTTTAAGTGACTTCAAAGCTACTTTTATGAGTCCTTATGGAAAAGTTTCATCTTCATGGGAAAGAGTAGGAGATATGGTTATATATAAAGTTTATGTTCCTCCAAATACTCAAGCAGATTTATTTTTTGATAATTCTGTTAAGGAGGTTAAATATGAAAATTATCTAGTAAATTTATTCAATCCATATGTTTTAGAGCCAGGATATTATGAGTTTGAAGTATATTAATATTACCAATTGATTAAAATCATGAAAAGATTATACACTTTTACTTTGTTATTTTCATTTTTATTTATTTCGTACAAATCTTTCTCTCAGGAAATCATTCAAGAAGACTACTACACCTT